>JAEEGJ010010882.1_pt1 | contig 23393 bp, 14 predicted proteins | sample 8958761 | NCBI WGS metagenome assembly JAEEGJ01 (sample SAMN16246546, study PRJNA631951) | gut metagenome | biome: gut microbiome; feature: rumen; material: RS-attached | host: Bos | place: Iran: Karaj | collected 2018-10 | reverse complement strand
ATAGATAAGTGATATTCATCTGCTAAATAATTAAAACCGTATCCCGCTAGATGTTTCACATAAATCTCAAGTTTTAATTCAAAAGATAGTTTCATATATAAACCCCCGAAGTTTGTCCAACTTCAGGGGTTCGCTTCATTTATCTAAGGCTTATTCTATAAACTTGCAATATATTGGTATTAACCGTAACCGTGATCTACATGTTCCCAGCAACCGTCTTTTGTTCTTATAAGGATCCAACTCCAACCAGTGTAAGTTTGATTTTCATTCAGTGAACTATCTCCCGGCTGTTTATATGTTTTGAATTCAGAAAGTAAAACTATTGTTTCAACGCCCTTTATCTCACTCTCAGCTTTGCTGATCTCATCACCTGCATAGTAGATCTTGGTAAGTTCGCATCCGTTCCAGTCTTTCATGAAATCCATCTCGATCTTATCGATAGCTTCATTTATATCTTCCTGTGAAAAAAGAGATGAAGCCACATAACTTACTTCGACATTATCAACTTTTCCGGAACCTATACCAAATTCAACCCCAAATGAGTGAAATAAAACTACTATACCTGATATTATCAGAATAAGAACAGAAGCTATAACAGTAAGAACTATCCTCAGATTACGCCTTCTTCTGACAACTTCTCTGGCCATCTGATCATTAAGTATTGCAAGCTGAGCTGATATTTTCTCGATATCTGAAGACTTTGCTTGCGGCTCTGCCGGTTCACCCAAAAGATCACTTACCGATACTTCCAAAATATCAGCCAGTTTTTCAAGCATATCCGCGTCAGGAACCGAATAACCCTTTTCCCATTTAGAAACCGTCTGTCTTACTACATTTAAAGCTTGTGCCAAGGTTTCCTGAGTATATCCCTTTTGTTTCCTATATACCTTGATGTTCTCGCTAAGCATTTTTCCTTTACCTCCATTGCTTATGCTCCGTTTATAGCTTTTCAGCCGGATATACACAAGCAATGCAAATTAACATGTTCATTTTATGGAATGTAAATATGACTATATCACGTAAAAATCTTCTCTAAGATTCCCAACCTTAATTGCTAAAAAATCTTTCTCTCTATCGGCTTTATATAATTCTTTTTAAATGTTCTTTCATCTTTAAAGAAATAAATCTCTGATCTTGAAAGAATATGCTTATTCATCTTCAATTCCGTGAGTTTAAGAGTGCACATAAGATCAGCGACTTGAAACAATCTGTAGTTTGAAGGAATAACCCTTTTAAACTCAACATTATCCAGCAGAGTGTTAAAAACAGAAACCAGAATCTTGGTTACTTCCGTTTGACCATTATCGTAGTATAGCTTTATGGCATTATAATTGGTGAAAAAATCAAGGTGCCGGCGAATAAAATCAGCCAATTGTTTGCTTAGCATGTTGGTAATATCAATCTCATCCGACCCTTTCTTCTTTTCAACATAAATCGTTGTTGCTTTGATTTCAACTTTACGGGTAAAAGTCATTAATCGCTTTAATAATCTTTGTCTCTCACCCAAAGAATAATCTTTATACTCATTTTCGGAACGGATAATCGGGCCGGCATGGAAGCAATGCTCCGGCCAACCAATGTTAACCATCTCTGACTCAAGGGTTTGAAGATCTTCGGAAATATCATTCGATTGGTCATGAAAAACAAGCGAAATAATATAATACGGAGCTCTATGGTCAAATTCTCCGAAATCGCCTGACTCGTCAACAAATATGCTTAACTCTTTCATTTTTCAAAAAAAAAAGCGGGTGTCTTACCCGCCGTTATGTGGACCCGGGTCTTTCGACCAGCCCAAGAAGCGTTGCCACTTCTTTCTTGATGACATTATACAGCAGTCATTGTTCTTTGGCAATTAAGACATCGATCAGATTAACTTACTATTATTTTGTTTTATTATTCCTTCCATTAGTTTTTTTCTAGAACCATTTTAATATATTCGCTATTTACATCATTGGTGCACTCTACAGAAACAACCTTGGTATGCGTAACAGAAGGTTCATCAACAGAGTATTTAACTTCTAAATCACAAGAAACATTATCGTATACAGATACTCCATCTTTTTGCTTAAATGTTAGGAAAACCGTACATTCATCACCTTGAGAAAGCTTTAGCGGAAAGAGCCCGTCAGCATTATCATGTTCATTACCATTCAGATCATATCGCAATGGAACGGCTGTAAGATAGCTGTTCGAACTAACATCAACTATCGTAAGATCTTTTTTGGCAACAAACTTAATAGGGTACACTTCTCCGACTTTGTCAGAATGCATCGCAAATGCAACTGGATTAATCTCTAATACTTCTGCTACTTTTTTATCAAGTGATCCTTCTCTGCTTCTGAAGATAACCGGATTAGCAAAAGTTACTGTTTTCTTAGTTCCGTTCAGTGTAAGTTCAATTGACTTTATACTTACAACACAACCTTCGTCTATATCGAAGTCCAACAATAACATATAAGCACTGTAACTCTCGTATTTAGCAATAGGTTCATTGTCGAAACGCCATTTATATTCAGCATTCTCTATTCCGTCGCCATCAATAGAAGCAATCGAAACATCAGGGTTTGATGCGTTTGACAGAACATTTAAAACCATTCTTCTGTTCCTGGTCGTATCAAACTTTACATAATCGTTCAAAACAATAAAACCCGAAGTCTTGGAAGTGGAGCAAGAAACCAGGTTTACCATCATAAGCAATATGATAAACACAGATAATAATTTACGAACTCTACTACAATTCAAGTGATTCCTCATAACGTGAATTACGCGCCTCCCTGATAACCTCATTCTCAAAGAAATACTTTCTAAGGATTTTCCCGAGCAACGTAATTATACATCAGATTTCAGCTATTTTTATCGAATTTCGGGCGAATTTCGGTTTTGACGTTCATTTTTGCCCTTTTTCCTTACTAATAAGTAGAGGGTTATTTATTTTGAAATGAGCCTTTATTTCTTTCCCATATAAAAATGCGAACGAAATCCAGTTGTACCCAAATGGGGACGACTGGATTTTTCGTCATATTCACCAACCCAAAAGCGTGTAGAAAAACAGGGGTGTTTGTTCCGTATGTATAGAGGGACAAGTAAAGCTGCACGCAGGGCGAAGCGGTTCCTGCGTGTAGATTTGCTTGTCTAAAAGGGGTCAAGGGGAATCCCCTTGCACACCACCTTGCTTGCAAGGTGTAGTGTGTTACACCCGACAGATGCAGAAAGAATGTCGAGGAGGGTCAGTCTTCCGGTGGACGACTGACCTGACGAAGATATTCGTGGCTGTTGGGGAGATATGAGAGCGCCGCCGTCTTTGGCGCTCTTATATCGACACAACAGAGCATCGTTGGAAATTGTCCGCCGCTTATTGCGGGCAATTTCACATAAGATGCGTCCTTCTGTATCTGTTGCGGTGTATATGACCAACTGAATTGCCCAGCTAAAGAAGCGGGGTTTTACATCCAAAAGAAAGGAGAAATCAAAAATGGCATATGCAATTATCAGAATAAGCAAATGCAAAACAGGTGCCGTAGGACGGCTTGAAAAACACCACGAACGCAAAAAGGATGTTTACAAGAGCAATCCAGATATTGATGCAAGTCGTTCGGATAATAACTTCCACATCAAAGCACCACCAGACAGTTATAAGAACCTGATCCGCAAACGGATCGAAGAAGTGGGCTGCAGGACACGAAAAGACAGTGTTGTGATGCAGGACAGTATCTGTACAGCGTCACCGGAGTTTTTCAAAGGAAAACCTTTACAGGATATCTCAGTCTTCTTCCGTATGGCATACAGGTTCTATGAAAAGACCTTCGGTGAAGAGAATATCCTCTCCGCAGTAGTTCACCTCGACGAAAAGACACCACACATGCACGTGTGCTTCGTGCCTATCACAAAAGACGGAAGACTGTCTTCCAAGAGCTTGATCGGTGGCCCTGCCGGATTGGTAAAACTCCAGGACGACTTTTACGCTCACATGGTTTATCACTTTCCGGAACTCAAACGTGGTGTTTCCAAACGGCTCACACATCGAAACCATCTTCCGACATATCTGTTCAAGAACGCAGATACGCTAATGGAACACTTCGAAGAGATTTCACAGGCAATCAACGACATAGGTGTTCTGAAGAGTAAAGAGAAGAAATCTCAGGCAATAGAACTTATTTCACGATACGCACCGGAGATGGCAAAGATGAACGAGCAGATCAAGTCAGTTAACAAACATATCGAACGGCTTACCAGTGATATCCGTGATCAGAAAGATACCAACGAGTACTGGAGAGGTAAATCATACAAGCTCGAAGTTGCTGTCAAAGAAAGAGACGACAAGATCTTCGAGCTGCAGGCTAAACAGCAAAAACTCCAGAAAATGATAGATCTTCTTCCGCCCGATTTTCTCAAACAACTTGAAGCGGCAGAAAAAGCAAGACGTAAAGCCACTTCCAGAAATAATCGGATACGTTAACAAACAACCGAGACCTCCAGCGTCACATGCGTGTGACGCGGTTTACATACCCACAGGGTAAATAAACTAAAGGAGGGCTTCATTATGTGTGAAGCTGAAAACTACCCAATAAATTTGAATCATAACTATGAGGACAATGAGGTCTCGGAAATCCCAACAGTAGAAGAAATCGTGGTATTATTGAAACGCAACCCGGAAATAGCCCGATTGTTAACTAATATGACAAACAGAAAAGCTAAACGGTTGTATGTACAAGCAAGACACAAACAAAAGATTGCGCCTCTCAATACTACTAATGAAAAATTAAAAGGCTATTGGAGTACGCACATCTATGTCGACGGTAAGAGAAAGGCGGTGTTAAAACCTACCGAAGACAAAATCTACGAATACTTATACGATTTCTACCACGCAAAAGACGATAAAACGAAGACTTATGAACAGACCTTCAACCAGTTCATCGAATCAAAGCGCGATCGCGGAAGGTCGGAGCTAACGCTCAGAGACTACCGGCGTTACTGCAAATTCATACCTGAGTCCATCAGAAATAAGGACATTGCTCTAATTACTGAAGATCAGTTAAGAAAATGGTTCGTTATGGATTTTCTCTCAAGAAGACCCAGAAAAGAAGCTATGAAAAAGATGCTCCAGCATGTTAAAGCAGTATTTGATTACGGAATGCGTTTGGGCTATTGTTTCTCCAATCCTGCACTTAACATTCTCGCAGAAGATTACTATAAGTTCTGTAATCTGACCGTGAGACCGAATGAGGAAAGGTCATTTTCAAATGAGGAATTAAACAAGTTGAGGGAATACTGCCTCAATGATAAAAAGAACCCTCACGCGTCAATGATACTCGTAGCAATGGAAACCGGACTTCGTATCGGAGAACTGGCTGCGCTAAAAAAGTCAGATATCGATAACGACTATATCTGGGTTCATCGTCAGCAAATACTCTACTACGATGATGATTCGTGGAAGAACCGTCGTGTACAGTACGTCGATTACACCAAAAACGAGAGAGCAAATCCAAAAGGCGGAAGGATCGTTCCAATCACCGAAAAATGCAGAATGGCTCTTAAAATAGCATTTGAGCTTCCCGGTGAATCAGAATATCTCTTTCATCACCCTGACGGATCACCAGTAGTAAAAGACTCTTACGGGTACTATTTACGCAGAAGATGCAAAACGCTGGGTATAAAGATCTCTCACAATCATGCTTTCCGTGTTGCCTTCAATGCAAGACTCATAGAAGCTGGTGCAGACTGCAACGAACGCTGTCTCGTTTTGGGTCACTCTATGCAGACGAATGAAAGACATTATTCGTTCAGTGACAGACGCAAAGTGGAAGATATCAGGGAGAAACTCAACAACCTCAAAATGGCTTGAAACCGCCTAAATTAAAGGTTTTGAGAGAGTTTAGCCAGGTTTAGCCACTTTTGGGAAAAATCAGGGGTTCCGAGAAACCCCGAAACCCCTTAGTTTTGGTGATCGTGAGCGGATTCGAACCGCTGGCCTTCCGCTTAGGAGGCGGACGCTCTATCCAGCTGAGCTACACAATCTTGCTTTTGACGCGAAAGTGATTATATCACAATCCCGTCAGACTATAAAGGCATGTCTCGACGATCATGCAAATAAGCGACGTAAGCACCAGATAGAACGGCAGACCGTCCAGGAACCTGGATTTCGTAACGAAGATCAGTCGCCTTCTGATAACCGACAGAAGTCCCGTAAGCATCGTATCCGTAAGTATCGCGAGCACGATTGCGATCAGGATCGTAAATACCGCGGGAACCCTCTCCTGGTGCGCCAGGAAGAATACCGCGAGGAACTGTGCTCCGATAGCTGTCTCACTTACAAAATAGCGCAGACCGAAGATCGATTTCCTTATGCCGCTCCTTGAGAAAGACAGCAGGGCTACCGACAGGATCGTCTGAACCAGCGCCGCAGACGGAACTGAGATCATCCTCGCGTATGACCCTCCGGCGATTACCCACAGCGCGAAAAGCATTCCCGCGATTATCACCATAACTATCGAGAACGCCGCTCTCGAGAACACGAATCTCTTTACCTCCTGGTAGTCCGCAACGGGGATGTCCCAGAATTCGGTAAGGCTTCTCGAGGTAATAAGCCTCGGCGTGCCGGAGATTTTTGAAAGCGCCCATGAAAAGACGATCAGGAACGCGATCGCCGCCAGAAGGATCGCAAATATATATCTCTTCTCGAAAAGACCCGACGCAAAGAAACCGACCGTTGACGCGCTGACCGCAAGCAGGAACGGCTTGAAGACCTCATCGCCGAAAACGGGAACGCTGAATTTGTCTTCATCGTCCGATTTGAAACGCGACAGTGACATCATGCCGATAGCCATGGGAATGAACATCGCGCCGGCCGCAGCCGAACACCAGCCAAGCCTGTAGGACACCTCCGCTGCCGCTGTGAAAAACAGTGCGCAGAATATGAAAGACAGCGCCGAGAGCTTCGGCTGAATGAAGAATCTCAATGTAACCGACCAGAAGAGCAGCACGGCCGCTGCGCATGCGGCAGGCCACCACACTGCTGTGTTCCCCAGAGAGTAAAGCATGCAGAGCGATATGAGCGTGTAGCCCAGGAAAAGAGCTGACCTCGTCGTCATGTAGCCCGTGGCCTTGACGTGGGTAGCCTTCGGCTTGCCTACGTGTCTGACGCGGCGCATATCCTCATTATCGAACGGTGTGTTGTACTTATTGCTGAACAGTCCCATAGATCACACTCGCCAGTTCAGATATGCCTTGAGGAATTTGTAGCCTGTATTGAACGCCCTGATCGCAAGACGCGCCTCGGTATATGAATCCGACGGCGGATAGATATATGTGGCGACTTCCGACAAAGGAAGATCGTCGATACTTTCCGTCAGGATCTGTTCGCTGTCTGCGCCTCCGATCGCGATTCCGTCTTCCGCGCCGCCTTCGGGATTGCGCGCGTCATTCTTCGGTTCGGGTGTCGCTTCCGGCGGAGGCGTAGGTGTGGGCGTCAGTCCGTTGGAGATCTTCTTGCCGTTCATCTCGGCCTCGATCTCTCTTACGTTCTTGTATCCGCGCGCTGCACCGGACTCATCGTAGATCGTGTAGAGTTCAGGCGTCTTTTCGAAAGAGAAAGCGATATAACCGGCCTTGTTGCGTACGCCGTCGGCATCAGGACTCGAGCCCATCGTCTCGGTGTAGATCCTGTTGATGGCAGAAAGATACTTGTCTTTCGTGTATCCTGCCCTGGAGTTGTTGATGCATTCTTTCGAGAGATCCACAAAGCACTGGATGCTGCATGTTACGCCGTCGATTATGCTCGTTGTGCCGTCCGATTTCATCGCAAGACGGTCGGGATCCTGAAGCTTGAGCAGAGCATGGCAGATGTTGTACGACTGCACCGCCCAGTCAAGGCCGCTTATCTCGTACGCGCCCGAAAGCGAAGCATAGCTTCTGTCTTCAGTCGTCATGTCGAGGTTGAAGGCATCCCAGTTGACGCGGGTGATCTTTCCGCCCTTGATCTCCATTTCGACGTAATCGACGAACTTGCTTCGGTCGTCGATAAGTCTCTGTGCATAGTAGATTCCGTCCTTCAGGCCTTCTACGGGCGAATAGGTCTCATCGTCGGAGACCGTCGTGTCGGCACGGCGGAAAGCGATCGGGATCTGCTTGCCCTTGAGCGTGGATTCTATATATTTGAGTCTCCTGTTTGCTTTGGGATCCTCGCACATGATACCCGTGACTCTGGAAGTCTCGTAGTCGATTCCGATCCTGAAATCCATCTTTGTATTCCTGTCGGTCGGCATTACGACTGTCATGTCGAAAACATATCCTATCGGCGTTCCGTCCTTGTCGTAACCTCTGTAGACCGAATTTATCTCAGGGAAATCGTAGATGACCTTACCCGTCAGAGGCGTATAGGATTCAGCCGGAAGAACGGTTCCGAACTTCTGCTTGTATTCGCGCTGGAGTCTCCTGTCCGCCCTGTCGTTCGACCAGAGAAAACCGCCGATGATAAGAGCGGCGCTGACGATAGCCAGCAGCAGCGCCTCGGTCACGAAGACCTTTATCTGGCTGTGAGTCATCATCTGACATCCACCTCCCTTGAACGCAGGTTCTTGCGCGTCATTGTCTTCGTCAGGAAATCAAGGACGAAGGACATGAAGTTGACTGAAAGAACAGGTGCCAGGAGCGCCGTGTCGGGCCTTACGAAAGCCCTTAAGACAAGTGTCAGCAAGGCGCATACCATTCCCGCAAAGAATCCTGCCGAGAACCTCGACGGCATCGTGGTAAGGTCGCCCAGCATATAAACGGCGACAAAGACAACGCCCGAAGCCAGCATGAACGCAACGTATCCTTCATAGCCGAATCCCTTGCCCTTTTCGAGCACATTGGAAAGCGGGAAAAACACCGTAAGAGTTACAAGATAAGCTATCGGGGCATACATTCTGATAGATCCCCTCATCACGAGGAAGAAACCTCCGAGCAGTATGCAGGTAGCGCATGCGGCACCGATGCTTCCGGGGAAGTTGCCCGTGATGAGCTCGGGGAATGTACAGTTCGTGTAATCGTGGAACTCGCCGCTCTTTGATCCGAAGATCAGGGTCCTTAATATGAACCAGCCTTCCGTTCCGCCTTCCGCATATCCCTTCACTGACGAAGGCATTACGAGGCTCACGAAAAGCCTTCCCGCAGCGGCGGGATTTACCAGGTTGGAACCCGGTCCTCCGAATATCTGTTTTGTGACAATCGAACCGAAGAGCACGGCCGCAAGCGCGGTAACGAGCGAAGTGTCAGGCGGCAGTATCAGTGCCAGCATAAGGCCCGAAGAAGCTGAGCTCAGATCGAAATAATCACCCTTGCCGCCTCTGCCTGCGAGACGCGTGAAAAGCATGTCAGACAGAGTAAACGTGAGCATGCAGAACAGTATGAGGATGATAGCCCTGAGACCGTAGTAGAATGCACCGTAGATCGCGCAGGGCACCATCGCGGCTATCATGGTCAGATATATGTAGGGCGCGTTCTTCTCCGTATGTATGAACGGCGCGAGGCTTACGCTGTTGTCTTCTTTTCTTCTCATACGCGCTTGCCTCCGTCGAAAGGCAGTATTATCCTGCCCTCTTCATCCCTGCCGTCTTCTTCCTTCACCGTATCGTAATCCTCAAGGAGCGAGCCGCCGCTTATCTCGGATGCGTCATAGATAAGCTCGCCTTCCGTCGCGGTGTGTCCGCTGTTGTAAAGGAGCGAGTTGACTTCAATTACACGTCCTTCGCTCGCGAAAACGGCTATCTTCGCGGTAAGGTCGATTCCCGAAGGACAGATGTAAGAGCACGAACCGCATGCGATGCAGTCTCTTGCGCCTTCCTCCGAAGCCTTCTGTGTAAGGCCCTGATTGAGCATTTCGTAAACGGTGTTCGGAGAAAGACCCATCGGGCAGCACTCGGAGCAGAGTCCGCAGTGGATGCACGGGGTCTTCGGAACGACCTGTCTTCTGATGATGGATACAGCGGAAGTCAGCTTGATTATCGGAGTGTTCTCCGGGTCGGTTATCTCGATGCCCGTAAGGCAGTTGCCCCAGATTATCCTTCCGCCGCTCGCCCTGAAATCGCCTACGCTGTTGATAAGCTCAGATACCGGTGTTCCGATCGGAACAAGAATGTTATGGATTCCCGATGAGTCGCCCGTGATGGATACTATGCGGCTCATCATGGGGATGTTGTCGGACAGAGCCTCCCAGCAGGCGAGCATCGTCGAGCAGTTGAAAAGCACTGCCCCGCAGGTGCGCTCGAGCGTATCCTGCGCGGAGAGCTGCTTTCCGTACAGCGCTTTCGCGACGAGCCTGTAATAGCCCTGGGGGAATCTCTCCCTGAATATCTTTATGTCGAAAGTGAGATCTTTGAACTTGTCCTTCAAACGGTCAATAGAATTCTCCAACGCTTCGCGCTGTTCTTTTCGCTGCTCGGAGATAAGGAAAAAGCATCTTTTCGCGCCTATTGCCCTGGTGCAGGCTGCCGCGCCGTTGACGACGTAATCCGGGTATTCCGTGATAGCCGTAAGGTCAGAAGTCGAATAAGGCTCACTCTGAAGGCAGTTGACCAGAAGGTCTCTGACGCCCTCTTTCTTGGCTCTCCTGAGCTTTGCTCCGGTAGGGATGCCCTCTCCGCCCATGCCGCAGACGCCCGCGTCGGTAATGACGTTTATCGCTTCCGTGGCGGACAGCTTCATGACCGAACGCGGCTTGAGCGAATCAAGCCTTGCACGTTTCATGTCATTGCGGATAACGACTGCGCGGGTCGCGATGCCGTTCGGGAGAGTTATGGGCTTTATCTCAGTTACGGTTCCCGAGATTCCGGTATGGACCGGGACCGAGAACGTGCCCTTCTCAGGTATTCCGACGCACTGGCCCGCAAGAACGGTATCGCCTTCTTTGACACAGGGGACCGCGGGGACGCCGTAGTGCATCTTCATAGGAAGGATGACCCTCGTCGGATAGATCCTTTCGAGCATGATCTCCCTTACATAATGAGAACGCTTTGAAAAATTCAAAACGTCCCCCGGGAAAAGTCCTTTATAAAACGAATATCTCCTGCGATCCGGCATCAGTGCACCATGCTGCCCCGGAGGCAGCCTAATATCTTAATCGGTGTATCCTTCAAGCTTCTTGGATGAAGACGCACGGGAAAGCTTCCTGATCGCCTTCGCCTCGATCTGTCTGATACGCTCACGGGTAACTCCGAGCTTCTTGCCGACCTGCTCGAGCGTCATGGGAATGCCGTCCTTGAGGCCGAAACGCAGCTCGATTACCTTACGCTCACGCTCTGTGAGAGAGTTGAGCGCCTTGATGAGATCTTCCTTGAGAAGGATCCTTGCAACTTCCTCTTCAGGTGCAGCGAGCTCGTCGTTTGAAATGAAGTCGACGAGATGGCTGTCCTCTTCCTCACCGACAGGCTTGTCGATGGAGATGGGATCCTGTGAGATCTTCTGGATCTCGCGGATCTTTGCGGGCTCCATGCCCATTTCCTTGGCAAGCTCCTCGGTCGTAGGCTCTCTTCCGAGATCCTGAACGAGCTGCCTCTGGACTCTGGTGAGCTTGTTGATGGTCTCGACCATGTGGACAGGGATACGGATCGTACGTGCCTGGTCTGCGATAGCTCTGGTGATAGCCTGACGGATCCACCATGTAGCGTATGTCGAGAACTTGAAGCCCTTTGTATAGTCGAACTTGTCAACGGCCTTAATGAGACCGATGTTGCCCTCCTGGATAAGATCAAGGAGTGAAAGTCCGCGGTTCATGTACTTTTTCGCGATGGAGACAACGAGTCTCAAGTTGGAGTTGATGAGCATCTCCTTGGCTTCCTCATCTCCGTCAGCCATTCTCTGGGCGATGTCTCTCTCCTGCTCTGCGTTGAGGAGCTCGATCTTACCGATCTCCTTGAGGTACATCTTGACCGAGTCATCTACGACGTTGACGTCTTCTCCGCCTTCATCGTCGCCTGTGTCGTCATTATCAAGATCGGGATCGTTGATCTTAACGCCCGCGTTATCAAGTTCGGCACGGAGAGTGATCATATCATCGGGTTCGAGCTTATAGCTGTCCGCAAATGATTCGAGATCAGCCTCCGTTATCATGCTGCCGTTCTTGTCTGCGAGTTTCTTAGCGGCCGCCATGGCCTTTTCAAAATCTGTCATAAGTAATTACCTCACGAAATCATTACTTCGTCGTCTCGGAAGCAGCAGTCGTCTCCGTGATTACCACGGTCTCCTGAACTTCGTCGGTTACACCCTCGCTTGTTACGTGATAGACGGTATCGGGCGTGAAGATCTCCATCTTTACGCTGCCTGTTGTGTTGCCGTCTCTCTTTGAAGTGCGGAGCTCACAGTACTTGCTGTAGTAGCTGTTCGCAACCGTCTTATCGATGCCTTCCGGCAGAACGAGCTTAATGTGATCGCATGTAAGCCCGTAAATGATGTACTGTCTCTTGAAAGAAGCCTCGGAAGAGCTCTCGCCCGCAACGCTGTCGAAAGTCTTGTCGATGTCAGCGGTGATAGCATTCTTGAGCTTTGTTCTGGACAGATAGAGAGGGAAAGATATCAGCAATACGATGAGTATAACTCCGACTGTTGCAGCAGCCGCTGCGATGACCAGTTTCTTGGGAGCCTTGACGTCATTGGGCGATACTTCGAATTCGCTCGGCTTGAGCTTAAGATCGTCACCCTTGTTGGATACTGCCTCACGCTGTACTGCCTTCTGAACCGTGTCAGGCATTACAGGATTGGAATAGTAGTGCTTTCCGCCTTCCTTTGCTTCAAATTTCTCATTCTTGAACTCGTGTCCTGCCGGGTTGTCGAGCAGCTTTACGGCTTCTTCAGAGGGGAAAACGCAGTGGCAGAATACGCACTCGCATGTATCATCTCTGTCATCGAAAACAACCAGGGAACCGCAGTTCCTGCACATACCTTGCTTTGTTGCCATTAAAAACCATCCTTCTTGTATCAGGTTATGCGCTAAAGCAAACCGCCTTAGTAAGTGCTTTAGGGGAAGATCGGTCTCTCGCCGTAAAAACGGCATACCCTATGTCAAGGCATAATTATACTTATAGCAGTCAAAAATTTTACTACATTTCGCCACTACCGTCAATAATTATTTAAAATATCTTATTAAGCGAAAAGCGGTATAATGGCACCATGGCTTTCAGGCCGGATCAGATAAAGGAGGTCTTGTCCATGAAATGGGATGAACTGCCCGGAAAATTTGACTGGGACCGCAAGTTAGCGTATTTTCTCGATCCTGCCAATCAGAAGGATATCAGTAAGGAAGATCTTCAGGATGCCTTGGCGGTGCTTGCCTCCATGTACTGTGACGAGTTCTATAACCTCCGTTTTCTCGAGTGTTTCGTGGAAGAGGAATTAGGCTCCGACAGGCTTGAATCTGCGATCGAGAACAGCATTTCCACAGATTCCGTCACCGACAGGACCGAATCTGTCTTAAGCAAGCCTTCCACTGAAGAAAGATTGAAAACCGCTTTTGGGTTCGTAAACTCAATAACCGACGAGTTTGACGACTTTGACGAAGGTGAATTCTGAATCTTTTCAGTAGCCGTGATCCCGGTCATACATCCTTTGCCTTTCAAACATAAAACCGCAGTTTTACCATACATTTGCTACGAATTTGACTCATTACTGACACGATAGGTAAATAAATGAGGGGTAGTATAAGTGTGAATATCCCTAATTGTCTTTTTATGGCGATAAGGGACCAGTTGAGTGGGAATTTATAAGAAAGGTGCTACTTAAGATGAAAAGATTCAACATCGACAGAACCAAGATTCTTTCCATTGTAACCGCGTCTATATTGTTACTATCGATCGCAACAGGCTGCGGCAAGAAGAAGGCCGTCGTCACAAGCTTGACAACCATGCAAACGACAACAGAGTTAACGACCGCCGAGACAACAACGGAAGAAACTACGACGGAAGAGACTACAACGGAAGAGACTACTGAGACAACTACCGAGACAACTACTGAGCTCACTACAGCCACAACGACTGAAGAAGAAACAACCACAACAAAGAAGAAGACCGTAAAGAAAAAGAAGGCTACTCCTACTCCCGGTAAGATCAAGATCACCAGTGTCAGGTTTACGGTCTACGCAAAGAATAAGATGAACGTCAGGTCAGGCCCCGGCACAAACTACAAGATCGTAAAGACACTTGAGAAGGGTGACGGAATCGACGTTCGTGGCAAGACCAACAACGGCTGGTACAAGACGATCAACGGCAACTATGTTTTAGCTTCACTTACAACTAAGACAAAGCCCGCATCCAACGACTGAGCCTGAAAAAATTAAGCTTAAGCAGCCCCCGGCATACCGGGGGCTTTTTCGTCTTTTTGCTCTTTTTCTTTGGATTTGTTCCCGGTATCTTCTTTTCCGATAATGGATTTGAGGCGCTTATATTCGCTTATCCATTCCTTGATACCTTTGCCGAGGGTTCTAGCGTGAGCGATCTCCTGGATAGCGATATTGAGTACTTCTTCTCGCTTATGGGAGACGGCAAATTTGTGGCTGATGCCGATTTCGTAATCGTAGAATACTTTGTTTATGCGGCAGTATTTTGCCTTGCAAAAACCGACTGAATTCCTGGTATCGTTATGCCAATAGAATTCTGTATTCCTGGGAGCGTAGTTTCTGATGAGTTTGAGAATTTCGATTCGCATGCTCTTGAGATCCATAAATACCTCCTTACGAATAATATTGAGTTGTCAAATAGATGCCTTTAAGGCATCCTGCCCGGCCTATCCGAGCCTGACCATTTTACAAAACCGGAAAGCCTCCCGTAAATAGATTTTTGAAGCGGATTTAAAAATGTCCTGAAAAGTGTTTTCGGTCACGTAAACTTTTTTGTAAACAAGTCCGGCTTCATTTGTTTACGTTTGAGTTTACTTTTCGAAAAAGCAAAGATTTCCGTAAACATTTCGGACTGAAATGTTTACGTTTGAGTTTACGCCGGCCAGATTGAAAGATAAGACAACCAAGAAATCCGCCCCCTGCAAATGCAGAGGGCGGCTTGGTCGTTAGGCGAAAAACTGAGTCTTACAGCTTCCTTTTTTTAGTCCTGAATATTACTACTGCGGTTCCGCATGCAACGCTGATCGCGAGCAGGAGCATTCCGATGTAAGGAGCATAGCTTGTTCCGACACCGGTTGCAGGAACCTTGTTGTTGCCGGAAGGCGTAGGCTTCTTGTAGTTCGGGTCTGCCTTATCGATCATGACGATAGGTGAACCAGAAACGATAACGCTTCCGTTTTCATCATAGAGGTTGCCTGCGCGGTCGATCGAGAACTTGATCGCGTCAGCCGTGAGGTATGCCTCGGGAGTTACAGTTTCCTTGAGCTCATATTTGCCGTACTTAAGTCCGGTGATGAGCGAAGGTGTTGTGCCCGTTACGAAGGAGATGGAATGCTTGTCAGCCGAGAGCGTGACCTTAATGGTCTTGCTGCCCTGCTTGACTACCGCACCGGACAGATCGTGTCCGTCAAGGCTCGTCAGCGTGAGAGTTGCCTTCGGAAGTTCCTTCTTTGCGATGTCCTGCTTTGAGATCTTAACATCGTAATCGGAGACTCTGTAGTTGTTGATAAGGTCAAGGCTGCCTGTAGCACCCTTCGTAACGTTGCATGTCTGCGATACAACGGAAGAACCTGTGACAAGAACAAGTTCGATGCTTGTTCCGTCGATCATGACCTTCGCATTATATTCCGTAACCTTATACTTTCCGACAGGAATGTCATCGATCTGAACACTCCACTTCAGGCTTCCTGCAGTATGCAGAAGTGCTGCGAGCTTGATCTGTGCTTCAGTCGCACTGGATGTGAAAGTACCGTCAAGCTTCAGATACTTGTCAGCACCTGTTGCATCTGTCTTTTCGATTACGAAATAGATGCCTGAAGCAGCTGCCTCGCTCTCCTTGATGTCGCCGCCGAAAGTCTTGGAGAATGCAAGATTGCCCTTCTCCGGTCCGGTGGAGGATTTCTTGTAAGAGTTGATCAGCGTAGCTTCGCCGGGTGTTGTTGCAGTTACCGTGACGCCTGATCTGGACGTTGTCGAATTGACCGTGTCAAGCTCAAATCCGTCTGATGCGGTATTGTCTGTTTCCTCTGTAATGTCGTACTTCTGGACAGGGATTCCCGTGATGGTAACACCGGCTGTTCCTGCTGTAACAGTAATGCCGACCTGTGTTGAGGAAGCCTTGCCGTCCTTGCCATACCACTTGCCATCTGCACCCTTTACGTAGAACGTGAAGTTTGCTGACTTGGCACCGCCCGGCTCACCTGTGACAGTCTTCTTGAGTGTCAGGCTGCCTGTCTCGGGAGCACTCGACTTCTTATAAGAGTTGATGAGCGTAACTTCCGGAGTCGTATCCTTTGTTACGACAACACCTGTCTTTGATGTCTCGGAAGCATTGCCGTCGAGTTCAAAGCCGGCTGATGCAGTATTATCAGTATCCTCAGTGACATCGTACTTCTGGGCAGGGATGCCTGTGATCTTAACGCCATCAGTATCAGTAGATTTTACGGTTATGCCGACCTGTGTGGAGGAAGGATCACCGTTCTTGTCGTACCACTTGCCGTCTGCGCCCTTAACGTAGAACGTGAATTCCGTTGTGTTTGCACCACCGGCTTCACCTGTGACTGTCTTCTTGAGGATGATGTCACCTGTCTCCTGAGCTGTCTTTGTCTTATAAGAATTGGTGAGGGTAACTGTCGTGTTGTTGTCCTTGGTTACCTCAACATCATTCTTGAAAACATCCGAAGCAGCACCGTCAAGCTCGTAGCCTGCTGCTGCCGCATTGTTGCCGTCAGCTTCTGTGATGTCGTACTTCTGGACAGGGATGTTTTCGATCTTTACGCCGCTCGTATTATTACCCTTTACAGTAATGCCGACCTGTGTAGAAGATGCCTTGCCGTCCTCGTCATACCACTTGCCGTCAGCACCCTTTACATAGAACGTGAAGTCATTTGTCTTTGTGCAGCCGGCAGGACCTTCAACCTTCTTCTTGAGAGTCAGGCTGCCCGTGTCGACAACAGACTTCTTATATACATTGATAAGCTCTGCCTCGCCCTTGCCGTCCTTAGGTACTTCAACATTGACTCTGGTCGGAACGGACTTGTTGCCGTCGATCTCATAGCCGTCTGCTGCAGTATTGGCAGGATTGCTCTCTGTGATCGTGTATGTCTGGACAGGGAGTCCTGTGATGGTAACTGTCTCGCCTGCTTTGACCTTGATCTCAGCCTTGTCAGCATGAGCGGTTCCGTTCTTGTCGTACCACTTCTTGTCTGCACCCTTTACATAGAACGTAAATTCATCTGTCTTCGTGCAGCCGGCAGGACCTGAAACCGTCTTCTTGAGCTCGAGGCTTCCCTTGTCCTCATTCGGAGAAGGTGCCTTGTGTGTGTAGTTGTTCGTGATCTCGATATCACCCGAATCGTTCGCATCCTTGATTGTTACCGACTCTGATGAGTAAACAACGGACCACTTGTATCCGTCCGGGAGATCGGAATTGGATACGGGTTCTTCTTCTACCTGATATGTCTTATTGTCTGTATCAAGACCAATGATGACAACCGAGTCGTTCGGAGCGATCTCAAACATATGCTTGTCTTCTCCGAGAGAGCCGTCATTCTGTACGTACTGGTCTCCGCACTTGATGCAGAACCTGTACTTGGTAGGCATTCCGGATGAAGGAACACTGCCTGCGAGTCTCTTGGTTACAACAAGGCTTCCTGCAAGAGGAGCATCCTTCTTAATGTAAGTATTCGTGATCTTAACAGAATCAGACTTGTTGGTTGAATCAAGCGTTACGCTCTTTGAAGATGAGTAAGTAACACTTACTGTGTATCCGTCGGGAACGTTGTAGCTTGCTTCTTCGATCGTGTATGTCTTACCGAGCTCGAGACCTGTGACTTCAGTCTCATCGCCGGGTGCAACCTTGAATACCTTGGCATCGCTCTTATCACCGAAAGTTCCGTCAGCCTTGAGATAGTCGCTGCCGCACTTGACGTAGAACGAGTATGTGGAAGGGATACCCGATGAAGGAACAGAACCGTTTTCGGTCTTAGAGACCTTGATGCTTCCTGTCTCGGGAACTGTGGATTTCTTATAGGTGTTTACCAGCTGTGCTGTTGTTTCCTGATCCTTAGTGACAGCAATGTTCGTTCTGGTCGTTACGGAATTTTCGCCATCGAGCTCATAACCGTCAGCAGCCAGCTTGTTTGCATCAGCTTCCGTGACTGTATATGTCTGGACAGGGAGGTTTTCGATCTTAACGCCGTCAGTGTCTGTAGATTTTACGGTAATGGCGACACTGTCAGCCGAAGGCTTGCCGTCAGCACCGTACCACTTGCCGTCAGCACCCTTTATATAGAATGTGAACGACGTTGTCTTGCATCCGTCAGGATTGGTAAGCTTCTTGCTGAGTACGAGCGAACCCTTGTCGACTTCCTTCGTCTTATAAGCATTTACAAGAGTTACTGTTGTTTCCTTATCCTTGATGACCTCAACAGCTCGCTTGATGATCTCGGATGCTGCTCCGTTAAGCTCATAGCCTGATGCAGCTGCTGAACTTGCATCAGCTTCCGTGATGTCGTACTTCTGGACAGGGAGGTTCTCGATCTTAACGCCATCAGTGTCAGTTGAATCTACGGTAATGGCAACCTTGTCAGCGGAAGGCTTGCCGTCAGCACCGTACCACTTGCCATCTTCGCCCTTGACATAGAACGTGAATCTCGTTGTCGTGGTGCATCCTGCAGGACCTGAAACTGTCTTCTTAAGCGTAAGGTCTCCGAGATCGGGAGTCTTTACAACATACTTGTTGATGAGCTCTGCGGTTGCAGTTGCGGTCGCAGTAACTTCAACGTCCTTCTTTTCGATAGTTGAATTTGCCTTGTCGTAAACATAGCCTGTCTCAGCGGTTGCGGTAGCATCTGCTTCCGTAACATCATACTTCTGGAGCGGCAGGCCTGAGATCGTTACCTCGCCATTTGCAGGCACTGTGACATAGACCTCCGTATCAGAAGGCTTTCCGTCCTTGTCGTACCACTTGCCGTCTTCACCCTTGACATAGAAATTGAATGTCTTTGTTGTGGTGTAGCCGGAAGGAGCGCTGATCGTCTTCTTAAGCTTCAGGCTTCCCGTATCAGGTGCCTTTTCCTTATAGGCATTGATGAGCTCTGCGGTTGCGACCGTTGCCGCATTTGCAGTTACCTCAACGCCCTTCTTTTCTGTCGTTGAACCGGACGCATCGTATACATAGCCTGTTTCGGCTGTTCCTGTTGCGTCTGCTTCCGTAACGTCATACTTCTGGAGCGGCAGGTTGTCGATCGTTACCGTGCCGTTTGCAGGTACTTCAACATAGACCTCTGAAGCAGAAGCCTTACCGTCCTTGTCATACCACTTGCCGTCTTCACCCTTTACATAGAACTTGAATTTCTTTGTTGTGGTGTAGCCGGTGGGAGCACTGATAGTCTTCTTGAGAATGAGACTGCCTGTGAGCTCCTTATACTTGTTGATGAGCTCTGCGGATACAGTTGTATTTGCAGTTACCGCAACGTCCTTCTTCTCCGTTGTGGAACCTGCTGCATCATACTCGTAGCCTGCTGCTGCCGTGCCGGTAGCATCAGCTTCCGTAATCGTGTACTTCTGTGTAGGAAGCTTCTCGATGGTGACGCCTGTCGTACCTGCAGGAACAGTAATACCAACCTGTGTAGTGGAAGGATTGCCGTTCTCGTCATACCACTTGCCGTCTTCACCCTTTACATAGAAGGTGAAGCTGCTTGTGTTCGCACCGGCTGTCTCACCTGATATTGTCTTCAGGAGTTTGAGTTTTCCTGTGCTTCTCTTATAAGCGTTGATGAGCTCGGCAGATGTAACTGCACCCTTTGTAACTGAAACGTTTTCGAGCTTGATGGTCGATTTGGAAGAATCAACTTCATAACCTGTCTTTGCTGTGCCTGTAGCGTCAGCTTCCGTGACCGTGTACTTCTGGACAGGGATGGAAGTGATGGTTACCGTTCCGTTTGCAGGTACAGTGATAACGACTTCCGTATCGGAAGCTGCACCGTTCTTGTCGTACCACTTACCGTCTTCGCCCTTAACGTAGAACGTGAACTCGGTTGCATTGCAGCCATCGGTATCACCGTCGATAGTCTTAGCGAGTGAGAGACCGCCCATGCTTCTCGTATACTTGTTGATCAACTCGGAAGGCGTGGTCTCGCCTGCTTTGACCTCAACACCGTTCAGATACGTTGTAGAGGTTCCGCTTACAAATTCATATCCTGCTTCAGCAGCACTGGCGGCATCATCCTCTGTGATGTCATACTTCTGCACGGGGAGATCGTTGAGCGTGATGATATTGGTGTCACCGGCCTTGATCTTGATGCCGACCTTGGTATCGGAAGGCTTTCCGTCCTTGTCATACCACTTGCCGTCTTCGCCATGAACGTAGAATGTGAATTCCGTGTCAGCTGCAACTGCTCCGTCAGGACCTTCAACTGTCTTCTTGAGTGTCAGGCTTCCTGTTGTGGGAGCGCTCTTCTTGTACTTGTTGATGAGTGTTGCAGTCGTGCTTCCGCCTGCAGGAACAGCAATGCCATCCAGAGATTTTGTGGAATCCGCGCTCAGATACTCATATCCGGTTTCAGCCTGAGAGCTTGCGTCAGCCTCGTAAATCTGATAGAGCTGGGCAGGGATATTGTTGATAGTGATCTTGTTGGTATCGCCGGCCTTGATCTGGATGCCGACTTCATCATTTGAAGGATTGCCGTTCTCGTCATACCACTTTCCGTCTTCACCCTTAACATAGAATGTGAATTCTGTATCAGGATCAACGCATCCTGCAGGGCCGTCAACAGTCTTCTGGAGAACCAGGCTGCCCGTCTTCTTTTTGTAATTGTTCTCAAAGGCAACTTCCGTAGGCTTTGTGCTGTCTGTGCTTACACCGCCTGTTACGTTTGCTGTCGTGCCGGTAGTCTCGCTGCCACCGCCGATCTTGTTCGTGACTGTTACGTCGAAGCCGTCAAGCGTGTGCAGTGTCTCTTCGACCGTATAAGTCTTGGAAGCGTCATCGACCTCGATGAGCTTGGAATCCTTGAGCTTATATGTGCCCTTAGTGCCTTCGCCGCTTCCGGCTACCTTCTCGAAGTCCTCTCCGAGCTTAAGTGTAGCTACGGTCTTACCGTCTGAATCCTTAACAGTAAATGTCAGTTTATCAAGGTCTTCCTGAGTTACGTCGCCGGAGATCGTCTTTTCGAGCGTGATGTAACCCTTTGTTGTCTTACGTGTATATGTGTTGATTACCGTGACGTCATAGCTTGTATTTGTATCATTAATTTCAATCGAAGGATGTGTTGAAGCAGCTTCGCCGTCTCCTACTTTATAAGTAGTTACCAATTCATAGAAATTATTCTCGGAATTGTTTTCATTCTTCTCAAATACTTCATATGTTCCGCTCTGCTGTACAGGAATGGTTATGCTTCCGTTGGCAGTAATATCAAAGTAATGCACTTTGCTATTCATGGAACCGTCAGCCTGAACATAGCTGTCGCCCCTCTTAACCGCGATCTGATAGGTGTTTCCGGTGTAAGGAGCGTTGCTGGCCTGTTTCCTGACAGTCAGTTTATACATGGTGTATGTATTATAAAGATATACATTATTACCCTGATTGCCGATGACATGAACAGAACCTTCACCGGTTACGGTAAGAACTGCGCCTGCAACCTCGGTTCCATCGCGGTTTTCGATCAATCTGTATGATCCGGCAGGAAGATGGCTTGCCGTAAATGTTCCGTTATCATTAACGGTCGTGATAGTGCAGTAGGTTGGAGATGCTGTAAATACAGCGTTTGTATCAGTACTCTGCGCGGGATCGTAGTATTCTCCGTCGGAGTTGATGATTGCGATCTTGAAAGTATCCGGAATGCCGCTGATATTTCCTACCCTCCGAACAAACTTGTGTACGGTCAGATCGCCATACTGCTGTTCGTTATAGCGGTTATCAAAGGCTGCCGTAACCGTTTGATTATTAGACACTGTAACAGTGCATTCCGTGGAATCATCGGCAGGGTAGTCCATGCCGGAATATGTTTTGAAATAGAAGTATCCGACAGGAGCAGTACCGTCTGCGCCAACTTCGGAAACGGTATATACGCCACAGGGGAGATCCTCCTGGAGAGTATATTCGCCGTTTGTAAATTTGCTGTATTCTACTTCCTTTGAGAAGTTTTCAGGTCCTGTAATGACGAATTTCAGGTTGTCGGTTACAGGATTGGAAATACTGAAAGTCTTCCTTATGGCCAGTTTACCCTTCTGCTGTGTGTAATCATTCTTTATCTCAACACTGGCATTGGGTGTGGTATCGGATATGTCTACATAATCGGGTGTAACCGACGAAGTCAGATCATAGTTAATAACTCTTGCATCCTGGGTATCCTCGCTGATCACATAACCGCCGGAAGGAAGGTTTATGATCTTGATCGTTTCGCCGGCCTTGACCGTGAAATAGTGTTCGGCGGTACCAATCGTACCGTTCAGGGACTGAACGTATCTGCCGTCACTGGTTTTGACACTGACTCTATATTCCTTGTCTTTATATGAAGGCGTAAGTCCTGTGGCTCTCTTAGTGATCTGCAGGCTGTGATTATTGGTTATAGTTACTGTTTTATAATCATTTCTTATCGTTGCAGAAGCATTGTCATCCTTTGCAAGTGTAACTGTTGATCCGCTGGAAGTTGCATTTGCATAAGTTATGCTGTTACCTGAATAATCCAGACCGGTCAGATCGCCGGGTTTGATCTCCTCGATAACGTATTCACCGAGATTCAGATTCTCAAATTTATCGATCTTACCGTTCTTGATCTTAAATTCATGAGGAGTGCCGCCAAGCTTACCCTGGAGGTCCTGAACATACTGGTTGCCCTTCTTCAGGTAATACTTGAACTCGGCATCCCGGACTGTGGCATTGTCTGCTCCGGCCTTGTTGCCGTCAATATATACTTCCTTTGTTACGGAAAGTTTTGCTTTGTCGATGGTAACCTTGTTGATGAATGCGCCAAGCGAGAACTCGGTGCCGGACATTACTTTTCCGGCTTCTTCTTTATAAACGTTTTTATGTTCGTTGTGATTGCTGTCAAGGTATGTAACGTGGTCGATCGTAAACTTAATTACTCCGCTATTGTTCTCAACCTTAACCTTCATCCTCATTTCTCCGTTTGAAGGAGCATCCATTCCTGAAGAGGAACTGACAGCAGTTTCCTTGATCACATAGTAATGGTATTGAGGATTGAGGGGATCTACGTCTGCAATATTGAAGCTGAGGCTCGGGAAGAAAAGGTAGCCGTTCTCATCGGTCTTTACGGTAGTGCCCGTAAGACCCGTTGTATCGTAGTCA
>JAEEGJ010010881.1_pt1 | contig 23396 bp, 24 predicted proteins | sample 8958761 | NCBI WGS metagenome assembly JAEEGJ01 (sample SAMN16246546, study PRJNA631951) | gut metagenome | biome: gut microbiome; feature: rumen; material: RS-attached | host: Bos | place: Iran: Karaj | collected 2018-10 | reverse complement strand
TGGCGGGATAATAATACCATATCCTCTCTCATTAACAGGAAAAGGCCGTTGGGCGCATTCACTTAACGACATACAGCCTCAAAAGGTATCTTTTTGCGCCCTGCTGCGTTGAAAATGCTCAAAAGACTTTCCAAGTATTTTTCCGCTTTTCGCCTTGCATGGCGCAAAAATCTCCTCTTTTGAGACGCTTCGCGGTTTTCAGCCGAAATACAAAAGAAATATCCGTGGATATGAGCTATCCCCGGATATCTTTTTATACGTTGACTTTTTTCAGGCTGAAAACCTGCATCTCCTTAAGTGAATGCACCCTTCATTTGGCTTTTTGGCGCAGCGGTTTCAGGACCCGATGATATCCGATAAGCCTCCGCCCACATTGTATTGCCCGACGACCTCGAACACATCGGTCTCCGGATCGTAGGTAACGAGAAAGTACCGGGCCGCTGCTCCCTCTGTTTTGAAATAGAAATACATCTTTCCGTCAATACATCCGAGGCTCTGTTTGGAGAAGTCCTCATACTCGAAGTCTTCCGCAGCGATCACGCCCTCGGCTGCGACGTCACCGCCAATCTCAACGCAGCGGTAATGCGTTTTATCCGTAACCACGAAAACGTATTTGTCCGAGGCGGCGCTGATCGACCGGTCCGTACGGAACAGCTCCGTCCATTCGCCATCGAGGAGGTTCAGCTCGGCGATCGAATAATAGCCTTGAAATACGATCCTGTCGCCCTCGACCACGAGCTCACTAAAGCCTTCTGGGGCATCACCGGAATACAGGGTTGAGACCTCGCCGCTTTCCATATCGAGCACGAGCAGCTTCAGCGAGCTGTCGTTTACCCGAGCAAGGTATACGCTTTCCCCATGGACCTTGACTCTCAAAACAGTATCGGGCTCCTCGTCTGATCCATATAACAGCTCGGGCTCCCCGTCATTAATCTTGTGGCGATAGACCTCTAATCTTTTTAAAGCTCTCCCGCTTTTGACGGTATCGCGGTCCCCGAAATAATAAAGCATATCTCCGCAGAACGCGGAATAGAACGCCGCGCCGTTGAAGAATTGCAACTCGTATTTGGCTTCGATGCGACTGTCCGATTCACCGGGCGTCACGGAAACCAGCTGCCATCCGCCGTAGCATTGCTCCGTCCAGAACAGTCTGCCGTTATGAAGCATCAGATGGGGATTGCCGCTCATGCTTGCGATCATCGCGCCGCATTCCGAAGAATCGTGGGTGCACTCCGGCTTTGGGCAGAGCGGGCCGCCTTCGTTTTCACCAACGACTAAGTAGCGCAACGATCGGGTTGTCGGGAAAATATAGTAAAGCATACCATTGTGATACACTGCCGTCTGCCCGCAATATGTGCGGATACGGGCGTTTTCATCAGACGAAGACGAAGTTGTGTCATGCTCTTCCTGCCCGTGGTTTTTTTCGCACCCGCATGCGCCCGACAGCAGCGCGGCACATAATAAGAAAGAAAGTGCTTTTACGATCCTGAGTTTCATTATGTACCTCCTTTTCATTTGTTTCGTATTATTATAGCTTATTCCGGACGATATGTAAAAGGGGGAAAAGTAAAAATCGGGTAAAATCCGAAAGCGGCCGGGCGCTTTTTCGCCGAAGCAGTAATATATTTCTTTCAACGCCTTTTCCGTTCCCCGCTTCGGTGTTATAATTATGTTTGGAATAAAGGGGATACTGCGCCCTTTCGCGATGGGCACAGATAACCTTAATATCAAGGAGGTCATAAAAGCTTATGGTATCCAAAGTAACCGTTGACGAGAACCGCTGCAAGGGCTGCGGGCTTTGCGTCAGAGCATGCCCGAAGAAGATAATGCAGATCTCGAAGACCAAGCTCAACGAAAAGGGCTATCACCCCGCTGAGTGCATCGATCAGGCCGCGTGCATCGCCTGCGCAAGCTGCGCGTGGACCTGCCCCGACGCGGTCATCACCGTTGAGAAAGAGTAAGGAGGAAAAGAGCATGGCAAAGAAACTTATGAAGGGCAGTGAAGCCATCCCCGAAGCCGCCATCCAGGCCGGCTGCCGTTTCTTCTTCGGCTACCCCATTACTCCTCAGAACGACATCCCGGAGTATATGTCCGCCCGTCTGCCCAAGATCGAGGGCGGCTGCTTCCTCCAGGCTGAGAGCGAAGTCGCGGCCATCAACATGGTCTACGGCGCTGCCGCTGCCGGCGCGCGCGTTATGACGAGCTCCTCCTCCCCGGGAGTTTCCCTCAAGCAGGAAGGCATCAGCTACATCGCCGGCGCCGAGCTGCCCTGCGTCATCTGCAACATGATGCGCGGCGGTCCCGGTTTGGGTTCGATCCAGCCCTCCCAGGGCGACTACTTCCAGGCGACCAAGGGCGGCGGCCACGGTGATTATCACCTCATCGTGCTTGCTCCCTCCTCCGTTCAGGAAGCCGTCGATCTGATGCACACCGCATTCGACCTTGCGGACGTTTACCGCACCCCCGTTATGCTCCTCGCCGACGGTATCATCGGTCAGATGATGGAGCCCGTCGAGTTCCATGAGCATGAGAAGCGCGAGCTTCCCGCCAAGCCCTGGGCCGTTACCGGCTACGATCCCAAGAGCGGCCGCGAGCGTTCCATCGTCAACTCCCTCTATATCGAGGTAGACGAGCTCCAGGAAATGAACGACCGTCTCCAGGCCCGCTATAAGGAGATCCAGGAGAAGGAAGTCATGGTCGAGAAGTACAACACCGAAGGCGCCGAGGTCATCATCTGCGCTTACGGCACCGTCGCCCGTATCTGCAAGAGCGCCATCGCTCTGTGCGCCGACAAGGGCGTCAAGGTCGGTCTCGTTCGTCCCATCACTCTCTGGCCCTTCCCCGAGAAAGAGCTCAATGAAGTCATGGCTCAGGATTCCGTCAAGCGCGAGCTGACCGTCGAGATCTCCGCCGGTCAGATGCACGAGGACGTACGCCTTGCCATCAACGGCTATAAGCCCACCGACTTCTACGGCAAGCCCGGCAGCTACACTCCCACTGCGGAGGAGATCGCCGAATACATCTTAAAGACGAGGGAGGCGTAAAAACAATGACTACTGTATTTAAGAAAACTCCCGTTCTTACGGACACCATCATGCATTACTGCCCCGGCTGCGGTCACGGTATAGTTCACCGCCTCGTTGCCGAGGTCATCGAAGAGCTCGGCATTCAGGACCGCACCATCGGTTTCGTTCCCGTAGGCTGCGCCGTCTTCGGTTACAAGTACTTCGATATCGACTGCGTTGAGGCGGCTCACGGCCGTGCTCCCGCCGCCGCTACCGGCTGCAAGCGCGTCAACCCCAACAACATCGTCTTCACCTACCAGGGCGACGGCGACCTCGCTTCCATCGGCGCTGCCGAGATCGTTCATGCCGCTCACCGCGGTGAGAAGATCACCACCATCTTCATCAACAACGCCATTTACGGTATGACCGGCGGTCAGATGGCTCCTACGACCCTTGTCGGTCAGAAGACCACCACCAGCCCCTATGGCCGTGATCCCGAGCATTGCGGTAAACCCATCCGCATCGCCGAGATGATCGCCACCATCGAGGGCGCCGCATACGTAGAGCGCGTTTCCGTCGATTCCACTCCCAATATCAGGAAGGCAAAGGCCGCCATCAAGAAGGCGTTCCAGTGCCAGATCGACAGGAAAGGCTTCGCCCTTGTTGAGGTCCTCTCCTCCTGTCCCACCAACTGGGGCAAGAGCCCGTCCGAGGCAATGGATTGGATCAAGTCCGATATGATCCCCTACTATCCCCTCGGCGTCAAGAAGGACATCACCAACGAATAAGGAGGACTGAATATGCTTTGGACTAACATTTTCGCAGGTTTCGGCGGCCAGGGCGTCCTGCTCATCGGCCAGCTTCTCGCCTATGCCGGCATGTATGAGGGCAAGAACGTTTCTTGGCTCCCCTCCTACGGTCCCGAAATGCGCGGCGGTACCGCAAACTGCTCCGTCGTCGTTTCCGACGATCCCATCGCTTCCCCCTGCATCAATATGGCTAACTGCGTTATCGCCATGAACCGTCCCTCCCTCGACAAGTTCGAGCAGAACGTGCTTCCCGGCGGCAAGCTGTTCATCAACAGCTCCATAATCGACAAGAAGGCCACCCGCACGGATATCGACGTTTATTACGTTCCCTGCAACGAGATCGCCGATTCGCTGAACAACCCCAAGGTAGGCAACATGGCTATGCTCGGCGCTTACCTCGAGGCGACCAAGGCGGTCGAGTCGAAGAGCGTTCTCGACGCGCTGCTTTATAAATTGGGCGAGAAGAAGGCTCACCTCATTCCCCTGAATGAGCAGGCTATCGAGCTCGGCAAAGCCGCCGTCCGCGATCAGGTAAAGTGATCTTATTTGAACGAACCGGTCCCTTCCTTTCGGAGGGGACCGGATTTTTTATTGTATTTTTTTCCGTTATATGTTATCATTGTCCTGCCGAAAAACGGCAGGAAAGGAAACAATATGAAGGATCTCCTCGTTAAACTGTTCACCTCCCTCGCGGGGGAGTTCTCCTCCGCGCCGCAGGCATGGGGCCCCCTGCATATCGCGTTTTTCGCGATAGGTCTCACCGCGGCGATCGTGTTCGCCGTGCTTTTGAGGAAGTCGAGCGACAAAACGTTCAACCGCGTGCTGCGCTCGGTCGGCTTCGTGCTCCTCGGGATGGAGGTCGTAAAGATCTCGTTCTACTATTTCGCGATACATAACTGCAGCCTTGTCGATACGGCGTATCTCTTCCCGTTCCAGCTCTGCTCACTGCCCATCTACATGGCGCCCATCGCCTCGTTCCTCAAAAAGGAAAGCACCGTAAGGAAGGCGCTCCTCACGTTCATGATGACCTACACCTTCATGAGCGGCTTCTCCGCGTTCGTGAATCCCTCGGGCATACTGATGTCCCATATACTGCCGACCTTCCATTCGCTGATCTGGCATATGCTGCTCGTGTTCATCGGTCTTCTGATCGCCGTCTCCGGCAGGGGCGGGTACAGGTTCCGCGATTTCTTCCGCGCGTTCGTCTGCTTCATAATCTGCTGCAATATCGCGCTTTTCCTTAACATTCTCCTGCCAACGCTCATACCCGGCGCCGACGTAAATATGTTCTACCTCGGGCCGAACCGCTCGTCGCTCATCGTTTTCAACACGATCTACGATAAATGGGATTGGGTGGTGCAGATGCGTATGTACGAGATCGCGCTCTCCATCGGCGCGTTCATCGTGTTCGTGTTCGCAAGGCTCGGCGCAAGACCGAAAAAGATAAGCAAAAAAGCCAAGAAAAAGGCAAGCAAATAATACGCTCGGCCGCTCTTATGGGCGGCCTTGATAATATATTTTTAACGGATCTCAAATTTTACCGAGTTTTCGCATCTTGATAGGTGTAAGGCCCTGCAAAACGAAAGGACGACCGAAAAAGTCGATCAAACCGAGCATGAAGGACAGCGAGATAATCGCATTGCTCAATAACCGGGACGAAGCCGCCGTCGAAGCCCTTAAGGACAGGTTCGGCGGGCTGTGCTTCAGCCTTGCCTCCAACATACTAGCCGACAGGCGCGACGCGGAGGAGTGTGTTTCGAGCGTCCTTTTCAAGCTCTGGTCGAGCATCCCCCCGGCAGATCCAAGGGATCTTACGGCATACGTCGCAAAGACCGCCCGAAACGAGGCGCTGATGAGGTACCGCGCAAACTCCGCCAAACGGAATTTTGCCGCATCCGTTCCGCTTGAGGAGCTTGAAGCATGTATCGCGGCGGGCGGCGGCGTGGAGGACGAGCTCCGCGCAAAGGAACTTGCCGGCGCTGTAAGCGCGTTTTTGAAGGGTCTGCCCTCGGAGCAGCGCAGCGTTTTCATGCGGCGGTACTGGTATTTCGACAGCGCAAAGTCCATCGCCGACCGCTTCGGGCTATCCGAAGCCAGCGTGAATACGCTCCTTCAAAGGACCAGGAGGATGCTCCGCCGATACCTTATCAAGGAGGAATTCATCAATGAGCAACAACGCTTTTGATACGGCGCAAATGCTGAACGATATAGACGACTCCCTCGTTTCGGAAGCCGCCGATGCCGGAAAAACAGGGAGACGCCGCCGTACGTGGCTTATCCCCGCAGCGGCAGCCGCGGTCGTTATTGCCGGCGCGGCGCTTATCGTTTCAAAGCTCGCAAAGGCTCCGGATAACGAAATAACCGCATACGCCGAGCCGACAGGGACCGATAATAACACCGATACTCCGTACGAAACGGCGGGCATGCCCACGCCCGATCCCGCTCTGGAAACGCTTCCGCCCAGCGTCGACACAACGTCCGAGCCGCATGGTTCGGATATCCCGGAAAGGACCGCGGAGCCTCAGCCCACGGAAGTCGCTCCCACTTCCAATACAACGGAGCCGCCTGCCCCAACGCCTCAGACCACTCCGAAGACGACGACCGCGCCGGAACCCACCAGTCCGCCCGAAACGGAAAGCCGTGTTTTCAACAGCGTCGATTCGTTTGTTTCCGCCGTCCGAAGCGGCTCCGACAGCTTCCTTAACGGCATAGACTGCTGGTACTCATTGGGTCATGGCTTATCGTTGAACAGGATAGAAGTGACGGAGGACGAGGTGTATTACTATTACGCCCTTGAGGACGGCTCGGAGCTCCTGCTTGAATGGTTCAGATCCGAGGAAGCGTCCGAGAACTACTTTGAGTATTTCACATCATTCGAGGGCGAATGGCATGACGATCTTTATTTTGTTTGTTCTCAGGCCGGGGTCTACTTCGGCTACGCCATGGACGCCGGGCATTTGATCCGGATGATGGGCGCCGGGATCCGCACCGCGGAGCAGGCGGCGGAATACTATTCGCCTGTCCGCCATGAGATATGATGTACCCTTACCACAACTTGAAAAGGAGATAATATGAAAACCAGAACTACTTTCCTTATTGCGCTTTTGATACTGTCGGCGATGCTTTTCGTCGGCTGTATGAAAACGACCCCCTCTGATAAGACCGATGCGTCGCAGGCTCCTTCCAACGCGCCCGCGGAAAGCGAGCCTTCCTCCGCGCCCGCGGAAAGCGAGCCCTCCACCGTGCCCGATCCTATCGGACCCATGTGGCTCGTTTGGAACGGGATGTCGGTGCGCCCGTATACCGACCTTTTATACGGTCAATCATACGTGGAGCACGACGACGGCACGTCGGGCTTCCTTCATGCGGACGGCGCGGCTTTCTTTGAAGGGATACTCGGCAAGGTCGATGAAATGCCCGAGGTATCAAAGGATTTCGAGCTTTATTATGATCGAGACTGCTCGTTCAAATACGCGAACGTTTACTCGCTCGAGACCAACGACCGGCTTTATGAAAACGTCGATCTCAAAAAGCTCGATATACTGCTCGGCGTCATGGATGAAGACCTGATCGTGGAGATCGCGGTCTACGAGCAGGGCAGGTATATCGAAAGCAAGGACAAGTATGAATACAACGTATACAGCTGCTCGTTCATATTAAGGTTAGGCGGTAATGAGGGCGGCAGCTTGAACAAAACGCCATCCGGGAAATAATGCCGTTCCCCGAAAACCAAAAGTATATTGCAAAAAAAGCCGTTTACCCGCTTTTATTCAAGCGGGTATTCTGTTATAATCAGCCTGTAAACTCTATAATCATAAAGGAGAAAAACACCATGCCCGTTAATCTTAAAGGACGTCACCTCTTGACTCTCAAGGATTTCACCCCCGAGGAGATCATGTACCTCCTTGACCTCGCTGCCGATCTTAAGGCCAAAAAGCGCGCCGGCATCCGCGGCGATCTGATGGCCGGTAAGAACGTCGTTCTCCTGTTCGAGAAGACCTCCACCCGTACCCGCTGCGCGTTCGAAGTCGCCGCTTATGACGAGGGCGCGAACGTTACCTTCCTCTCCAACTCCCAGATGGGCAAGAAGGAGTCCATGGAAGACACCGCTAAGGTCCTCGGCCGCTTCTATGACGGTATCGAGTTCCGCGGCTTCAAGCAGGAGACCGTTGAGCTCCTTGCCAAGTACGCCGGCGTTCCCGTATGGAACGGTCTCACCGATATGTATCATCCCACCCAGGTTTTGGCAGACCTTCTCACCATTCGTGAGAATATCGCGAAGCCCGTCAACAAGGTCAAGCTCGTCTACGTTGGCGACGCCCGCAACAACATGGGCAACTCCCTCATGATCATCTCCGCCAAGCTCGGCATGCACTTCGTCGGCATCGCGCCCAAGTGCCTCTGGCCCGAAGAGGGTCTCGTTTCCGAGATGCGTGAGCTCGCCGAGAAGACCGGCGCCAAGATCGAGTTCTCCGATAAGATCGAGGACGTCGACGGCGCGGACGCCATCTATACCGACGTTTGGGTATCCATGGGCGAAGAGGCTCAGTTCGAAGAGCGCATCAAGCTCCTTGAGCCGTACCGCGTGACCATGGACATGATGAAGATGACCCATAATCCCGACGTCATCTTCCTGCACTGCCTGCCCAGCTTCCACGATCTTGAGACCTCCGTCGGCCGCGAGATCTACGAGAAGTACGGCCTCAAGGAGCAGGAAGTCTCCGACGAGGTGTTCCGTTCCTCCATGAGCAAGGTCTTCGACGAGGCGGAGAACCGCATGCATACCATCAAGGCCGTCATGGTCGCCACCATCGGCAGGTAATCGTTTAAGACGTCTATACGAAAAGAGGGGGGGACTTTGTTCCCCCCTGTTTTGTTCAAAAAAGTGAAGCGTAATAACAAAAAACGGGTCGTCCTGCGGGCGGCGGCAATACTCCTTATCGGCTCCGTGCTCGGGTTCATCGCGGCGGGGCTTTGGTCGCTTACCTGGAACGACCGCGTATTTACCGTGCGGTACGAGCTTGCCTCCGATAAGGTGGATTCGGGTTTTCGCGTGCTCCTGATAACCGACCTTCATTTAAGGGAATTCGGCGAGGGCAATTCCATGCTCGTCGCCCGCGCGAGGGACGCCGCGCCCGATATCATCTGCCTCGGCGGGGACATGATCGAAACCTACGCCTCCTATGAACAGGACGAGGCGTTCGTTTCCCTTGTCAAGCGCCTTGTCGAGATCGCCCCGGTGTACATCGGCATAGGTAATCACGACGAGCTCGCCTTCTATTCGTGGTGCGCGCGCACGGACATGGAGATGACCTCGTGCGGCGGCGTCACGAACCTTACCCGGGCGGTCGAGGAAGCCGGCGCCGTTGTGCTTGAAAAGGGCTTCGAGGATATCGAGATAAACGGCGAAAAGGTCCGCCTCGGCGGGTTTTATCCGTTCGCGTTCAGGGACGAGGGCGATACCGACGAAAGCTGGGAAAGCCGCCGCGTTTTCCTTGAGGATTACTGCGATACGGAGCTTTTCAAGCTCATGATATCGCACCGTGCGGTCAGCTTTTACAAGGAGGACGCGCCGGATAATTGGGATATCGACCTCGTCGTATCCGGGCACACGCATAACGGCGTCGTCGCCCTGCCGGGGATCGGCGCTATATGGGAGAACGAGGGCTTCTTCCCGAAGCATTCACGCGGTATGTTCCATGAGGGTAAGCTCAATATCGTGGTATGCGCCGGTCTTGACGGGCACGGCTTCATCCCCCGCGTATTCAACCCGCCGGAGATCGTCGTTATAGACGTAAAGGCAAAATAAAAAAGCCCGGAGCAGATTTTCCGAGCCGTTCATACTTTAAGGATATTCCTCACTATCCACCAACCGAGGATCACCGCGAGCGCCGCGATATGCACCCAGAGGGGCATGCCGGCGTTCTTCTTTTGCGCTTTTCCGTATCTTACGTAGCTTCTCCCCGCATCGACGCACGCTGCGATAACGTATGCCGCCTCGAACGGGAGAAGATAATTTAGCCTCAACCCCTCCGCAAAGTCAAGGCGCGAGTACGCCATCACCGCGCGGGTGCTGCCGCAGCCGGGACATTTTAAATGGGTCAGCGCCTCAAATACGCAGGGGATCCTTTTGCCGGTAAACCGCACGAAAAAGTAATAAGCGGCAAGCAGTATAAGCGCGCCCGCCGTTATCGCAAGGACCGTAAGGAGCCTATTTTTCATGCGTTTTCCCCTTTATGCGCCGAATCCCGCGGAGGGTAAGCCACCGCGGGAACCGACAGATCATTTCATTTGAATTGACTGATGATTACGCCTCAACGGTATCAGCGTACTTCTCGGCCATATACTGCTCATCGCTCATCTTCAGGATGCGGATGCCCTCGATGATGCCCTTTACCTCATAAACGATGGCCATAACGCCGCAGGTCACGATGGAAAGGATGATGTGCTTGATACCCTCGTTCTTATTGCCGCGCATAAACTGAGGTACGCCGTAGCAATTGAAGAAGATGTTCATAAAGCCGAACAACTGACGATCGTTTTTCTGTTCCATGGAAATTTCACCTCTTATAAATATTTACCGAGGCACACGCGCATGCCTCTGCTGATAAAATAATAGCATATTATATCAAAATATGCAAGAGCAAATGCGTCAATTTTGAACAAATTTTGAATCAAAAAGCTCCGCGATCGTCCGAAAGCCCTTTCCTCCTCCATTTTGCCCGGAAAATTATTTTTTTGTGGAAAACCTTTGGTTATAGTTGTGGAAAAGTAGGAAAACCACGGGCAAAAAAACAGGGAGGAGATTTACTCCCCCCCGTGAAAAACGCTGTCAAATCGCGAAATTGCCGTTCTCGAAGACCTTTACGATCCTTCCGTCGCGCGTTTTGCCGGTGATCTCAAGGTCGCTCGTTCCCACCATGAAGTCCACGTGGGTATTGCTCTCGGCGTTGATGCCGGCTTCCTTGAGCTCCTCGGGAGAAAGATCGTCGCCGCCCTTTATGCAGGCGGGATACGCCTCGCCGAACGCGAAGTGGCAGGAGGCGTTCTCGTCGAACAGGGTGTTGAAAAAGAGTATCCCGCTGTTGGAGATGGGCGAATCGTAGGGCACGAGCGCGATCTCGCCGAGGTAATGGCTGCCCTCGTCCAGCTCGACCTGCGTGCGGAGGGCCTCCTCATTGGTGTCGGAGTGGATCTCGACGATCCTGCCCTCTTTGAACCTGAAGCGGATGCCTTCCACGACGTTGCCGCTCAAAACGAGGGGCTTCGACGCGACGAGCACGCCGTCGACTCCGTTCCTTAAGGGAGCGGAGAATACCTCCTCCGTGGGCATGTTGGCAACGAACTTGACGCCCGACTTGCACATATCGCCGCCCGCGAGCCAGTTGTTGTTCTCCGGCATTTTGACGGTGAGATCCGTGCCGAGCGAGTTCTTATAATGAAGCTCCTCGAAATCGAACTCGGTCATTTTCTTCGCATAGCCCTCGATGCGGGCGCAGTGAGCGCGCCACTCGGCGACAGCGTCGCCGTCCTCGGTTATGCGGACCGCCTTGAATATCTCATCCCACAGCTTTTCCATGGCGTCCGCTTCGTTCATGCCGGGGAAGACCTTCTTTGCCCAACTGGCGATGGGAACGGATACGACGCACCAGGGGATGCCGTTGGACATCTGCGCGCGGTAGAAATCCTTCAGGTCTCTGCCCGCTGCAAGACGCGAGCGGCGGAGTCTGTCGGGATCGACGCCCTTCATATTTTCGGGGTCGGAAGCGGAAACGGAGATAACGCCGACGCCTTCCTTCGCAAGGGAATTGAGCTTTAAGGCTTCCCAGGGATAGACCGCGTCGAAAACGGATCCGTCCGCCTTGAGCCCGCGCTCGCGCATGCAGTAATCGTCGCGCCAATTGATGATAACGTCCTTTGCGCCGGCGTCATAAGCCGCGGTCGCAAGCATACGCCCGAAAGGCGCGCAGTCCACGGGGCAGTTGACCATTATAGGCTGTCCCTTCTGTACGTTAATGCCCACCTCTACAACAAGGCGCGCATACTGCCAAAGCATTTTCGCGTTCATATTCTTTATTTCCCTTCCTGTTATTTCTTGACGATAAGGCTGATCTTGCCGATCATGCTGCGTCCGCTTATCATAGTAAAGTTATTGGCAAAGATAAGATCCGTTGCGTTGACTTCATTCGCAAGATCGATCAGATTGCCCTTCCAATAGCGATAATCCACCTCGTAAACCTTGCTGTAATGATCGACGAGCAGGGGCATCAGCGCGTTGCCGTAGCTCTCCTTCACTATTATCAGTACGGAACCGTCCGTGACCTCGGGATTGGTGAATACCGTGAGCGGATGATCGCCGCCGGCAAAGCAGCCGTACTTGGCGCTTGCCTTATAATTCGATACGTCCGCAACGATCGGCCAGGTCGTTCCCTTGCCTTCCGCGTCATAAAACACCATTGTCGCAGACGAGCAAACGGGAAGATACGCATGCACGGTGTCCGCCGGCATGAGCGCCTGGTCGCCGTTGCTCTCGTTATAGAGGGAGCCGAGGAAACCATCGTACAGCTTCTCGGTGCGCTGCGCGCGGGTGTAGGGAGTAATGCCCTTTACGCTGCAGAATTCCTCATAGGCATAATATGCGCCGATCCCGTCCCAATGATGATCGGTCCTGAAATACAGGCATTCGTCCCTGTGGCACATGAGTCTGTTGTAGATATTGACCTTCCTGACCTTATCGTTCATCTTGGAAAACACTATCCCCATATCCTCGCCCTGCTTGGTCAGCCATGCGATCTGCGGGCGGATATCGTCGGGCATCATAATGCCGTCCGAAGTGGGAACGATCAGCGAATACACGGTGGTCTTTCCGGCGAGCGCATCTGCCGTATCGTTTACAAGGTTCGCGTACAGAGTAACGACGCCCTCGTCGAATACGCTGAGCTCGAATGCGCGGTTATCCACGCGGACGAGATTCAGCCCCTCGTACTTATAATATGTTCCGGACTGGCTCACAAGAGGCACGACCGTATTGCCGGGGTTGGAAGGCGTGGGAGTCGGCTCTTCGGTAACGGCGGCGGACGGCTGAACGGTGGGCTCGGTCGTAGGCTCGTCGGTGGGCTGATAGGTGGGCTCCGAAGAATAACTCGGCGTCTCTATCGTAACGATGTAATCGCCCTGACCGTCACCCTTGCTGCAGCCGACGGCAAGTAAGAGCATGGACACAGCCAGCGCTGTGCCCAATAGCTTGATGAAAAATGATTTTTTCATGCTTTTCTCCATTATTTGAGGATATTGTTGACGGTATCAACGTCGTCCGTAACTACGGCGATCACGGCAAGATCCTTAACGAATACGACGGCTTTTTCAAGCTTGGGCACTTCGTCGGGGTTATAGAACTTGCACTCCTTGATCATGGAATCGATGTACTCGTTAACGGAGGTCTGGATCGCGGCGACGTCCGCCTGATCCTTCGCCTTGAACATCATAGCACAGTCCGTGCAGTTGTCGCCCGCGGTGAAGAGCTTTATTGCAACGCCCTCGGGAAGATCGCCGAACATATACTCGGCGTTGGCGCTGATATCGCTGAGGGGCTGGGCGTATTTGACCTCGTTCAGTATCCTGTCGAAAGCCTTATCGGCGTCGAAGGGTTCGCTTCCGCCCTTGGAGCAGGCGGTGAATATTGCCATTGCCAAAATGACCGTAAGGAAAAGACTTGTGATTTTTTTGAGATTATTCATTCTTTTTGACCTCTTTTGGATTTTATACGTGAATTTTATCATTTTTTCGGCGCTGTGTAAATAGAAAAAAGAAGGGAATAAAAAACAAGGAGGGATATATTTATCCTCTCCTCGTTACATAAAGAAAAAGAGGTGGTTTTCCACCTCTTTCATTCTTTGTTTTATCAGTTGCCGAACCTGGTGCCGTTGAACTTGACGCCGGGGCCCATGGTGCTGGAGAGGACGAGGGACTTGATGTAGGTGCCCTTCGCCGCAGCGGGCTTTGCCTTGATGATGGCGTCCATAAGAACGTTGAGGTTCTCAACGAGCTTATCCTTGCCGAAGCTGGCCTTGCCGATGGGGCAGTGGCAGATGTTGGTCTTATCAACACGATACTCGACCTTACCGGCTTTGATATCGGAGATGGCCTTTGCCACGTCCATGGTAACGGTGCCGCTCTTGGGGTTAGGCATCAAGCCCTTCGGACCGAGAACACGACCGATGCGGCCGACGACGCCCATCATATCGGGAGTCGCGACGCAGACGTCGAAACCGAACCAGTTTTCGGTCTGGATCTTCTTGACCATTTCCTCGTCGCCTACGAAATCGGCGCCGGCTTCCTGAGCCTCGCGAGCCTTATCGCCCTTGGCGAAAACGAGAACGCGTACAACGCGGCCGGTACCGTGGGGCAGAACGACTGCGCCGCGGACCTGCTGGTCAGCGTGACGGGAGTCAACGCCCAGACGGATATGAGCCTCGATGGTCTCATCGAACTTGGCCTTCGCGGTGCCGAGAACGACCTCGATACCCTCAGCGGGATCGTAAAGCTTCTGCTTCTCGATGGTCTTTACGCTGTCATTATATTTCTTTCCGTGCTTCATACTCTTTTACCTCTCAGTCTACAACGACAACGCCCATGCTGCGCGCGGTACCTGCGACCATGCTCATAGCGGCTTCGATGGAAGCGGCGTTAAGATCGGGCATCTTGGTCTCCGCGATCTCGCGGACCTGCGCCTTGGTGATCTTGGCGACCTTGGTCTTATTGGGAACACCGGAACCGGACTCGATACCGCAGGCCTTCTTGATCAGAACGGCTGCGGGCGGAGTCTTGGTGATGAAGGTGAACGAACGATCCTGATAAACAGTGATCTCAACAGGGATGATGAGTCCCGCCTGCTTTGCGGTGCGCTCATTGAATTCCTTACAGAAGCCCATGATGTTGAGGCCGTGCTGACCGAGAGCGGGGCCGACGGGCGGTGCGGGCGTAGCCTTACCTGCAGGGATCTGCAGCTTGACAAAGCCGGTTATTTTCTTTGCCATTTTAATTTTCCTCCTAAAAAAATGTGGTACTTGCGGAGTATAGGAGCATTATTGCCCCCGTTCCTCCCACTATGAAGACCCCCGAAGGGGAAACCATACAGTGTTTTTACAGTTTTTGAATGTCGATAAAGTCAAGCTCCATGGGAGTTTCTTTACCGAAGAGCGAAACGAGCAGCTTTACCTTCTGCGTTTCGGTGTTGATATCGGTGACAGAGCCGATAAAGTTGGCGAACGGACCGTTTACTATGCGGACGTTCTCACCCACTTCGACGTCAAGCTTCAGGCTCATCCTTTCGACGCCCATGGCTGTGACTTCCTCATCAGTCAGGGGGATGGGCTTGTTGCCGGTGCCGACAAAGCTCGTAACGCCGCGGGTGTTCCTGACGATGTACCAGGTGCTGTCGGTCATGATCATTTTGACCATTACGTAGCCGGGGTAGACCTTGCGCTGATAAACCTTGGGCTTCTTCGCCCCCTCCGGCATTTCGGAGACTGTCTCCGTCGGGTACTTGACTTCGAAGATCAGGTTCTGAAGATTACGGTTCTCTATCGTTTTCTCCAGGTCTTCCTTGACCTTGTTTTCATACCCGGAATAGGTATGCACAACGTACCAGCGGGGCTCGGTAGGCGTTTCGTCATCGTAATGAGTCCTGTCCTCGTTTACGGCATCGGGATTATCGCTCAGCTCGACGGCTTTTTCTATGATGTTCTTTACCTCATCTGCCATATCGATATTTCCTTATTTGCCGAGACCGGCAAGAAAATTGAAGCCAGAGCCGAAGGCAAGGTCAAGAAGACCGATGATGATTGCCATAAGGGCGCAGAAAACGATTACCGCGATGGTGTAATTGATAAGCTCCTTCTTGGTGGGCCAGGTGAGCTTCTTCACTTCCGCGAAGACTTCCTTGAAGTATTTGCCGATCCCTTTGAAGAAGTTGCCTATCTTCTGGAAGAAACCGGTCTTTTTCTTAGTTTCGTTGTTTGCCATAGTATTATAAGCCTCTCTTACTTGGCTTCCCTGTGCAGGGTGTGTTTACGGCAGAAACGGCAATACTTGTTGAACTCAAGACGATCGGGATCGTTCTTCTTGTTCTTGAAGGTATTGTAGTTCCTCTGCTTGCATTCGGTGCAGGCAAGTGTGATCTTTACGCGCATGGTATTATCCTCCTTAAAGATTGCGGTACGAACGGCCGTTTTACGGTCTTCCGCTTTATTCAGCCGTAATTAAATACAAGCCAAATAACGCCCCTTCACAGGGGCTTTAGTACTTTAACACAAGTTTTATCCCATGTCAACGGTTTATTTATCCGTTTTGAAAATATATTAGAGAGATTTTTTTATATAAATAAAGGACTTTTTGAGGGTTATTCCTATATGTTGATTAATTCTTCAATTCTTTCACTAAATATTGAATAAAGGAAGAACCTCGCTGTAAAACGAGGCTCTTCTTTTATTATTATTATATTGTTCAGTTTTTCATTATCCTGACAGGCAATACAAGATAATAGAAGGAATTACCCTGTACAGGCTCCGCTACGCAGGGAGTAACGCTGGTATTGAAGCTCAACGCCACGGTCTCGTCGTCGATCGCCTTTATGATCTCGAGAAGATATCTTGCGTTGAATGCGATCTCTATCGGGCTGCCGGTAAGGGTTATATCGGTCGCCTCGTTTATGCTGCCGGTCTCGCTCCTTGCGGTGATGGAAAGCTGATCGTTTTCGAAGTCGAGCTTTACAAGATTATTCTGCGTTTCCTTGGAGAAAAGCGACGCTATTTCAAGGCTCTCCTGAAGCTCCGCCCTGTTGATAACGACGCGGCTCGTTATCTTCTTAGAAAGGATATTCCTGTAATTGATGTATTCGCCCTTCAAAAGACGCGCCTTTATCTTCGTCGTGCCCATATTTACGGTGATATGGGTGGTTGAAAGCGTGACGGTTATCTCATCATCGCTGTCAGAAAGGATGTTGGCGATATCCTGCATTGTCCTTGCGGGAACGACGGCATTCCTGGTATTGCCCTTAACGCTTACCTTTTCGGTGCGCTTTGCAAGACGGAAACCGTCAAGAGCGATGAAATTAAGCTCACCGTCCTCTGTGAACTCCATCAATACGCCGCGAAGGATGGCTTTTCCCTCATCCTCGCCGGCGCAGCAGAACGCCGTCTGCTTTATCATGGAGCGGAAGATCCCCTGCTTCATCTTAAAAGTGACGTCTCCGGAAAGCTCATCCATCTGGGGATAAGTATCGGCGGGGAAATATTGGAGAGATGATCTGCTCTTTCCGGTCTCGACCTTAACGGAAGAATTATCCTCCGTCTCGAAATCGACCTTCGTTCCCCTCATTTTTCTCAAAAGATCGGCGGTAAGCCTGCCGGGAAGAACTGCGGCGCCTTCTTCATCTATAACGGCGGGAATGAGCGTTTCTATCTGTACGGAGGAATCGGAGCATTTAAGATAAAGCTCGTTTCCGTAAGCGCTCAGATAGATGCCCTTCAATATAGGTGTTTCGACGTTTGGTGACAACGCTTTCGTAACGACAGCAAGCGCCTCGTTCATTTCTTTAAGGTCTGCGCAAAACTTCATTTTTCTCATGCTCCTTTATATGTCATCATTTATTATTACATCAGCAGCAGTAACAGCAGCTGCGGAAACTGCGGAAAACCCGTTTTTTACTTTCGTTCGTCAAGATTAATGCTTGTTGAAACAATGAAGATAAAAATGTGGAAAACAACGGATTTTTCCATATTTTCAATATTTTTACTGTTTTAGATTTCCATATCAGAGTTTTTAATATGGAAAACTATGAAAACCGGATATTATTGGAAGGACGTTTCTTCCTCTTCGCCGTCATAGCCGCAGGGAATGAAAGTCTTTATAAGCTGAACTATCCTGTCGGCTTTTTCTTCATGCGCGAGATGTCCTGCGTTCCTTACAAGGGTATAATTGACGTTGGGCATTACGGCGCGGAAGAGATTCGCCATATCGGGAGTATGCCATTTATCCTCGTTTCCCCAGAGAAGGAGGGTCGGCGCGTTAACGTCTCTCAGCGAATGGATCACTTCCTCATCGTCATAGCAGGTGACGCAGGTCCTTATAATGCGCTTTGAATCCGGATTTGCGATGGGCTTGTAATACTCGTTCACGAGATCGTCGGTATGATTTGTGAGATCGAAATAACACTCGCTCAGCATCTTTTTAACAGACTTGTAAGTGATAAGGCGGGAAGCGATACCGCCGAATATCCTGCTTTCAAGGGATTTGATGGAGGCGGGCATATCGGGAGTGATACCGCCCGGGGAAAGGAGGACGATCCTTCCTACCCTTTGCGGATAACGCTTTGCGAAATTGATAACGTAACCGGCGCCCATTGAGAAGCCGAAGAGATGAGCGGTCTCCATCTCCATGGCGTCCATGAAACGAGCGATGAAATCCGCCATTTCATTGAGAGAATAGCCGAAATAATAGGGTTTTTCGGAATAACCGAAGCCTAACAGATCGATCGCGGTAACGCGGAATTTAGAGCTCAGCCTTGAGATGAGCTCACGGAATGTGTAGAGGGACTGCCCAACGGAGTGGATGAGCAGGATATCCTCGCCCTTTCCCTGCTGGAGATAATGTATCTTTACGGTTTCGTATTTGGAATTGATAGCGCGGATCGAGAGGCGCTTGCGTTCTGCCTCTTCCTCGCTGTAACGGGCTTCCTCAAGAGCGTTGTCGCGCGCGTTGATATCGTCTTCAAGCTGATCGTTGAGCTGACGAAGCTCTATCTCGAGCCTGTCGCATACGTTCTTCTGAGTGCGCCTGTCCCTTTCCGCCATCTGATAGGAGCTGTTGATGGAATCGAAAGCGGCTTTTTTGGTATTGTAGACCTTTTCGCTCTTTCTCATTATCGTGAGCTTGTCGTTCATGACCGAACGGCTCTTTTCCATCTCCTCGCGCGCGGCGAGAACTTCCTCATGGCGGCGGCTGACGTCCGTTTCTGCGTTCAAAAGCGCCTTTTTGTTGTTTACAAGGTCGGCTTCCCTGTTCTTGACGTCCCTTGCGGCATACTCAACGTCGCCCTGGGATTTTTCAAAACTCGAGCTGACGGAGGAATACTTCGCCTGCGCTTCCGCCGCCTTTGCCTGGAGAGCTGCGGATCTTGCCTTAACGTCGTCAAGCTCCGCCTTGGAGGAATTCAATATCTCCCTGATCTTGTTGTATTCGACCTGCGCTGCATCGTTTGCTTCCTCTGCGTCCGAAAGCTCTTTCTCTGCGTTTTTCTTTGCGGCGTCGGCATTTTCCATGCGGGCGGCAGCTGCAGCGAGCTTTGAACGAAGCGAAGACGCCCTTGCCTTGAGAGCATCCTTATCGGCGCGGTCGGAATCCTTGACCTGGTTTTCTGCGTCGGTGAGCGCCTCAAGCACGGATGCGTGATCGGATGCGGCCTTGGTGTATTCCTTTGCCGTGGAGACCACGTTCTTCTGAGCGTCGGAAAGGCGCTTGGCTTCCTTCTTGCTTATGGCAAGCCGCTCCGCCGCTTCCTCGGAAAGGGAATTGAAGCGAGCCGTTTTCTCGTTTTCCACAGCGGCGATATCCTTTGCTTCCTCCGCCGCTTTTTCGTAAAGCACGCGGGTCTCGGCAACCTCGCTCCTTGTGGAGGAAAGGCGTCCCTCATGGCGAACGCCGTCTTCCTTTGCGGCGGCAAGCGCGCTCTCCGCGCCGGAGAAATTGGCGCGGCAGTCGTTCAAAACGAGAAGCGCCGCGTTTTCCGCCTCAACTGCGGCGTTATATGCGGACTCCATCGCCTCGAAGGATTCTAACTTTACGGTGTATATGCTGTTTTTTTCGTCAAAATCGGCGGCCGCCTTATCATAAGCCTCGCGCTTCTGATCGAGATCCGGCTGCATTGCCCTCTGCTGGGAGACGATATCCTCAAGTATTGCCTTGGCTTCGGTAAGCTCCTCCTCCTTCAAAGAGCGGAGCTTGGTGGTATTCTCCACGCGCTCCTTTGCTTTGGAGGCAAGGCGCGCCTTGTTATCCGCAACGTTTTTCGCGGTATGGGCGGCGTTCTTATCCCGGTTATGCTCGCGCACCTCGGTGCGGTCTACCGGCAGCTCCGAAGGCAGTACGACGTTCACGAACTCGCCGGTATGCTCGTTATTCATAAACTTTTTAACTTCAAGAGAAAGGTTCATATTATGCTACCGCGCCCCGTGAAGGGGCTTCCTTCCTTTCGGTGTGAAAATCATGTAAAAGGGCATAGCTACTGATTATATCCCAGTATTTTATTTTACCCGATTTATTGCCCGCGCGCAACTGTTTTTTTATTTTTTCGTCACATTATTAAAAAAAGGGAGTGCGTAAGAAGCTGATATGTGCTATAATAGGGAATAAAATTTTTGGCGAGGTATCCTTATGGCAGCATCACAGCCCGCGGCGAAAAGGGTCTACACAAGGAGAAGGGGAGTTCTTCTGCCCATATTCTCTCTGCCTGAAAAATACGGCGTCGGCACTCTCGGAAAAGAGGCGGAAGCCTTTATCGATATCCTTTCCGAATGCGGCGCATCGATATGGGCGATACTTCCGACGGGAGTTACCGGCTTCGGCGATTCCCCGTATCAGAGCTTTTCGAGCTTTGCGCTGAATCCGTATTTCCTCGACCTCGATTCACTTATAGAAGAAGGGCTTTTGACCGTTGAGGAATGCGGCGCGGTCGATTTCGGAAGCGATCCTTCGGCGGTCGATTACGGCAAGCTCTATGAAAACCGGCTGCCCTTATTAATGACCGCGTACGCCCGCGCCGTCGACAGACCGGGCTATGACGAGGAAATGAATGAGTTCGAGGCGGCGTCCCCCTGGCTCGATGATTTTGCGCTTTTCACGGCGATAAAGGAGCACGAGGGAGGCAGGCCCTGGTACGAGTGGCCGGAAGGGCTCAAGCACCACGATCCCGAAGCGATCGAAAATATCCGGGAGAAGATCTCCTGCGAGATAGGTTTCCACAAATTCATCCAGTTGAAGCTCAGCGAAGGCTGGGAAAGGATCTCCCAACACGCGCTCGAGAAGGGCGTGCTGATAATGGGAGACCTGCCCATCTACTGCGCTTACGATTCGGCGGATTGTTGGGCTTACAGACGGAATTTCCGTTTTGACGCGGACGGCAGACCCACCGAGGTCGCCGGCGTGCCCCCCGATTATTTCTGTGAGGACGGGCAGCTCTGGGGCAATCCCGTCTATGACTGGGAATACATGAAGGAGGACGGCTTCTCCTTCTGGATGGCGCGCTTAAGGCGCGCGGCGGAGCTTTACGGAATACTCCGCATAGACCATTTCCGCGGCTTCGCCTCATATTACGCCGTGCCCGCCGGGGCGCCGAACGCCCGGAACGGCGAATGGAAAAAGGCGGAAGGGCGCAGGCTCTTCAAATTGGCGGAGGAGCAGGGGCTTCCCGTCGAAATAGTGGCGGAGGACCTCGGCTTTATCACGAGGGACGTTAAGCTGCTTCTTTCCGGCACGGGCTTCGCCGGGATGCAGGTGATGGAGTTCGCCTTCGACAGCGACCGCAAAAATCCCCATAAGAACAAAAAATGGGACGGCGACGCGGCGACGCTCAAGAACAAGATCGCTTATACGGGCACGCACGATAATCCTCCCCTTGCCGAATGGTGGGAGAGTACCGACGAAAAGACCCGGAAATACGCTCAAAAATACGCGGGGACGAAGGATCTTCCGCGCGGTATAGTCAAGGCGACGGTCGACTGCGACGCAAGGTACGCGGTCATTCCCGCGCAGGATATACTGCTTCTCGGCAAAGGGACGAGGATGAACACACCCGCGACGGACTCCGGCAACTGGTGCTGGAGGATGACTAAGGCGGAGGAAAGGGAGCTCGCTTCCCGCCTAAAGGAATTACTTGAAAAATGAAAGGGGCCCCGAAAGGGGCGGGTGATAAATTATGTTGATGGATGCAAGAGGCATTATCAGAAGGGCGGAGGAGGAGCTTCGCAGCGAGTATCTCGTCGAGCTCAATGAAGCGACCGTTCCGCAGATCCACAGGGCGCTTTCGAACGCGGTCATGTACGCCATGAGCGACGATTGGCGCAGGTCGAGACGTTCTCACGAGCAGACTAGGCGCGCGTATTATCTCTCCGCCGAGTATCTGACCGGGCGCATGGTATTCAACAACCTGTATTCGCTCGGTCTGCTCGAAGAGGTGACGAGGCTTTTGAAGCTTCGCGGCGTCGATATAAACGTTATGGAGGATATCGAGGACTGCGCCCTCGGCAACGGCGGCCTCGGCAGGCTTGCCGCCTGCTTCCTCGACAGCGCGGCGACGCACGATCTACCGCTCGACGGCTACGGCTTAAGGTATAAATTCGGTCTTTTCAAGCAGGATTTCCAAGACGGCTTCCAGAGGGAGCTCGCCGATAACTGGCAGAAGCAGGGCGATCCGTGGAGCCGCCGCAGGGACGATAAATCCGTCGTGGTGGAATTCCTCGGTCAGAAGGTCATGGCGGTCCCGTACGATATGCCCATAATCGGCTATGATACGGAGAACGTCGGCACGCTGCGCCTCTGGCAGTCCGAGCCGATCGAGGAGCTCGATTTCGGCCTCTTCAACGCGCAGGAATACGCCCTTGCGGTGAGGGAGAAGAACCAGGTGGAGGATATCACCCGCGTGCTCTATCCCAACGACTCGACCGAGGCGGGCAAGAAGCTGCGCTTAAAGCAGCAGTATTTCCTTTCCTCCGCATCCATGCAGGATATCGTAAGGCGCTATAAGCGCGTCCGCGGGAACGACTTTACGGGCTTTGCCGCGCACTGCGCGGTGCAGCTTAACGACACCCATCCCACTATCTCGATACCGGAGCTCATCCGCATCCTCATGAAGGAAGGGCTTGAGTTCGAGGCGGCGCTCGAGACCGCAAAGCAGACGTTCAGCTACACCAACCACACGCTGATGAGCGAGGCGCTCGAAAAATGGAACTGCGACCTTATCCGCGCCGTCGTGCCCGAGATGATGGATATCATCGTAAGGATCGACGAAGCCCTCCGTACGGAGCTTCGCGCGAAGGGCGTCGGCGAAAACAGGATCAACGCCATGCGCATCGTCGACGGCGGGCTCGTCCATATGGCGCGGCTCGCAGCGTACGTTTCCTCCTATATAAACGGCGTTGCGGAGATCCATACCGAGCTTCTTAAAACGAGCGTGCTTTCCGACTGGTACGCCGTGTACCCCGAAAGGTTCAGGAACATGACCAACGGCATCACCCAGCGCCGCTGGCTGGGGCTCTGCAATCCGGAGCTTACCGAGATGCTGATGGATCACATCGGCGGCGGCTTCATAACCGACCTTTCCGAGATCGCGAAGTTCCGTCCCTTTCTAAATGAGGAAAACATCAAGCGCTTCCGCACCGTAAAGCAGCACATGAAGGCGAAGCTATCCCGCATAATCGCGGATAAGGAGGGCGTGCACATACCTTCCGATTTCGTGTTCGACGTGCAGGTCAAGCGCATGCACGAGTATAAGCGTCAGCTCATGAACGCGCTCTCGATCATGTATAT
>JAEEGJ010010875.1_pt1 | contig 23402 bp, 20 predicted proteins | sample 8958761 | NCBI WGS metagenome assembly JAEEGJ01 (sample SAMN16246546, study PRJNA631951) | gut metagenome | biome: gut microbiome; feature: rumen; material: RS-attached | host: Bos | place: Iran: Karaj | collected 2018-10 | reverse complement strand
CGAAAGATTCGCGTTATTTTTCAGAAAAAAGGGACGAAATGCGTGACGAAAGCGTGACTTTACCATTCGTCACAACCTTGTCACGACATTTTCTTGGTTATTTTGCAAGATATTAGTAATTTTGCAGCAAGAAATAAAACCCCTTTCTGCCCTACGGGCATCTTTGACTTTCCTCTTCGAGCCGTCGATCTCTTCGACATTCCCCGTGGAGGGGCAAGAAAGTGAGACCCCTACCTGTCCTGCGGACATCCTCCCCCGTGGAGGGGGAAGAGGAGAGACCCCTTTCTGCCCTACGGGCATCTTTCCCCATGAAGGGGCAAGAGGCTGGCGCAGAAAAAGCGTTCAATAAAAAGGGGCCCCATTCGCAAAAAATTGTAATATCCCTCCTGCCCCTTCACGGGGAAGGATGCCCGCAGGGCAGGAAGGGGTCGCAAGTTATATATATTTATATGAAAAGAATAATATTCGGAATTATCATCCTTGCCATAGGTGTAATGATGATGGCAAAGGCATTAGGGTACGACTATTTTGACTGTATCCTTGAAGCTGACTGGAAGAAGTTCATCATTCCAGGTATAGTGTTATTGATTGGATTGAGATTGGTTTTCAGTTCATCAAACGGGCATGAGCACAGCACGAATATGAAGTTGTGCGAGGTGCCTGAAGTGGAAGAAGGTGAGCCAATGAAAATCTCGGTTGCATTTGCAGGTAATGCCTACAACTTCAGAGACGAGAATTTCCATGGTGCGAAGATTGATGCCTTCTTCGGCGGTGTGAGCATGGACTTGCGTAGTGCAAACATTCAGGACGGAAGTGTGCTGGACGTTCACACACTTTTCGGCGGAGTGGAACTGAAACTGCCTCAGAACATCTGTCTTCAGGTTGACAGCTCCTGCTTCCTTGGCGGGGTAAGCAATAAACACCCACATTGTCAGGACAAGGATGCAAAACGCCTTACCATCAAGGCAAACTGCATGGTAGGCGGCATTGAGATACAATGCTAATAAAAGGTATAGCTTAGACCCCCTAAATCCCCCTGCATAGGGGGACTTTTTTTTAGTCAGAAAAGGAGCAAGTATTTACTCCCAAAACTTTTTTCAGTAAAAACGTGTCAACAAATCGTGTCAAGCAGTGTCAACAAATCGTGTCAACTTTTCAAAATATTGCTCAAATAATAAAACCGTACTCCATCATAACAACATGATAGAATACGGTCTAACTATCTGTGCGACAATTGATTGGGATAAAATTAGGGCTGATTCAAAATCTGTAGCAAATCGAGCCTAAAGCCCTGATTTTATTCCCATTCAATTGTTGCTGGTGGCTTTGAAGAGATGTCGTAGCATACGCGGTTGACACCCTTCACCTTGTTGATGATCTCGTTAGAGCACTTTGCCATGAAGTCGTAAGGGAGATGTGCCCAGTCGGCTGTCATAGCATCGGTAGAGGTAACGGCACGGAGAGCTACTGGATGCTCGTAGGTGCGCTCATCACCCATAACGCCTACGGAACGAACGGTTGAGAGGAGGATTGTGCCTGCCTGCCATATCTGGTCGTAGAGGCTTACCTCTATCTCGCCATCCTTCATATCGGCAGGAACACCAGCTGCGAGAACGGCACGTGCCTGTTCGCCAGAGAGCTTTGTCTTGTACTCACGAAGTCCGCGGATATAGATATCGTCGGCATCCTGAAGGATACGTACCTTCTCAGGAGTGATGTCGCCAAGGATACGAACGGCAAGACCCGGTCCTGGGAACGGATGACGTGTGATAAGGTGCTCTGGCATACCCATAGAACGACCTACACGACGAACCTCGTCCTTGAACAGCCACTTCAAAGGCTCACAGAGCTGAAGGTGCATCTCCTTTGGAAGACCGCCTACGTTATGGTGTGACTTGATTACCTTACCTGTGATATTGAGAGACTCGATGCGGTCAGGATAGATAGTTCCCTGTGCGAGCCACTTTGCGTCCTTGATTTTCTTAGCCTCAGCGTTGAACACCTCAACGAAGTCACGACCGATGATCTTACGCTTCTGCTCTGGGTCAGAAACGCCAGCGAGGTCAGAGAAGAATTTCTCGCTTGCATCAACACCTATCACGTTAAGGCCGAGACACTTGTAATCTTCCATTACATCACGGAACTCGTTCTTGCGAAGCATACCATGATCAACGAAGATACATGTAAGGCGGTCGCCGATAGCCTTGTTGAGGAGTACGGCAGCAACGCTTGAGTCAACACCTCCAGAAAGGCCGAGGATGACACGGTCATTACCTACCTGAGCCTTGAGTTCGGCAACTGTTGTCTCTACGAATGAGTCAGCGCTCCAAGCCTGCTTTGAGCCACAGACATCAACCACGAAGTTCTTGAGCAACTGTGTGCCCTGAACTGAATGGAACACCTCTGGGTGGAACTGAACTGCCCATACTGGCTGAGTCTTGCTTGCGTAAGCTGCATACTTCACGTTAGCAGTACTTGCGATGCACTCGAAGCCCTCTGGGATAGCCGTGATGGTATCGCCGTGGCTCATCCATACCTGTGAGTTGTCGTCAAAGCCCTTGAAGAGGATGTTGCTCTTGTCGATGAAACCGAGGTTGGCACGACCATACTCGCGAGAGTCAGCCTTCTCAACCTTGCCACCGAGGGTGTGACTGATAAACTGGGCACCGTAGCAGATGCCGAGAACTGGCAGACGGCCCATGAAGCGGTCAAGGTTTACCTTGAATGCCTCTGGATCATGCACAGAATAAGGAGAGCCGGAAAGGATAACGCCGATAACGTCCTTGTCATCCTCCGGGTACTTATTGTAAGGCATGATTTCACAGAACGTGTCAAGCTCACGAACACGACGTCCAATGAGCTGAGTGGTCTGACTGCCAAAGTCTAAGATGATAATTTTCTGCATAAATTAAGCCTAACCAAGCCTTCCCAAAGGGAAGGATGTTTTATACATCATTTCGCTTACGAAGACTTGATTGATATTAATTGATTGTTTTTAAAAATTCAAAAGCATTGTCAAGAGTGTCGAGCTTTCCTACATCAAGAAGTTGCAAGTCTGATTTCAGATAGCCCTTTATCTTCCTCTCTGCACAGCGGTTGAGGTAGAAGTCTATGATTGGGAATTTCTCCGGCCATTGCTCCATATCGGCAAATAAGCGCGGAGAGAAAGCGTGGATGCCGGAGAAGGCAAGACCCCTCCCCCCGCCCTCCCGAGGGAGGGAGCCGGAAGGCGAAAAGGCAAATTTGCTTTGAACCGCTTCTTTATCTCCGCTTAGGGCGGCGATTTCAGAATAAGGGCTTTTCACTTCGCCTGTCTCGATATTTGTCCAGCCGACGAGATTCATGTCATCATCGAAGAGGAGGTAGCGTTTTGTCTTGCGCTCGCTTACCAAGAGCATGGCATCGGCATCGCCAATATTATCGTAGAAAGCACCGAGATCCACATTTGAGAGGATATCCACATTATGAATCAGTATCGGGGCATCAGCATTGAACAAGGCTTGCGCCTTACGGATGCCGCCACCAGTCTCAAGCAGTTGCTCTGACTCATCGGAGATGCTGATTTTCACGTCATAATGCGATTGCAGGAGGCTGAGGAAATTACAAATCTGAGCCGATTTATGATGCACGTTGACAACCACGTTCCTGATGCCGGCATCAAGCAGTCGTTCAAGAACAATCTGAAGCAGAGGCTTGTCCCCTACAGGCACCAAAGCCTTAGGGATAACATCGGTTAGCGGTTTAAGACGGGTACCCATCCCTGCCGCAAAAATCATTGCTTGCTTCATTTTCTTATGGTTGAAAATTTGGTTAAAAGTTGAAAAGATGAAGGATGAGAGTTTATTACTATCAAAGTTAATTCCATCAAACCCTATTCCTTATTCTTCCATCCCTATTCCATTGGGATGCAAAGTTTATCTTCGCACAAAGAAAAAATGCGTGTCAGCCCTCAAGGCTGGCGCATGGCCTTTTGATTTTCTGCCGTGCAAAGTTATGAAAATAAATCGAGAAAATGACATTCTTTTATAAAAAAGTCATATAAAATAGGTAATTTACATAACAAACTTAAAAATACCGGATAAAGATTTGCATATTTTCCTAAATGTTTGTAACTTTGCACCCTGTAAAAAGAGCATACTTTTAAAAACATCCAAGGTTGCAATAACCGCCCTTATTTTTCAAATTCATTTTATTCACGTGAAATGAACTTTCGCTGCACAGTAAATCCGTAGCGCGGTTATTTCAAATTTTTTCTTAGTTATTTTTTCAAAAATGAAGAAATCTATCTCTGATATGCTTAGTCGTAAAGGCATTCAGCCTATAAGCATGCTTACCGCATACGACTATCATACAGCTTGCACAATTGATGAAGCGGGGGTTGATATGATTCTCGTTGGCGATTCTCTGGGTAACGTGATGCTGGGTTATGAGAATACCCTTGCTGTTACCGTTGACGACATGATTCATCATGGAAAGGCTGTTTGCCGAGGCGCGAAGAACGCTCTCGTGGCTATCGATATGCCTTTCATGTCGTATCAGGGCTCTGTGTATGATGCCGTTATGAATGCCGGTAGGATTATGAAGGAAACCAACTGTCAGGCCGTGAAACTTGAGGGAGGTGTGGAATATGCCGACCGTATCAAGGCTATCGTACAGGCAGGTATTCCTGTAATTGCCCATATAGGACTCACCCCTCAGTCGTTTAACACGCTCGGAGGCTATAAGGTTCAGGGCAAATCGCTTGAGGCAGCAAGGAAACTCATTTCAGATGCTCAGGCAGTTTGCGAGGCTGGTGCTTTTGCCATCACACTTGAATGTGTTCCGGCAGCACTTGCATCAAAGATTACCGAACTCGTTCCAGCCCTCACCATAGGTATTGGAGCAGGCAACGGTTGCGACGGTCAGGTGCTTGTGTATCAGGATATGCTTGGCTATGCCGACGACTTCACGCCAAAGTTCGTGAAGCGATATGCAAACCTCCACGAAACCATGCTTGAGGCATTCAAGCAGTACAAAGCAGATGTGGAGTCAAGAGCATTCCCTGCACAAGAACACACATTCGCTATAAGCGAAGAGATTTTAAATAAACTCTATTAAATTAAAAATTAACAATTAACATGCCTTTCGCACTCCGACTCCCTCTCTACGGGAGAGGGCGGGGGGGAGAGGCCATGGTTGCCAAATATTATGAAAGTAGTAAAAACAGTTAAAGAGGTAAGAGAGATCGTATCAGAATGGCGTAAAGAGGGACTCACAGTAGGCCTTGTTCCTACCATGGGTTACCTTCATGAAGGTCATCAGAGTCTGATTGTGAAGTCAGTCAGCCAGAATGACCGTACTGTCGTGTCAGTATTCGTAAACCCAATTCAGTTTGGTCCTAACGAGGACTTTGAGGCATATCCACGCGATATGGAACACGATAAGGCACTCGTAGAGAAGGCTGGCGGCGATTTAATTTTCAATCCTGAGCCATCAGAGATGTACCCTGGTCATTTCACATCTTTCATCGACACAACAGAGACCACCGAATTGCTCTGTGGTGCTGTTCGTCCTATACATTTCCGTGGCGTCTGCACAGTTGTAGGCAAGCTCTTCAACATCGTTTGTCCTGACAAAGCATATTTCGGTCAGAAGGATGCACAGCAGTTGGCTACCATCCGCCGTTTCGTTCGCGACCTTAACTTCCCTATCGAGATCATCCCTTGCCCAATCGTTCGCGAGGCTGACGGTCTGGCGAAGTCAAGCCGTAACACATATCTCTCAACAGAAGAGCGTCAGGCTGCCCTTATCCTCTCTAAGAGTTTGAAGAAGGGCAAGGAGGCAATAGAGGCAGGTGAGAAGAACGCCAAGAAGATTATCGAGATCATCAAGACAAATCTTGAGACCGAGCCACTTGCACGTGTTGACTACGTTGAGGTGGTTGATTTCGAGAACATCCAGCGCGTTGACACCATCTCAGGCGAGACACTCGTTGCTATTGCCGTTTATATCGGCAAGACAAGGTTGATTGATAACTTCATCACAAAATAACATTTACAATGTACAATTTACAATGAGGCATTGAGTCATATATTGTGTAGTACAGCCTTACTGCGCTAGCCAAATTGTACATTGTAAATGGTAAATGGTACATAAAATTATGGACATCACATTACTAAAAGCGAAGATCCACCGTGCAAAGGTAACACAGGCAGACCTCGACTATGTAGGTAGTGTTACGATAGATACAAAATTACTCCGCGAGGCAGGTATTTTTGAATACGAGAAGGTGCAGATTGTTGATATCAATAACGGCAACCGTTTCGAGACATACACCATCGCAGGAGAAGAGGGCTCTGGCATCATTTGCCTTAATGGTGCTGCTGCCAAATGCGTGAGCGTTGGTGACAAGGTCATCATCATGGCTTACGCAAACATGACTCCACAGGAAGCTGCATCTCATAAGCCAACCGTACTTTTCGTTGACGACGATAACAACATCGTGCGTAAGGCTAATTATGAGAAGCATGGTAAACTAAACGAACAATAAGAGACCCACCCCCAGCCCCTCCCATAAAGGGAGGGGAGTAATTACATTTTCTAATTATGACATTCAATAACGATATTGCTAATAAGGTAGAAATACATACTACTCCCCGCCCTTTACTGGAGGGGCATAGGGAGGGTCTTTTATCCAATAAGACCATAGTCCTCGGCGTTACGGGCAGCATAGCAGCCTATAAGATAGCCAACCTTGCATCCATGCTTGTCAAGTTGCATGCCACTGTGCATGTCATCATGACAAAGAATGCGTGCAACTTCATCACGCCTATAACATTCGAGACTATCACTGGCAACAAATGCCTAGTAGATACTTTCGACCGCAACTTCGAGTTTAATGTCGAGCATGTGGCTCTTGCCAAGCGTGCCGACCTTTTCCTCGTTGCTCCGGCATCGGCTAACATCATCGGGAAAATTGCATCAGGCATCTGCGACGATATGCTCACCACCACTATCTTCGCAACAAAGGCTCCAAAGCTCATCGCTCCTGCTATGAACACGAATATGTGGGAGAATCCTATCCTTCAGGATAACCTCAAGAAGTTGGAGCACTATGGCTATAGCATTATACAGCCTGCTTCTGGCCGTCTTGCATGTGGCGATACTGGTAGCGGAAAACTGCCATCAGAAGAGACTCTTCTTCAGCATATCCTACTCGCTGTGGCTCATGAAAAGGACATGGAAGGTAAACGCATACTCATCACGGCAGGTCCTACGCAGGAATCTATCGATCCTGTTCGCTATATCACCAACCAATCTTCTGGCAAGATGGGCTATGCCATTGCCAAGATGGCGGCTTTGAGAGGCGCAAAGGTTACGCTCGTCTCAGGACCTGTAAACATACAGGCATTCGCAGGTATTGAGGTCGTTAATGTCATAAGTGCTGCGGATATGTATCGCGAAGTGACAAGCCGAAGTGCCGATAATGATATCATCATCATGTGTAGTGCGGTGGCTGACTATACCCCATCCCACTATTCCGACCAAAAGATGAAGAAGAAGGATGATGATATGTCAATTCCACTCACACGTACACAGGACATTCTCAAATATCTTGGCGAGAACAAGCCCAAAGGACAGATGCTCGTTGGCTTCTCAATGGAGACAGAGAATCTGATAGAGAACTCACGCGCAAAACTCATAAAGAAGAATGCGGACCTTATCTGTGCCAACTCCATTTCAGAAGGCATGACAGGCTTCGCAGTAGATACCAATCAGGTTACTCTCATCTCAAAGGAAGAGGTGAAGGTTCTTCCGCTTTGCTCAAAGGAAGAGACCGCAGAGTTAATCCTGAATGAAATAATGAAATAGCCTCTCCCCCCGCCCTCCCCCGTAGGGAGGGAGCCGGAAGGCAAAAGGCAATCCTCCAAATAAATGAACAAGAACAGCAATCCTCCATACACCTCCAGCTCCCTCCCTACGGGGGAGGGCGGGGGGAGAGGCCGACTGATCCTCGATATAGGAAACTCCACCGTCGTCATAGCATACTCTGATGCTGAGGGCAACATAAAGGATATATGGCGCTTGAAGACTATCAAGGGCGAGACTATCAGTTTCTTCCGTCGCGAATTGCGTGCCGCCCTCTATAATTTCGGTCTGCTGAAAAAAGACGGGACATTAGAGAAAATCGACAACATCGTGATATCATCTGTAGTACCTGAAATCAATGACAAGGTAACACAGGCTATCATCGACGTTACTGGCGTTACGCCTCATTTCTTCAGCCTCGACGATGCCATGAAGGTCATCAACATACAGATAGAATCACCTTCACAGCTTGGCAAGGACCGTCTTGCAGATGCCATAGGCGCTCTTTGCTACTATGGTGCTCCGGCTATCGTTATTGATATGGGAACAGCGACCACGATAGGAGTTATCAACGATAATGGCGACTTTATCGGAGGAATGATAATGCCAGGTGTCAAGACTTCACTCAAGGCACTCAGTACCAAGGCATCACAACTCCCTACTATCAACATCGAAAAGCCCCGCCACTTTATCGGGCGCAACACCCTTGAGTGTATGCAAAGCGGTATCATCTACGGAACGGCATCCATGATTGACGGTATGATTGACCGTATCATTCCTACTCTCGGAAAAGATGTCAAGATTATTGCCACGGGAGGTAATGCCCACTACGTAATATCCTACTGCAAGCACGAAATTATTGTCGATAAATATCTTCAGTTCAAGGGAATAATGAAAGCCACAATTTAGTTCTTAATTCATAGTGCATAGTTCATAGTTGGTGGGCGAACGCAAACTATGCACTACAAACTATGAATTGTGAACTATGAATTATGAACTATGAACTATAAAATCGTTTTCCTCGGCTCGGGAAACCTTGCCACACATCTCTCCCTTGCTCTCAAGGCAGCCGGAGAGGACATAATACAGATTTTCAGTCGCACACAGGAGCATGCTCAGGCACTCGCCGACAAACTCCATTGTGATTCATGCGTCAGCATTAGTGATATCCGCACAGATGCTGACGTATATATCTTTTCCGTCAAGGATGATGCCCTACCAAATCTAATTACACAGCTTGCCGTTAAGCTCTCAGGCTCCCTCTCTACGGGAGAGGGCGGGGGGAGAGGCCATGTCCCCATTTTCCTCCACACCGCTGGAAGCGTGCCCATGTCCGTTTTTTCAGAAACTCTTCACTCTTCACTCTTCACTTTTCATTTTGGAGTTCTCTACCCTATGCAGACCTTCTCCAAGGACAGGAACGTGAAATTCCGCGAGATTCCATGTTTCGTAGAGGCTTGTGACAACGATACGTTGGAAGAAATAAAGGGAATTGCCTCAAAGGTATCTGACCATGTGTTGGAGATGTCATCAGAGAAGCGAAGGAAACTGCATTTAGCAGCTGTTTTTGCATGTAATATGGTAAACCATTGCTACCGTCTTGCAGAAAAGGTGTTAGAAGAAGAGGGTATTGATTTCTCACTCTATCTGCCACTTATACAGGAGACAGCCAACAAGGTCAAGGAACTATCCCCACGTCAGGCACAGACTGGTCCTATGGTGCGCTATGACAAGAAAATAATGGATGCCCAGATAGCCCTCATAAACGATGAGCGCACCCGTCAGATCTACCGTCTTATGGCAGATAGCATCCACGAGGATTCATCAAAATAATTCCAGTATATATTTTCAAACGCAGAGACGCAAAGACACAGAGCTATATAAACTTCGTGCCTTTGCGTCTTTGCGTTTTTATATATTAATCTCTTAATCTTTTAATTCCCTAACCTCTTCATCTTTCACAGAGTTTCCCTTTTCCAAACGGAAATATATGTAACTGATGAGGAATAGCAGAATGCCGGCAACAAGGAAACTTACAGGACGATAGAAAGCGTTGTCAAATACGATGTCGAAGAACAGCAGTTTGCCCACGCACAACATCGTCAGTACCAAGCCATAGAGTCGCATTCCCTTGAACTTAAAGCGGAATCCTGCGACAATAAACGCGATCGCAAGCAATATGCCAGCCAACGAAACGAGATATGAAACGGCAGAGAAACGATGCAGGATGACAATCAATGCCCAAGTGAACTTACCTCCATTATATATGCTTACCCAATGTTCCGGCCAATATTGCATCAGTCCATTTACTCGTTTCAGGTTGCTGACAGCCAACATAAGCGTTAACACCACGAGCAAGACGGTTATGACAGGCTCTGTGCCATCAATCAAGATAACGAAGCAGAGCGGTTCGTGACATGACAAGAGCAAGAATGTGCCCAACATCAATAAGACTTCATGAGCAGCGTTACAGATATTGTGAGAAAGCGGTTCCAATTCGCCACTTTGCGGATTGTAAGCGAAACGGAACACTCCACAAGCCAAGACAAACAACGCACATAATGCCCAACATTCCGCACCGTTCAGAATATCCAGTTCACCAAGCTTAAAGAAAAAGAGCAGTACCAATGCCGCCAGACACAGTTTGTCGTTCCGCGAATAATGGTGTACCGTCCAATAGACAAGCCATGCCAATCCTGCCAGATAAAGGCACCAAGCAAACATATCCTGTCCGATAGTATCTCCTGAACAAACATACATATTGATAGCAAACAGACCATAGGAAATCATCCTCAGTTTGCGATCTGCACATACATTGGCAAGAGTGAAAAGCATCAACGATGCCACAAGACCTATAATCGGACCGCCGTATGCACTCGGTATCGAAATCAAAGCCATCTGCATATCGTCATCAAACAACCTGACAGGCAAAACCATGATAGCCAAACCAGTACACATCAATATGAAGTTCTGACGGTTCAGAAGAAGCCACTTCCTGTCAGAAAGACTTGGCAGCACCTTGAATATCAAAACCAAGAAGTATGCACAAAGCAACAGATAGCAGCAATCCACATCAATCCAATTGCCGATACTCAATGTAATTATTCCCCAAGCACAACAAGCAAGTAGAATCTCTTTTTCTGCCTCTATACGATGACGCAAAACCCATGCACCGAAGCCCAACAGCGTTGCCCAATATACGAACACGTTGCACTCCAGATAATACATAGTGATATCATCCTGTCCACTAGCTACAGAGTGAAGAATCTCCAAGCGAGAGACAGAAGCCAATGAATAAAGGAGTAGATATACATAACCAAGATATCTGAATTCCTTTCTATCGAAATAGCAGCCGATGCCAAAAGCCACAAGAGCAGGAACCCAATATACGCCGCACCAACTGTTGTAGAACTCTCCGAAATTAAGCTGTGGCACATACAATGCCGTGAAGCCCACCACAATGACAATCAGCAACTTTTCTGCTACGCTCGCAGAAAAGCGGAACCATTTCATATACAGCGCACACAAGCCTATCAATGTGCCGCTCAACAGGATGCTCCAAGCCCAGTGATTGTCGAATATCGGTTGTCCAAGGTATGCAAGAAACAGTAGAGGTACGGAAATGATTCCAACACTATTATCAAACCCTACGGCACAACACAGAAGAACCACAAGCGAAAACGCAGTAGGAATAAGGAATATCTCTTTCTTTTCTACCTCACGACTATAGATAATGATCTGTCCGACCAAGACGGCTGCCGTAGTAACGAAGATGACAAACAGCGGGAAATTATTGTTTTGGTATGCTGCCGACATCAGACACATAATCAGCGGATACTGGATAAGCAACCACGCATCCTGCTTGTATTTACGGGTGACGTTAGTCATAAACAAAGCCCCGACGCTGGCGATATATACCCACAAACCGATGGAAGAATCGCTCCATCGTCGCACAGTCATGTAGGCAGCCACCAGAATACCGACATAACAGATGTAGCAGAATATTCGCGACTTATATCGGCTAAATGCCGTCATCGCCGCTATCCAAACAACGATACACCCCATCAAGCCCACTTCTGGCAATACTTCGAGCGCGAAATGCGATACCAATGCGGTAATATAGCATCCAGCAGCACCACATCCTGCCAGAGCAGCAAAGAAATTATAGTAACGGGTTTCAGACTTCATCTTCCACATGCCCAGACCTGTGATTGCCAAACTGCCGATAGCCATCAGAACGGCTTTCATCATGTTCGTCAGATGAGGTTGAATCAAACTGCCGAACAAAACTAGCGCGAAGATTATAAGCGCAGAACCAGCCACAGGGATAATCATCTTACCAATCTTTGACTCCAAAGATTTTGATTCCTTCACAGGCTCTATAGAACAAGGCTCTTCAGTAGAAGTTTCCACCTGCACGTTTTCCGGTTCTACCTCCACAGTCACAACATCTGATACGACCACATCTGTAACGACTGGTTCTGTAACAATAGGCTCTGCGGCCACAGGTTCCGCGACAACCTTTTCCGGAACGAACTCATCAGCAATAACTTCCTCTTCGACAACCGCAACTTCGGGCGTCTCAACAGTTACTGTTTCTGGTTCCTGACCACTCAACAAGGCCACCTTCTTCTGAAGGTCAGCCACTTGCGCTTCCAGTTCGCTAACGCGCTCCTCTAAGCTATGATTTTGTTCTGATGTCTGCATAGTTATTCAACTCTCGCAAAGCTCAAGTTGTAGGTTTTTGGGGGGGTAAAAGTTTTAGGTTTTCAGGTTAAAAGGTTCTCAGGTTCTTAGGTCGGACTTGCTTTAGCTTGATGAGCTTGTGAACACTTGCTCATTAACGATGCTGACCTCTAACCTTCTAACCTTTAACCTCCTAACCTGTAAATGACTTTCGAGGACAAAATTACAATATTTTTCTGTATTCCATATATTTTTCGCCATGTTTTTGACACTCAGATAGTAAAATACACATTCAAAGCCCTCAAATAAGCATTAATAATAATGTATCTCGACACAAGAAACGACATTCGACTTTTTCTAAAAAGCAACTATTTTCATAAAACTTTTGGCAATTTCGAAATAAATCAGTATTTTTGCACGCAGATACACGAATCGTTGAAACTTGGTAATACAAATAAAATAAAAACGATGATATGGGCAAACTAATATATTTTCTCTGCTTTATCTTATCTGTATTTCCTGCGGACGCAAACGAGAACAGAAGACACATTCATGTCACTCGCAAGGGAGACAAGAAAACCCATTGAGGCGATACCGTAGCAAAAATATGGATTGAAGAGAACGGAAAGAAGAAGATTGAGGTTTGTTGGTCGGAACTGAATGCAAAAGATGAATCTGCGATCATTGATGTAATAGATAAAAACAGGAACGCAATAAACGAAATGATAAACAAAGTTTTCGCTGGCGAATCAGTTGACATTATAAAAATTCGAAAAAAATAATATTATGTGCAAGTATAAAGATGTAACAATAGGTATCAAGAAACTCGATTTCTCAGAGAAACGAGGAATGATGGCTGTCTATCTTACAGATGGTCGAGAAGTACTTGTACCAGTATCAATGTTTCCAGAGATACATAAACTCCGCAAATCACAGCGTGAAGACTACATGATTATGGACGATCAATACTTCACCTTCGATGCTATCAGCAAGATTTTCTCTGTAAAAGATGTGCTGAACTACAACTTGGCATAATAAAAAAACTCCCGTTGGTACTAGTACCATAGTTGAGAAATTAATATAAACTAAAACATTAAAACAGAAGCAAAAGAAAATTTAGAGAAATAGCCTCCCAACTTAGTCATTGGATACTTCCATAATGACAGGTGAGGGAAACAATCATATTAAGAACACGCGTTCTTCAAATCGGAATACTCAGAAAACTTGGCCGTTAGAAGAGTAACATAGGAAGATTTGATATGAAGACGTCTGCGCATAGCGTGGACTCTTTTATCGTCTTCCTAAGGTTCTGGCCAAGTACCGCTGAGTATCGATAAATTAGCGCCACGCTTTTTTATTGATATAACTCAGAAGTACTTGGCTGGTTTTTCTTCGAAATGAAATCGCGCTAATAAAGCGCAACCATATTGCTTATATGTAGGCTATAAGGTTGCCCAGTTGACAATTTCAATAAGCAACCTTATGGAAAATCTGTCACTATATTTTAACACATATTCTCCATGCTTTCAAATGTATGGAGAGGGATAATTGTGCCTTATTACGAGACGGATTTTTCGGGTTTAAGTCTATATGCCCACAAGCAAGAAAAATTCAGAAAAAACACTCACTTACATAAGTCTATTTAGCAGTGCAGGCATCGGATGCTATGGATTCAAAATGGCAGGTTTTGAATGTATTGCAACTTGCGAATTACTAAGCAGACGACTCGACATACAAAAATACAACCATAAATGCCGTTACGAAAGTGGCTATATTTGTGGTGACATGACTTTGGATGAAACCAAAGCCAAAATAGATACAGAATTTGACATGTGGCGTAAAAAACATGGCATTAATGAACTTGATGTATTAATTGCAACGCCACCTTGTCAAGGGATGTCATATGCAAACCACAAGAAAAACAACAAAGAAAAAGAGATGAAACGTAACTCTCTCGTGGTAGAATCATTAATCATGACCAAACGTTTGCATCCAAAATTCTTTGTATACGAAAATGTTAAAGCATTTTTAGGAACTGCATGTCTTGATACTGACGGACAATATAAGTCTATTAAAGATGCTATAGCACAAAATCTTGATGGAGAATACAACATCTTGTATAGTATTCCTAACTTTAAAGATTATGGTTGTCCTTCAAGCCGTACACGAACGTTAGTTGTAGGTGTACGTAAGGACATTTTAGATATTACTCCTTATGACATTTTCCCAGACATAAAGCCACAACGAACACTTCGTGAAACAATCGGTCATCTTCCTTCACTTCATACAATGGGGGAGATTTGGGAGAAAGACATATACCACTCTTTCCGTCAATACAATCCAATTATGACCGCATGGATTGAAAATCTCAAGGAAGGACAAGGAGCATTTGAAAACAAAGAGTTGGAAAGGCGTCCATATCATATTGTAGATGGTGTACGTGTGCCCAATGTGGAAAAAAATGGAGATAAATACACTCGACAATACTGGGATAAAGTACCTCCATGCATCCATACAAGAAACGATATTTTAGCAAGTCAAAATACTGTTCATCCCACAGACAACAGAGTATTTAGTATTCGTGAACTCATGTTGATGATGTCAGTTCCTGATAGTTTCGAATGGTATTATAAACCTTATTCCGAATTAAATATAATGTCCTTGGAAGATAAGTGTAAATACTTAAAGAAGCAAGGCATTAATATTCGTCAAAATATCGGAGAAGCCGTACCTACAATAATATTCTATCAAATCGCCCAAAAGATAGCAAAACTCACAAAGAATTTACTTAACGAGACACAAGTACTTGAAGTTATTCAAGACAACAATCTGAACAATTCAGATTCAATACTTGAATACATCAAGACTAATCGCAAGTTAGGCTTTGTGAATCTATCAAAAATTGCAGAGTATGCAAATGCGATGCGTGAAGACAATGAGGCTTTCTATACTCGCCCAAACATTTGTTATACAGTCATAAAGGATTTTCCAGATGCATCTAATTTTAAATCATTACGTATTCTTGAGCCATCCGTTGGTGTAGGCAATTTCCTTCCATGTATTATCGAAAAATACAAAGGTATACAAAATGTTATTATTGATGTTTGCGACATTGATCCTGTCAGCATAGAGATTGTAAAAGCATTACTCTCGTTGATAGCAATACCAAAGAATATCCATATCAATTATATTATTGGCGATAGTCTGTTGTATGACTATCCGCAACACTATGACATAATCATTGGTAATCCACCATACAAGAAACTAACAGGTACAAAACTATTATTGGACAAGTATAAGAAACAATCGGAAAACAAAGAAACGAACAACCTTTTCTCATTCTTTATAGAGAAAACTCTAAAATATGGTGATTTCGTATCATTGATTGTACCCAAAAGCCTTATAAATGCCCCAGAGTTCAACCTAACTCGAAAGGTTATGGAACGTTCCCAAATCCTAAAAATCACAGATTTTGGAGAGAAAGCATTTAAAGGCGTTAAGATTGAGACCATCTCATTTCTCGTAAACACATCTGCAAAACCCTCAAAAACAAAAATTGAATCATACATAACAAATGAAGTTGTTGAGCATGCTCAAACTTATATCACAGATAACACTTTCCCTTATTGGTTGATTTACAGAAACCAAAAATTCGATGATGTTGCAGATAAAATGCAATTTGATATTTTCAAATCATTCAGAGATAGAAGTATTACAAAAAGCAACACTCGTTCTTCTGGTGCAATCCGTGTACTGAAATCAAGAAACATAGCATCAAATGAAATAATTTCCATAGAAGGATATGATTGCTACATAGACAAGGTTTCAGAACTTGCTGTAGGTGATTTCTTAAACAAACCAAACTGCGTACTTGTACCAAATCTCACATACTATCCACGAGCATGTTTTATGCCCCCAAATTGTATTTGTGATGGTTCTGTCGCAATACTCGAAGTAAAGGATTCAAAATTTTCTGTTACCAAAAAGGATTTGGCCTACTACGCAACCGAGGAGTTTTCGGAATTCTACAAGATTGCGAGAAACAGAGGCACCCGTTCCTTAAACATTGACAATAATTCCGTCTTTTTCTTTGGACTCTTAAAAAATAAACGCTCATGATAAATATAGAAGGCTTTCTCAATCAATACAATGACTTTGACATTCGTCAAACTCATGATGCGCGATATGTCGATCAAAAATGTACTCCTGATATTGTTTGTTTTATAGCAGATTGCATTCTAAGTACATCTTGCGCTACAAAAGTATTCTCCATAAACGACCTTTGGGAAGAACGCTATTTCATAGATAATTGTCGAGTAATATTTGGTAAGCCATCCCCTACAGATCCAAGCGCTCGCAATGAGTACAATAAGGTTTTATGCCAACCGCTTAAACTTCTTGCATACGCACATGTTTTGAATGTTGAGTCAAGAGGAAAAAACTTATACTTTTCAGTTGCTAATAAAAGCATGTTGGAATATATATCCATCAAAGAACGAAATTCATACAATTTCATGCTTAAGTTCTTTCTAAAAGTAATATCCGATAGTGGTATTATGAGATATTTTGACGAATATCGTAAGGACTGCATCAGGAATCCGAAAGAGGCAAAAACTGAAATATACAAAAAATATCATCGATTCATTTCTGCCAACACTCCGTCTCAATCCAAAACAGATGTAGATAGAATATTTCACAAAGTATTCAATCTATATGCCTATAGTAATATGCTACCAGGTAGTAAAGGAAAGATACTTGATTGGTACGACTTAATGTATAATAGGATTAATTTTAGAGACAAAGGTAAAAAACAAAAACATCTAACAAGAGAGGAAGCAGTTCATGAAGAGATCAAGCAAATAAACCAAGAGTTTTATATTGATTATCAAGTAAATAAAGCAATTAGGCAAGTAAAGCAAGTACAAGGTTCTATAAGTGAAGTACATGATGATTTAGAAACTGGTATTGCTACTGAAGTTCATCATATTTTCCCCAAATCAGATTTCCCTGAACTTGCATCATATTTTGAAAATCTAATTTTGCTAACAAGTAGTCAACATAGACAAAAAGCACATCCTAATAGCAATTTCCAATTAATAGATAAAGATTATCAATTAATTTGTCTAATGGCCAAATCTCGTTCCATCGAAAATTACATTAATGAACATGGTGAGTCCTTTTATACAAAGAAATCCTTTATCTACGTGGTAAATACTGGAACTTCGCAAAACGAATTGAAAGATAATGATTCATTTAATACAATTCGCAGATTTATCCACCATTATTATAATTGTTATAGACTTGAAGATGATACTTGCTCTATGATGGTTGCAGAAAGTTTACCATAAAACAAGGTGGAGATATAGAACTATGAAAAAAACGCGACGTCTGTCGCAGTTTGTAATACGTAGCTCCCATGTACCTCCCTTGTAAGTCCTATGTAAGTCCCATTTTCCTCCCATTCATAGGAACGGACTTGCAACGGACTTGAAGCGAAGGAGAAGCGGACCTACAACGGAGGCAGAACGAAGGCATAGCGAAGGCAAAACAATCTGGTGTAATACTCTTGAAAAGAAAAAAACAAAAAGTTTTTAGAGGGGGTATTACACCTTTTGTTGTTATATGCAATATTTTACTGATTATCAGCACGTTATCTGTGGTGTAATACCATTGAAAGTATTACACCAATTTCGGGAGTTTGGTGTAATAGTGGTGTAATACTTTCACGAGTATTACACCAAGGATAAGGCCCTATTAATCAAGTTATTAACACACTCAAAACCGCAAAGGTGTAATACTCGGTGTTAAAAACTTTTTGAAAAAAAGTATTACACCAAGAAAAAGCTTACGCCTATGGCTTGGAAAGTAAATTAACACTTGTTCGAAAAAACGATAATGACAAGCAACAAGTTGCTTTTAACTGACAATAATTACCAATCTGCGCAATCTTTTTCCATAAATATTCATTTCTTATTGGTTGAAGATTGGTAAGATTGGTAATTATTGTCAGTTCAAGCACCAAAGGTGCGAATTATTCGAATTTACGCTATTATATTAGTGAATCAACCCATTAACGAAATCACGGGCAGCCATTCGTTTCTTGCCGGCAATCTGGACTTCAAGGATTTCAAGCTGATAGTCGGATGCGGAGATATAGAGGTGATTCTTCTCGGCATGAATAGTGCCAGGAGTTTCTGCCTTACGGTCGGTTTTCTGAGCCTTGTATATCTTCATAACTGTCTCACGACCATCAGGAAGGGTGACGTTTGTCCATGAACCCGGTACAGGGGAGAGTCCGCGCACGAAGTCGTGGCATTGCTTCGCGGTCTTGTTCCAGTCAATCTCACATGTTTCCTTGAAAATCTTTGGGGCTGGATGCAACTCTTCTCCGACAGGAATCATATCTTCCTGTGGAAGTGACTCAACCTTACCGTCACCTGCAATAATAGCATCAACAGTCTCAAGGGCAAGTTCGGCACCAAGTTTCATAAGTCCGTCATAGACATACTCCACATTGGCATCGTCAGGTATATCAAATGGCTTCTGCTTGATGATTCTGCCTGTATCAATATCGTGGTCGAGGAAGAAAGTGGTAACGCCTGTCTTTGTCTCGCCATTGATGACCGCCCAGTTGATTGGAGCAGCACCACGATACTGTGGAAGAAGGGCTGCATGAACATTGAACGTACCGAAGCGCGGCATGTCCCAGACAATCTCAGGAAGCATACGGAAGGCTACGACAACCTGTAAGTCCGCATTATAGCTACGAAGCTGCTCCACGAACTCAGGATCTTTCATCTTGACTGGCTGAAGCACAGGGATGTCATGCTCAAGTGCATATTGCTTTACCTGTGACGGCTGAAGCACAGACCCATGTCGCCCTACCGGTTTATCCGGCTGCGTTACAACAGCCACGACGTTATATCCACCCTCAACAAGGGCAGAGAGAGTACCCACCGCAAATTCGGGGGTGCCCATAAAAACTATGCGAAGAGATCCGACCCCTTTCTGCCCTTCGGGCATCTTTCCCCGTGAAGGGGCAAGAGGCTGGCGCAGAACGGGATTATCATTATTATTGTTCATATAGATTCGTTTTTATAGTCAAAATTACTTTATTTATATCGGTCATTATCTCTTCATTAGTGAAGCGAAGCACACGAAATCCTAACTGAGATAAATGAAATGTTCTTTTCCTGTCTTCTTCTATTTGCTCTTCTGTAGAATGGTAAAGACCATCAACCTCCACAACAAGTTTTTTCTCTATGCAAGCAAAATCCGTAATGAAATCACCGATTATGAATTGCCGACGGAAACGCACTCCTAATGCATTCCTACGCAGATATTCCCACAAGACTTTCTCTGCATCTGTTTGCCCAATACGATTTTTCCGAGCGTTGTCCTTTAGGATAGCAATGCGGTCGGGGTAGGCGAATTGATAAGACCGAACAACACGACCACCTTTCTGCCCTTCGGGCATCTTTCCCCGTGGAGGGGCAAGAGGCTGGCGCAGAACGGCCTCCTCGTTAGGGGTGTGGTTACCATTAGGCAATATGTCATCTGTACATTTCTCCATACGTACATTTCATTTAATCGTTTTAACGAATCCCCCATACTGCGCTAGCCACTCCCTTGCCCCTTCATGGGGAAAGGGTTGGGGAAAGGGGTCGTATCTTGCCCCTCCACGGGGAAAGATGTCCGCAGGACAGAAAGGGGTCTAATCATTTGACAAATCCGCTACCATCTTTCTGTATTGCGCATAGACATGACTGCGAGAGACGTATCCGATGAGGTGATTCTGATCGTCCATAACAGGAAGCTGATGGGCGTGATACTGGTCGAATGCCTTTACCACATCCTCCATAGGATCACCAAGACGGAGTTGCGTTGGCGGGTCGCTCATCAGTTGTGAAACGCGGAAATGATGATATAGTTCTGTACGGAAAACAATATGACGGAGTTTGTTCATGTCAATCTCGCCAAGGAGATTGCCGGCACGATCGAGGACAGGCAGAAGACTGCTACCCGACTTACTCAGAGAATGTACCAACTGCCCAAGTTCCATGTCCTTATCAACACTCACATAATCCCTTTCAATGACGCTGTCAAGACTCATAAGCGTGAGTACGGCACGGTCGGTATGGTGCGTTATAAGCTTACCCTCACGAGCCAGACGCATGCCGTAGATGCTATGAGGCTCGAAGATAAGGATTGTGAGGTATGAACTTACGGCGGTTATCATAAGCGGCATGAAAAGATCATATCCGGCTGTAAGTTCAGCAATAAGGAAGATACCCGTAAGAGGGGCATGCATCACGCCCGACATCACACCTGCCATTCCCATTAGGGCAAAGTTCTTCTCTGGCACGTGTACGCCCAGTTCGTAAATGTTCCACAGGCGTGAAAACAGAAAGCCGCTGAAGCAGCCTATGAACAGCGAGGGGGCAAACGTTCCGCCGCAGCCGCCACCGCCGTTGGTGGCCGATGTGGCAAACACTTTGGTGGCCAGTACCAGTCCCACGTAGAGAAGGAGCAGATGGCCATGTCCGTAGAAGAGCGAGTTGTTGAGCAGCATGGCCCAGTCGGTCTCAGTCCGTCCATTGAGCAGGATATTGATGCTGTTGTATCCCTCACCATAGAGTGACGGAAAGAAGAAGATAAGGCTGCTCAGAATCAGTCCCCCCACGAGCAGCCGTACATAAGGATATCGTTTGAGCCGACTGAACCCGTTCTCGCACATTGTCATGAGACGGATAAAGTAGAGGCTCACCAATCCGCAGAAGATGCCGAGCAGGATGGAAGCAGGAATGCGTTCCACCTTCCACACACCATCAAGATGAAATTCGAAAAGAACGTCGCTTCCAACAAGAATATAGGTGATACAGGTAGCGGTCACGCTGGATATGAGAATAGGCATGAGCGACGCCATTGTGAGATCGATCATGAGCACCTCAAGGGTGAACACCAGTCCGGCGATTGGTGCCTTGAAGATGCCTGCAATGGCTGCTGATGCTCCGCATCCCAGGAGCATCATAAGTGTCTTGCCGTCAAGTCGGAAAGCTTGGCCCAGGTTGCTGCCAATGGCCGATCCTGTAAGCACGATGGGCGCCTCGGCTCCCACCGAGCCACCGAATCCGATGGTGATGGCAGATGCGATGACCGAACTCCAGCAGTTGTGGCTCTTCAGCCTATTCTGCTTGCGGCTGATGGCATAAAGGATACGTGTGATACCGTGGCTGATGTCGTCTTTTACCACATACTTCACAAAGAGGGAAGTGAGATAAATACCCACCACGGGCAGTATGAGGTACAGCCAGTTGTAGGTGCGGATGTTGAAACCGTGGGTGAGCAGATACTGTATTTCGTTGATAAGCCAATGAAGCACGAAGGCAGCCAAAGCGGCGAAAGTCCCCACAAGGAAACTGACCACAATAAGGAACTGCCGGTCGCTCACATGTGTGGTGCGCCACCGGTGCAGGCGTTGCAGCCACACAGGTCGGGAGTCTTCAGTCTTCTCTGGCATGATAATCTGAATAAGCGTCAGCGGATGATGCTCACCTCTCCGTTGCTCCTTAGTCTGACGATTTTGGAAGGTTCGTGCGGTTTTTTCTCCCGCCGCCGAGATGTGCACACATAGTCCACCGTCTCAAGCAACAAGGGGTCGATATCACAATAGTTGGCTGCGGCAGGCTGCCCGCTGATGTTGGCACTTGTTGACACGAGCGCCTTCTGGAACCGGAAGCACAGTTCCTTGGAGAAGGGTTCCCGTGTGATGCGCAGTGCCACCGACCCATCTTCTGCTATGAGATTGGGCGCCAAGTTTACGGCACCGTCAAGGATGAGAGTGGTGGGCTTGGTGGCAAACTCGAGCAGGTCCCATGCCACATTGGGCACATTGCGTACATATCGTTGCAGGCGTGCTTCACTGTCCACGAGGCATATCATGGCTTTTGAGTCGGAGCGCTGTTTTATCTCGTATACCCTTGCCACGGCCTCGGCGTTGGTGGCATCGCAGCCTATTCCCCACACAGTATCGGTGGGATACAGTATCACCCCGCCCTTTCTCAACACCTCCACGGCGTTGCGTATATCCTTATCGAAATTACTCATAAAGTTTGCTTTTTTCCACTAACAGCTAAATAAAGTACAAAAATAAGTTATTTTTCCGTTACGGCGAAATAATTAGCCCGCAATCTTTCATTTTCATTGTCCGAGGGCGGCCCCTGTCCTTAGGGCGTCTGTGCATGACAGAGATAACAACGCCACCATCCGGCCGCCAGTGCTGCAAACGCGTAGGTTCGCTCTGTGAAGTATGTATCCAATATGCGCAATCCTGGTGAAAAAAACAGTCAATTCATCGGCCTTCTGAAAAAAAACATTAACTTTGTCAACGGTGGTCATTGAATCATCCACCCACATCAAACACCATTAGAGCTATGAATAGAAGAGATTTTCTAAAAAAAACAGCTATTGTGGCAGCAGGAGCCACCATCACCGCCCCTGTCTCTGCCATGCTGTCGAATGCTGAGGCATCGGGATTGAACGAAATGGATGCGGATACGCAAACCTATGCCCAACTGGACAAGAAAGTGAAAGTGCTGTTGATAAACGGCAGCCCACGCCGCGACGGCAACACTTTCTGCGCCCTACAAGAGATTGAGACGCAGTTGCAGAAACATGGAGTGGAAACAGAGATTTTCCAAATCGGTGCGAAAGCCGTGCGCTCCTGTATCAACTGCGGCGCCTGCCACAGGGACCGTCTTGGTAAATGTGTGTTTGACGACGACATCTGCAACACCGTCATCCAGAAGATTTCTCTATCGAATTCCCTTATTGTATGCTCACCCGTTTATTACTGTCAACCCAACGGT
>JAEEGJ010010873.1_pt1 | contig 23409 bp, 22 predicted proteins | sample 8958761 | NCBI WGS metagenome assembly JAEEGJ01 (sample SAMN16246546, study PRJNA631951) | gut metagenome | biome: gut microbiome; feature: rumen; material: RS-attached | host: Bos | place: Iran: Karaj | collected 2018-10 | reverse complement strand
GTTAAAGGAATGATTCATATTGAAGGAAATCATGGCACAGTATCGCAGTAAGAAGATTAAGTTTAAAAAACGTATGGAAGCTACAGTCTTACATGACAGCTTCAAGTTTGATTATAATGCGGCTGCTAACTATTGGCTCAATAAGGACAAGCATTCTCAGAAGATGCCGAGGCAGCAGGTGCTTGAGAGAATCATAGCCTTTATTGAGGGGCATAATACATGTACATTGGCAACAGCCTCTGAAGGACATACAAGGTGCACACCAATAGAATACAACTTTATGGATAATTGCTTCTATTTTTTCTCTGAAGGTGGATTAAAGTTCCGTGGGCTTAAGAAAAATAAGCATGTGGGTATGGCAATCTATGAGCCATACAACGGATTCGGTAATCTAAAAAGCCTACAGATTGAAGGAATGGCAAGCCTAGTGGAGCCTTTCAGTGAAGAGTACTTAAAGGTCATGGAATATAAAAAGATTCCGGAAGCAGCTATGAGAAATCTCCCGCAGCCAATGGCTCTTATAAAGGTTGTTCCGGAGGTATTTGATCTGTTGGATTCTGAACTTAAGAAAGAAAACTTTGGCAGCAGGCAGCACTATGTAGTGTAAAAGAGGCAAGATATGTGGGATAAAATCGCAAAGTACTTAAAGAAAAAATGGTACAACGGAGCCAGAATATCTTTGGGAGAACATAACGAGCTTAAAAACAGATATATGCATATCAGATGGGAAGAAACAGCACATTCAACAGCACATTGGACAACACATTCAAGAACGAAACAGCATTTTGAATCTGTTGGATACCAAAGAAATCTCATCTAAGATGAAGAGCAATATTACAAAGTTGTATGAAGCTTTTGGGATGGAAAAGATATTCGGAAGAAGTGATGTGATAGAGGTACTTGGAATAACTGAAAGACCTGCTTCTACACTGCTTGGAAAGATGTATTCTCTGGGATTAACTGAGAAAATAACCGGGGCAGGAAAGGGAAAATATCGGTTCATTGTATGATGTAAAGCTAATCTAAATATGAAAAAGGGAATTGTAAAAAAGGTATTGAAGATCATAGGGAGATTGCTACTTGGAATATTAGCGGTCTTTTTAGCATTTTTGATTATTGTGAAAATATGGAATGAAATTGCTATGAGTCAGGAAAAAGAACTGCTTGAAGATCATCCCGGTGAATTCGTAGAGATAGACGGCCGAAACATGAATATTTATGTAGAGGGTGATGGAGATCATACCATTGTGTTTATGTCCGGCTGGGGAACGGAATCACCGATTTATGACTTCAGACCACTGTACTCTAAACTCAGTGATGATTATAAGTGCGTAGTGATCGAAAAATTTGGCTATGGGTTCAGCGATGAGATTGACGGAGAAAGAGATTTTGATACTATACTTCGTCAGGACAGAGAGGCACTGGAAAAGATGGGAATAGAAGGTTCTTTCATATTATGTCCGCATTCACTGTCAGGGTTTGAAGCAACTCTTTGGGCTCAAAAATATCCAGAAGAGGTGGAAGCTATAGTAGGTCTAGATATGTCGTCTGCTAATTATGATGGACTTGCAGAAATAAAAGAAGGCTTTGCGCAAAAAACAGCAATCACTGTGAATAAAATAGTCCGATTTAGCGGTATAAATCGCTTTTTAATGTCAATCAGTGAGTTTGACGAAACTTACACAGATGAGGAGTTGAAACAATATACGGCTTTGGTTTGCAGAAACCAGTCAAATGATACTGTATGTCGTGAAAACGATGCTATTGGTGATGTAATTAAGGAAATTAACACCGCAGATCTTCCGAGTACACCGACATTGCAATTCATTTCAACCTACAACAGTAATTATGAATACTGGAAGAGTACTCACCAGGAATTGGTTGATGCTTCATCATTCGGAGAATTGATCGAACTCGATTGCGGTCATTATCTGCATCAGTTTGAATCCGAAAGAATTGCAGAAGAAATGAAGGATTTTATTGAAGGGCGGAAATGATATTACTATGAAAGAAGCGTTGATAATAATAGATGTACAAAATGATTATTTCCCGGGTGGGTCATGTGAACTTTACAGACCTTTGGAAGCTGAGAAGAAGATCAAAGAACTGATCGATGACAGTAGAGCATCGGGGCGCAAGATAATTTATATTCAGCATATCAATCCTCCCGATGATTATTTCTTTATCGAAGGAACAGATGGTGTCAAGATTTCAGACAGGATCAAACCGGCTGAAGAGGATAAGATCATCATCAAACATTACCCGAACAGTTTTCTGGAGACGGATCTAAACGAATACCTTAAGAGCATTGGCGTGGAAGAACTGATCATATGCGGTATGATGACACATATGTGTGTCGATACAACTGTTAGAGCAGCTATGGATTACGGATACTCCGTTAAAGTCGTAGGTGACGCATGTGCGACCATGGATCTTGCGATCAATGGTGAGACTGTACCTGCAGATATGGTCCAAAAGGCTTTTCTCGCAGCTTTGGATGGCGTGTTTGCAACGATCATTTAATAAACAGCATAATAAATCAAGGGGAGTGTAAAAATGGCATCGAGTAAAGATTATTTGGATTTCATTTCAGAACAGCTTTCAGAGTTGGATGATATAACTTACAGGGCGATGATGGGAGAATACATCATCTATTATCGTGGAAAAGTTGTCGGTGGCATTTATGATGACCGTTTTCTTGTGAAGCCTGTAAAGTCTGCTGTGAAAATGATGCCGGAAGCTGGTCTGGAACTTCCATACGAGGGAGCGAAGGAGATGCTCCTAGTCGATAATGTTGAGAACAAAGAGTTTCTTCGCAATCTGTTAGAAGCCATGTATGAAGAACTACCTGCGCCGAAGAAAAAGAAGTGAGCCAGGGAGGATTATGTAAGTGAATATAATAGAATCAATCAATAAAAGACACAGTTATAGAGGAAGTTATCTTTCTAAACAGGTTCCTAAAGATGATTTGGTAAAAATAATGGAAGCCGGGATAGCCGCTCCATCAGGATGTAATAAGCAAACAACCAGTTTTATAGCAGTTGATGACTCGGATATTTTAAAGAAGATTAAGGAAGTGATCAATCCTCCTGTATGCGAAACAGCACCTGCTGTAATTGTAGTTTTGACGCAAAGAATAAATGCATATCGTGATAGATGCTTTGCGGTGCAGGATTATTCTGCTGCAATTGAGAATATGCTATTAACAATTGTTGAACTTGGATATCAGAGTTGTTGGTATGAAGGCCATATTACAGATGAAGATAGGATATGTGACAAAATAGCTGATATTCTCTTGGTGCCGAAGGATTATGAAGTTGTATGTATATTACCAGTAGGAGTGGCTGAAAGCGAACCCTTGGCACCAAAGAAAAAAGTGTTTGAAGAGAGAGCTTGGTTTAATACATTCAAAGGCCGATAGACAATTATACTTTGATAATATCCGACTCTACTATGCGTAGGTACAATCATTGGAAAGACTGATATATAATCTGTGCATGGAGGTATGAACGAATATGAACCAATATGTAACAGGTACAGTTATTAAGGAATTACGTGAAAAGAATAAAATGACGCAACTTCAACTTGCAGAAAAACTGGGAGTGAGTGATAAATGTGTGTCAAAATGGGAAACACTTAGAGGTCTTCCCGATATTACTTTGTTAGAACCTATAGCGGAAGCACTCAGGGTTTCGGTTACGGAACTGATATCTGGCAATACCATTCATAATACAAATGTGTCAGCAAATATGTTGCGCTCGAAGTTTTATGTGTGCCCGATTTGCGGAAACGTAATACATACGATGGGAGAAGCTGCTATTCATTGTCATGGTATCCAGCTTATGCCGTTAGAGGCAGAAGAGACAGATGAACATCATATGATTTTTATCGAGCGTGTAGAGGATGAGTATTATGTTCGAATTGACCACAGCATGACAAAGCAACATTATATTTCGTTTGTGGCGGCGGTTTCATCTAATGATATGCAGATGGTAAAACTTTATCCGGAAGGAAATGCTGAAGCCCGATTTAAGATTCGGGGAGTTAAAAGGTTATTCTTTTACTGCAACCGTGATGGACTGTTTTCGATTGATCCCATAAAGGGCATCGATGACAAGGAAAGTGGATATGACGATTCACAGGAAAGAAGAGAGTTGGAGAAGGCAGCGAAGTATCTTTTTGGATAAAGGTATCTGAAAAATCATTGCCGGTCTGACGGTTAAAATGTCTCACGTACCTGTGCGAGGAATTTTTCAGCAATCGGTGTAAATGTCTGGTACTTGTTCCAGATCAGATACAGCCTTGTTTCCTGCTTTGGAGAGAGAGGACGGAATACAAGGTCGCTTTCTTCAGAGCAATTAATGAGATGTTCAAAAGTCAGAAGTATTCCCAGACCTTCCTTTGCAAACATTGATGCATTATAAGAAAGCCGGAAGGAACCTTCCAGGTGAAGTTCCGAATAATATTCGCCGGCCCATTCCGGTATTTCAATATTCCAGCTTTGTTCAGAGCAGAAGAGTGGCTGGCCGATGAGGTCAGTTGCTTTTATGCTCTTTTTTTTGGCCAGGGGATGGGTCTTTAAAATAACAGCTCCCCAGCGATCCGCTGTCGGGAATGGCAGATACTCGTATTTTTCCCTGTTTGGAGTCTCGCATATTACCCCAAAATCCAGCAGCCCTTTATCGAGTTTTTCAGTTACCTGCTCCGTATCACCGCTGGTGATGTGATAGGTAAAGGAAGGATATCTGTCTTTGAGTTTCTTTATCTCGCGGGCAAGAAGTGCTATTTGATATGATTCACCAAGTCCTAAGTAAATATCGCCTCCGGTGATGTCATCCAGGGTAATAAATTCCTGCAGGGTCTTGTCGGCCATTGCAACCAGATCTTCTGCACGATTACGAAGCAGCATTCCTTCATCAGTAAGTTTGATGGAAAAACTGTGGCGTGTAAAAAGCTTTTTGCCCAGTTCATCTTCCAGTGCTTTTAAGGCTTTTGACAGAGTCGGTTGTGTGACATGCAATATTTGCGCTGCGTGCGACATGTTCTCTTCTCTTGCAACTGCAAGAAAGTAGCGAAGGTTCTTTATTTCCATAGGATGCTCCTTTCTTTGATATTCCGTTTTGGCATATCATGATATTCATTTTATTCATTAGCGCAATTCATGTCAATCCACTATAATAATCTTAGAGAGATAAATACATTGTAATTAACCGGAGAATTGCTAAAGGGGAGGATTTTAATTATGATGAAAACAGAAGAACTGAAACTTGTATGCGAGTGGGATAAGACCTTTCCACAAAGTGATAAGGTAAATCACAGCAAGGTAACATTTGTAAACAGATATGGAATCACGATAGCAGCAGATATGTATGTACCGAAGGATGTGGCCGGAAAACTGCCTGCGATAGCAGTCAGCGGTCCTTTTGGAGCCGTAAAGGAGCAGTGCTCCGGGCTTTATGCACAGACCATGGCTGAGAGAGGATTTTTAACAATCGCATTTGATCCGTCTTTTACAGGAGAAAGTGGTGGCGAACCGAGATATATGGCATCTCCTGATATCAATACTGAAGATTTTATGGCGGCTGTTGATTTTCTGAGTCTGAATGAAAAAGTGGATCCGGATCGAATCGGTATCATAGGAATCTGTGGCTGGGGAGGAATGGCTCTTAACACAGCAGCATTAGATCCGCGTATTAAAGTTACGGTAGCATCTACCATGTACGATATGACCAGAGTAAACGCCAATGGATATTTTGATTCAGAAGACTCGGAAGAAGCACGCTATGAGAAGAGAAAAGCAATGGCTCTGCAGCGTCTGGAAGATTTAAAGAGCGGCGACTGTAAGCGTGCAGGAGGATGCCTCCCGCTTCCGGTTCCGGAGGATGCACCGTTCTTTGTGAAAGATTACAGTGAATATTATAAAGACAGGGCATATCATGAAAGATCCCTTAACTCCAATGATGGATGGAACGTGACAGGATGCGAGTCTTTTATGAACCAGCCAATCCTTCGATATATAAATGAAATAAGAAACGCTGTGCTTATCATTCATGGAGAGAAGGCTCATTCCTGCTATTTTTCGAAGGATGCCTATGCAAATATGATAAAGGACAGCAAGTATACGGATAATAAGGAACTTATGATTATTCCGGATGCGGTGCACACGGATCTGTATGATAATCTTGATGTGATTCCGTTTGAGTATATCGAAGAATTTATAAGAAAATACATATGATTGTAATCAGACTTACATCAGACGAAAAATAGCAGATGAAGTATTGACAAAAAGAATAAAAGGAATTAAAATGAAACAAATTTCATTTAATGAAACTTGTTTCATTTTTTTATTTTTAAAAAGAGAAAGGTGTGGAAAAGATGCCTAAAGTCAGTCAGGAATATGTTGAAAAGAAGAAACAGATGATTGTGGATGCAGCTTACAGTGTCTGCTTAAGAAAACCGGTCGATACGGTAACCATCTCCGATGTAATAGCTGAGACAGGAATGTCTATGGGAGCCATTTACCGTTACTATGACGGGCTGGATGAAATCCTTGTGGATATGCTTAAAAAGATCCGTGTGGATTACGGTACCTATAACCTGTTGGCCGGTCTGGCAAAAGAAGAGGATTTGTCTTTAGAAGAAATCATATTTCGTGTCTGTGATATCATGGCGGATGTCATGGAAGAACATCTGATGGATATTCAGAAAATCAATTTTGATTTCGGAGTTATGGCAATCAACAATCCCGATCGTATGAAAAAAATCATGTCGGAGACGGAGGGGCAGGGGAATATGGAAAATATCGGGACTTATCTTCTGCCGAAACTGGTGGAAGGGGCCGGAAAACTTGGCTACCGGATGCAATGCAGTCCGGAAGAAATGCAGCTTTTTATGTCTTCCTCGTTTACCGGAATTGAGAAACTTTGTATTTTGAGTGCCTGTTACGGAAGCGGAGTTCCCGGTGTAAAAGTGGAACCGCGCCCGCTTTTTCATACACTTGCCAAATCCATCATTTTATTGTTAGGAGGAAAAATCGATGAGTAAAAAAGAGCCCGTTAAAACACCTGTTCCCACAGGAGAATATGCTGTCGGAACCTTTACTTATACCGTATACAATGACCGTGAAGAGAAGATGTACTGTGCGCCAGGCACCATGCGAAGCATTCCGGTCAGAGTCTATTATCCGGTAAAAAAAGAGTCCGTGGAAGGACTTCCAAAAGCCAGGTATTTATCGAAGGAAATGACTCTGGCCTTGAAGAAGAAGTTTTATATTCCCCTTAATTACGAAAAGATGGAGCAGGACGGTTCAAACCGCTCCGAATGCTATGAGAATGCCCCTTTCATCGAAGGTGAGCATTTCCCGCTGATACTCTTCAGTTCCGGCTACGGGTCGTACCGGGAGGCGGATTCTTTCCTCTTACTTGAACTTGCATCCCACGGTTATGTGATTGCATCCGTCGGTCATCCTTACGAGGGTATGTTAACCGAGCTGGATGACGGTACCACGTTTCAACTGGCGAAAGGAATTTCGTCAAAGTGCTATTCGCCGGTGATTCCCTCAGTTCTTGCTCTGAAGAAACTGATGAAAGCAAAAGGAACAAACGAGGAACTCTGGGAAAAATTAGATTCCATTCAGAGAAAACACAATCGTTTTCTTATGGAGCGTATTCCCGAATGGAAGCTTGATACCAAAGCGGCGCTTCGGTATTTAAAAGAAAACCATTCCGACTTGATTGATTTTAAAAAAGGAGTCGGATTAACCGGTCATTCCATGGGTGGTGCGGCGGCATTTGCGCTTTGTGAGGATGAGCCGGAAACCTTCGTCTGCGGAATTAATATCGACGGCGGTCTTTTCGGTGATCATGAGGGAAAAACAATCGATGTGCCGTTTCTGCAGATCAATTGCGAGCCGAACAAAACCAGCGTGACGGTTGCTTTTCTCATCAACAAAGCCGTCGCATACCACGCGGTTTTGCGGGATATGCAGCATGTAGGGTTTACCGATCTGAAATATGTGATTCCCATGAAATCCTTGGTCGGAGGTCTCAATCCGAACGTGGCACACGATACGGTATGCCGGATTCATCTGGAATTTTTCGATACCTATCTGAGGAAAACAAAAGAGCAGCCTTCCTTTGAAAGCAATGAATTTGTTTCTTTTAAGGAGTATCAGCCGTAAAATGGCGTAAAGAGGGGAATTATAATAAAGAACTTCAGCCCAATTTGGACTGAAGCTCTTTTTATTTATTGCCTGTTTTAAGATTATTTCTTCTTGAATTCTGTTTTGTTGGCTTTGTTAGCCTCGTTGTTTTCCTTGATTTCCTGCTCAATCTTGTAATCATTACGCTTTTGCTCAACGTTCTGAATTACCTTGTTGGCTTCTTCATTTACATCAATACCGTGCTGTTCAAATAAAACGGCATCGTTTTTATTTAAGTTCTTTGCATCCATCAGCTCAAGCTGCTTATCAAGTTCATCGAGGCTGTCCACATTCTTAAGTGGATTCTCTTTTAGAATCTTCGCCTCAGCATTCTTACGATAACGTTCTCTGATTCTGTGCTCAATCATTTCATCGCTTATGCCGGCAACTCCGCCAAGTTTCTTCTTATCAATGTTCTCATATTCAGACTTGATTGTGGTAGCCTTCTCCTTGAACTTATCGCTAAGTGCCTGAATCTTATTATCGCTATCAAGAAGTTCCTGAATCTTGTCAGCCTTCTCATATTCAATAACAAGTTCCTGAGCGCCCCTGTGTCTTGAGATGATTTCAACAGCTCTCTTGTATTCTTTGTCACTGATTACAGGATTATTCTCCTGTCCCTTGTATGCAGCAATATAATTTAATGCAAGCAGTTTAGGAACACATTCATTGGCAAGAACATAGCCGTTTTCTTTTTCGCCAAGCTTTGCATTAATTGCCTGAATCTCAGCATTTAAATCAATTAATTCAACCGCATTCTTAGGAGCCTTAGGAAGCTTTGTTTCTTCAGTAATCTCACTGGCTCTGACAGAACCCTTCTTTGTGAACTGATCATCGAGAAGATCGATACCTGTACAAATACGTCTGTCCTTAAGTTCGCCACGAAGCTTTTTAAGTCTGATACGTGTATTTTCAGTTGTACGACCTTCAAGACTTACTTCAGCCTGCTTGTAAGACTGTCTCATGGTATTGGTGGATTGGATCATGCTCTCTACCAGCTTTTCACCATTCTTTCCAAGATGTGAAAAAATCTCCATCGCGTCAAGTGTCTGCTCAAAGTGTTCTCTCTGTTCCGGTTTTTTCCTTACGCCCATTCTTCCGTTCATAAATGCGCATGACTTGTCAAAGAGGTCTTTGAGAAGTTCGCCCATCTCTTCAGAAGGCATATTATCAATATCTTTCTTGGCAAGGTCCTTAAGGCCATAGTAGAAAGCCTTGTACTGCTTGCTTGACCAGAAACTGCAACGGTCCATAATCTGTCCAAGTTCGGCTAACTGCTTAAGTGCTCTTCTCTGTTCTGCCGGTGATACACCCTGCATAAATGGTTTCTCGAAGTTAGCAACTGCCATTGGAATCAATGCAGTATTGGAGAACATTGACTCTTTCTGTTTTTTGTAACTTTCAAGGAATTTATCTTTATCAAATGGTCTTTCATTAATATCATAGTTATATTTCTTTATATAAGCCTCATGCTTTTTCTTAGCTTCCTTAATCTCTGCATTGGTTGGAATAAAATAAGCCTGATAAATCGAAGAATCCTTTAATGCTCTTGCCTTTTTCTCAATTTCAGCCTGGCTGAACTTAGGCGTTTTATTAGGATTCTTCTTTAACTGTTCATGCTGCCACAGGTAAGCTGCAACAACATTAACATTTACTGTATCTGCTCCACCAGTGCCGGTAAAGCCTGCCTGGCTAGAAACATAATTGGCGAATTTATCACCTTTATTCAAACCTTCAAGATAATACTTGTTTGTAAGATTATAAACCTTAAGCCACATCTTCCTGTAGGTTGATGTGTGATTCTCAGGATGCTCGGTTGCCTTGGCATATGCAAGATTCCTTAACTCAATCAGGTCTTTGCCCAACATTTCAGGATCTGAAGATTTATTTGGAGTTACTCCATTAAGTTTTTGTCTAAGCAGAGCCATTTCACCAGCTTCAAGTTCACCAAGAGTGAAATCCATCTTAGAGTTGTCATTGGTATCCAGTCGAGCGTATCTTGTGGCCTGATTGTAAATCGCTGTTTGTGTATTTTTGAAAGCGTTTATGTTCTTTGGATCAATTATGTTTTTTCCAATGTTGATACCAAGGTAAGCGGTATTATACCAGGCTTTTGTTGAATTAATATAAAGCTTTGAATTGATTGCTTTGGAATCATCATTATATAATTCATAATCCGGATGAACAGGCACCCCTTCCGGCTGTTTAAGAACTTCAGTCTTATAGTTATTAAGTGTGCTCTTAAAGTTGAAATCCTTAAATGCAGAGATAAGAGGACCACATTTGGAAAGATATAAATCAACAAATTCCGGATTCGTTTCTGAATATTTGTTGATAAAATCATTGGAGGCATCAATTACATCTTTCAGGTTTTCTGAAAGTATGCCAAGGTTTTTCGACTGGTCATCAGTTTTGATATATCCCTTTTCTTCTTTATATCTGCTTAAGAGTTCAAATTGATTCAGATTATAAGAAAACTGTTTAGCAGCATTATATAATGGCTTTATTGCTTCCTTGAATTCTTTGCTGACAGATTTGGATTCGTTTAAATATTCAAGTCCTTTTGTTAAAACGTTGTCCATGAAATATCTGCTTACCGTGTCCGGATTTCTTAAATTATCATCCATAACCTTGCCCTGGGCAAAAAAAGCAACGGCCATCTCATATGAAACATCTTTAGGAAGTTCCATAAGCTTTGGCTGTTTTCTGGACTTGAACTGCTTTACAACCATTTCATCATTCTCATTGAAGAGAACATTGAGAGTATTGCTGCCAAGTTCCTTCTGAATAGGATCAAGGTTTTCGCAGTTTGTAATGAATTCAGCATTTGTATATTTTTTCTCTTTTGCCAGATTATAGAGACAGTCAAAGGTGGTATATGCCTGAAGCATAAGCTCCCTTTTCCTTGAAGCCTGAGTGGTTGAATTGATTTCAGCAATAAGATTCATAAGGTTCTTGCCATATGAATATTTTAAATAATCATCTGCGTCGTTCCACCGACCTGGACTGCTGACATAATAAACCATATCTTTAAGCTGCTTATAATCCTTGCTGTCTGTATCAAGCAGCGATGCCACATACACAGCCTTAGGATCATTCTTGAAATCAATGACTTCACATTTTTTCAGATATTCGGTCTTAGCTTCAGGAGTAAGCTCATATTTAATCTCTTCATCAATATTGTCATATCCGCAGTTAACATGGCGGTTAATCTCCTTAAGTGTATTAAGGAAATCTTCTCTCTTATAGGAATCATCCTTGCCCAGATGCTCAATAATTTCAAAATAAGAACGGCCACTTCTGGTTCTCTTCATTAAAAGATCATGGAAATTTGTAATGTCTCTAATCGCATCCTCAAAATCCCCGGCCTTATAATCATCTTCATTAATGATAATATTATCAAGCTCATCATCTTTAAGAAGAATCTTAGGATTTCTAAGGTTATTCAAAGATTTAGCCACAGCGACCAGCTCCATCTTAAGCTCTTTCATTTCCTTGTCATTTTCCTTAGGATTAAGAGAATCGGCAGCTCTCTTAAGCATCTGGCTTAAAGCGTACATCTTCACCTGATTTTCTTCATTGTGAAGGCCATCCCCACTGGCATTTCCAGCCTTGATATTATTGATTGTTCTTTTAAGTTCTGCATCTGATTTAAGAGTGTATGGCATATTTTTATCTCCTTTTAGCTAATTAATCACTTTATGTCTTAATTATACAGCCTAAGTATAACAAAAGGACAACAATCTAAAAATTAATTTCTGGTTTGGCATTTTTTTATGCTTTTAAGTGATGGGAGCAGGTTATATAATGATAATTAGGAAATGTGTGTGATTATCATTTCAGGAGGGTGTGGATATGAAGAAAAAGGTTTTATCTATTTTTCTGGCAGGTTCAATGCTGCTGGCTGTTTGTGGATGTAATTCCCCGGAAATCATCGCCGATCAGGGTGGTCCGGAAGAGGAAGTAGTAGAAGAAGTTGTTGAGGAAGAGCCTGTTGAAGAGCTGGTTGAAGAAACTGTTGAAGAGGTGGATGAACATGCTAACACCATCTCTGACGAGGCCAAAGAGCATGCCAAGACATTCCCGGCAGTTGACGGTGATTTGCCGGAGTGGAGAGGCGTGGCCGTTGTTGATAAAGCAGAGTTTGCATGGCCGTGGGCTTCAACCGTATCAGATCCGGCTCTTGTAAGAGATACTAAAGATACAGTTTATAAAGAGGCGGAAGTTATGGAAATATCTGAGGCGGGATACAATTTTGTCAGAGTTTACCTGGATACGAGATATTTCTTTACTGAGGAGAATAAAGTAAATTTGGACCATGTCGGTTTAGATTTTGTGGGAGATATTGATACTTATAATGAAATACAGTATGAAAATCTCGACAGACTAATCGAATGGTGCATCATGAATGATATTCATGTATGCCTTGATGTTCATTCAACACCGGGCGGACTGATGATAGGCGGCGATGAGGAAGCATCAAGAGAAGGTCTCTTTACACCGGGTTCGGAAGATCAGGAAATATTTGTTAAGTTCTGGGAAAATATCGCAAAGAGATATTCTGATATAGACGTTAATGCGCTTAGTTTCAATTTATATAATGAGCCTCCGTTCTTTGTTTCCGACCATGATAATGTTGTTTATACGGATTATGCGGCAAAGGGAGAAATACCGGATTCAATGACATTTTATGTAACGGATGACGATAACGATGTTTACGTTAATCTCATGAATGAAGCCATTGATGCTATCGAGGCAGAAACTCCGGACAGGCTGATTTTTGTGGACATGCTTGGTTACAGCAGATTCGGACTTGAAAATTTGGATCAGTTACATGGAAACAATATGGCAATTTCTTTCCATTTATATCCGGGTGAAACAGCTGATACTGAAGTTGATTCACTTAATCTTTCGGCATGCAAGAAAGAAGCGGAAAATATTCTTGATGGATATAATGAATTTGCAACAGAGAATAATGTAAGGTGGATGCTTCAGGAATACGGATGTGCTAATCAGGTTGGTGCAGCTCAGCAGAATGAAATTGTAAAAGCAATTGTTGATAAGTGCAAAGAATACGGAGTCCCTTACGCATATCATAGTTTTAACGGAACAAGCTTTGGCATTTGCAACATTGAGAAGTTTACGGAAGATTTTATAACTCCGGGAGCAACATATGAAGAAACATGTGCCGGTCATAAGATAAATGTGGAACTTAGGGATATAACAAATTAAAAATACATATTAATATTATGGTGCCGGTGATAAAAAACCGGCGCCTTTTATAATTTAATATTTGCATTACTACACCTACAGGTGTACAATAATACTACACCTACAGATGTAGTAATGGAGGTTATAAATGGATTTATATCATGGTTCTGAATATATAATAGAGCATCCGAAATATCACGGAGGGAAAGAATATAATGATTACGGCTATGGGTTTTACTGTACCAAAGAGCCGGATATGGCCGCTGAGTGGAGTGTATCCAGGGACCATCATGGATATGTTAATCATTATATTATTGATACCGGGGATCTTAAAATGCTTGATTTGAATCAGTATACGATTCTTACATGGCTGGCGATTTTGCTGGAAAATCGTACTTTTGATACAGAAACAATGCTGGCAAGGGAAGCAAAGAACTATATCATAAAGGAATTTATGGTGCCTTATGATAAGTATGACATAATCAAAGGATACAGGGCGGATGACAGTTATTTTTCATTTGCACAGGATTTTATCAACGGCGCAATATCATACGGTCAGTTATCAAGGGCTATGAAACTTGGTGAGCTTGGAGAACAGATTGTATTAAAAAGTAAAAAAACATTTGAGATGATTAAGTGGGTTGAGGCAAACGAAACCAGGAAAGAGATATGGCTTCCAAAGAAGGAAAGAAGAGATTATCAGGCAAGGGCAGATTATAAGGCAATCAGTCTGGAAGAGTATCAAAAAGGTGACTTATATATAACGAAAATTCTTGATGAGGAGATAAAGAAGAATGATGCACGCTTATGATGAAATGTATTTAAGCCATGCAAGAACCACTCTTGGAAATATGCTCCAGTTTGCAGTTTATGATCTGAAGATGGATATTGAGAAATTCTATAAGATGTTTATAAATTCGGGCGTGGCTAAGTGCTTTGGCCTGGGTGAACCCAGGTTTACTGTCGGAATGTCAGGGGTAGAACTGGCTTATGAGGTAATTTACAGAACCACGGGAGAGTATTGCAGGGTAAAACCGGAATTCAGACCGGATAAAAGCCCCGAATATTGGTGTGGCTGGGCACTTGGCTATTTTCAGTGGGATAAGAATATTCCGTTTGAAGCCATTAATGAAAAAGTTTCAATTAATGAGATTGTTGAAATGTATAATCCGTATCATGAGGCAGATATAAAGAAGTTCGTTGATGTACTGGAACTAAAGATGCAGGATGAGGCAGAAGAGTCTGCTTTGGCCAGACTTCGCGCTTATGCAGGACTTACACAGAAAACACTTGCTGATAAGTCAGGTGTATCGGTTCGTATGATTGAACAATATGAGCAGGGTAAGAAAAGTTTAAATAAGGCTTCGGTGGGAACTGTGCTAAATCTATCCAAAGCGTTGCATTGTGAAATAGAGGATTTGATACAGTAAGAAATATATTGTTAATCAAGGACATAATTTAAAGGTTGATAAATATAAAGAAAAACTCTCTGCATAGCGCAGAGAGTTTTTTATATACAAAGTGTTTCCCGGATAGACAACGAAGGGTGTTTTAATCGAAGACTTCCATCTGTCCGCTGCCACCACATACATGACATGGGACATCCTCGATTTTGCCTTCACCATTGCATCTTGGACAGTAATTCTGGCCTTCGCCGTTGCAACCATTGCACATCATCTGGCCGAAATGTCCGAAGCATCTTGGACAGGTTCGTGAGATTCCTGTACCATTACAGTGACCACATACACCTGAACCGGCGCAGCCCTTACAGGTTACACCCGTTTGGTAATCACATTCGGCGCAGCCGGCACCACCGCAGTACTTACATATACCTGTTCCGTTACAACCATTGCAAAGACCATTGCCTTTTACATCAGGCTCTTTACCGGGTACCGCGCAGTCGGTACACATCATATAACCGTTACCATCACAAAGGTCGCAGGCTAGCCATCCTGTTCCTGAACATCGCTCGCAACTTGCTATTCCTGTTCCATCACAATTATCACATATGACAGTTTCCCGTCCTGTTCCTTCACAACTGGTACAGGTTTCAAAGTGACTGAGATGCTCCGGCTCCTCTGGTTCGTTTTCCGGTCCCATATTCGGAGTGCTGCCGTTGGTATTGAAATATTCTACAAGGTTATCATATTCAGGGCTGTGATTATCATCCATAAAATCCGCCTGCAGGCCGTCTCCAGAATTAACCTTGGTAGCGCCAACCTCATTGATAATGCTGAAACATTCAACGATTTTGGCCAAGCCAGCATCTGACCAAGTATCTTCTATAAGAATATGTTCATAATCGTTTTCTCCAACAGGTTCCCCAACATTGTAATAAGAAATCTTAATATTGATGCGCCTGCCATTCTCATCTTCCGTAACATATCCGGCCCTGTAGAAATTGAAATATAAGGATGCATAGGCATCAGCCAGGGCTGCATCCACAAGACTAACATCTTCCAGCATTTCCTTGGCATCTCTGTTATTGTAGACAACGCCACAAACCGGATAACTGTTCTCCCTGTCCACGTAGAAACCCACGCTTGGATTAACATCAAACTGGATATACCATTCCGGGGTGATATCCGGAGTCTGTGTATAAACTATTTCTTTAAAACCATCGTCTTCCTGCAACTCTGCTCCATCAACAGAAGAACCGTCACCACCCTTGCCACATGCAATCATAGAGATAAGCAGAAGAATCACACATAATATACTTATTATTTTCTTTGATTTTGTCATATTTTTCCCCTCAAAAACCTCAGTCAAAACTATAATTTAATTGTATCATAAATTGTCCGCACAGGTAGCCTTTTATTTTGGATTATAAAAAGATATAATTAAAAGGTAGTAAATACAAAGCAAGAGATAAATAATGAAAAAATCCAAACCGGTTAACAGATTAATACAGGATTTCGAAACTTCCGAATATGCAAATAATGACAGGAAAAATGTGGGGCTTCGAAGGGCAGAGAACACACTTTATGCAAGTGGGTTTGGTTTAATTATGCTCGGAGCATGGCAGTTATTCGAGGTTTTGTTCAGGCTTGTCCTGGATTTTGAGAATACCAAAACACGCTTCATGTCATTTTACGGATTATTCTCAGGTCCTGAATCAGAGGGGGTCAGCGAAGGATTTATAGTGGGTATGGTAGTTAGCGCGGTGGTTGTTTGGGCGCTACTTAGTCTGATATTTCAGTGCATGGTTGGAGTAATGGCCATGCAGGAAGCAAAAAGAAAAAAGAAAAGATGGTTTTATCTTTTGATGACTTTTTTCCTTATATATAGTGCGGCGATAGTTTTTTATGAAGATGCCAGACAGATGCCTCAGATGTTTAAGAGTTTTGACTTCTTTCAGATTTTCTGCCAGGAGATTAATGATGTGCTTTTGGTTATAACTGCGTTTATTGTAATGTTTTGCGGAATCGCAGTAAAACTTTACAGGCTGGGAATAAATGGATTTAAAAAAACTGGAAAGGAGGGCGTATAATGCAGGAAGATTTCCATTATTATGCAACATACTGCGCTGCCTTTTTAGCGGGATTTAATCATGAGGAGAGTAAGGCGATCTGCTACAGTGCCCAGTTTGTGGACCTTTGTTCCAGGACTTTCTTAGATGGCGTGGGCGGCCCGAAGGAGGCAGCTACAACTCAGCTGATGCTGGAGATGCTCGATGCCAAGACGGATTTGATAGGTCTTCAGAATATTACGAGGATATGGGCTTCATTTCATTTCCTTCCTTTTGATTTATATAATCCGATTAAGCACAGGAAGAAAAAATATAAGAATAAATACCGCATGATATGTAATTCAAATGGCGCCCTTGTGGCAGACACGGTTAATCTTGCAAAGGGCAAGACCCTTCAGGCAGTGGGCCTTGCAATGCATGTTCTTGCAGATACCTGGGCGCATAAATATTTTGCAGGTACGCCGACTCTGGTTATAAATAATACTACTGATTATTTCTTCGAACTGATTGAAAAAGACGGCGCATACGAGGAGAGAAAACTTCAGTTTACCCACAATCCTAAGGCCAAAGACGACATTGATAACAGTATCTATGTTAATACAATTTATCAGTTTGAGGAAAATACGGTTATGAACCTGGGCCACGGCAGGGTAGGACATCTGCCGGATCTTAGTTTCATAAGATATAAATATATGCCTGCCTGGGGTAATTACAGGGAGATTGTTAAGGATAACCCTGACGATTATATGCATGCTTTTGCCCAGATGGTATATGCAATGAGATACCTTCGCGGTCTCGAGGGTGACAGGTTCGAACTTAACAAATACGCCTGGGATGTTATTGAGCCTTATAAGGACAGGCTTAAATCAATTATTGAGACCAGGCGCCTTGATGCCTCTGAAGACTGGAAAGCCTTTGGTGAAGAATTATCCAAAGCCCAAATCCCCGCCTTCGACCTGTCTTTATATCAGGAAGAGTACAAGATGGCGGAAAAGGAAAATAAAAATAATACTTTCCTGGGCGGATTTTTCCTGGCAGCAATAGCACAAAAGAGTATGGTTACAAAGGCTATTTTCACATCCAAGAATCCTCTTGCGGGAATTGCCCTTGATTATAATGAGAAGGGATTAAGAGGAATTAAGGATTATCTTAAGTTAATGGAATATTCAGGATTGGATTTAACCAGATGAGCAGATTTCAAAAGATTAAAAACTTAATAAAGGGACTGATTGTCATCCTTTTTGGCCTTCTGGTAATAGGGCTTGTGTATTTTGAAGGTCCTGACCACGGCCTCGAGATGATTATTTTTATCCTGGCAGCAGCCCTTATCTTAAGAGGAATGGGAGTCCTGCATTTTTATTCCACCATGGCAAGGCATATGGTAGGCGGGCAGCAGGTTCTGTATGTAGGATTTATAATTTTTTGTTTCGGCCTTCTGACTATGAGTATTCATGATCTGCATCCGTCGTTTCTTATAGGATATCTATTTGTCTTATATGCCTTCACGGGAGGCGTGGACGTGGCAGGAGCCCTGTCTGCGAGAAAGAATGGAGCAAAGCACTGGAGACTTAAACTTGTATTCGGTATTCTCACTATTATCTTTGGCCTTCTTGCGGCAGTGGCAGGCCTTATCTATAAATCCACCGGAGTTATTGCATTAATCTATGGCGTAGGAGTTATTATTTCAGGCTGCGCGATGATTAAAAATGTCTTTACCAAGACTGAGGTGGTATATATTCAATAGTGTTTAAGGAGAAAAAATATGGCAGCAGAACTTAATCAGACACCATCAGCAAACAGAATACATATAGGATTTTACGGGCTTCGTAATGCGGGTAAATCAAGCCTTGTGAATAAGGTGACCAATCAGAATCTTGCTATTGTTTCTGATGTGAAGGGAACAACAACGGATCCGGTGACAAAGGCAATGGAACTTCTCCCTCTTGGACCTGTGGTTATTATTGATACTCCGGGACTGGATGATGAGGGAGAACTTGGGGCATTAAGAGTTAAGAAGGCATACCAGGCTCTTAACAAAACAGATATTGCGGTTCTGGTTGTTGATGCATCAAAGGGTATGAGTGACGAGGATTACGCGATTCTTGGCCAGATCAAAACTAAAAATATTCCTTATATAATAGCCCTTAACAAAACTGATTTAGCAAATGGTGATGCTATAGGTTTCAGGGAAGGCGAAGGTTTAGTTCCGGGAGACAATGTTATAAGGGTAAGTTCACTTAAGGGAGAAAATATCGATGAATTAAGAAATCTCATCGCATCCAAAGCCAAAGTGGACTCAAATAAAAGAATAATAGGTGATAAGCTTAAAGAGGGCGATATGGTAGTTCTTGTCTGTCCTATAGATGAGTCAGCGCCGAAGGGCAGAATGATACTGCCTCAGGTTCAGGCCATAAGGGACATACTTGATGAACATGCCATGTGTGTAGTGACTCAGACTGATGAACTTCCTAAAGTTTTAGAGAGTTTTAAGAATCCTCCTAAAATCGTGGTAACAGACAGCCAGGATTTTGGAAAAGTTAAAAATATGGTGCCGGATGATATTATGCTGACATCTTTCTCGATTCTTATGGCTAATTACAAGGGCATCTTAGAGACTGCAGTTAAGGGCGCTGCATCCGTAAAGGATTTAAAGGATGGAGATACAGTGCTTATTTCGGAAGGCTGTACACATCACAGACAGTGTAAGGATATTGGAACTGTCAAATTGCCGGGCTGGATAGAAAACTTTACTAATAAGAAGATAAATTTTGAATTTACCCAGGGCGGCGAATATCCGGAAGATTTAAGCAAATATGCGCTGATAGTGCACTGCGGTGGCTGCATGCTTCCTGAGAGGGAGATGATGTACAGACTTAAATGCGCAGAGGATGAAGGAGTGGCATTTACAAACTATGGAACGCTCATTGCATATATGAACGGGATTTTGGGTAGAAGTCTCCAAATATTTCCTTCCATAGCTGATAAATGTGTATAATATGCTATCTTGTAATAAGAAGGAAAAAGTGTTATATTGTTGAGTGTGTGCCCACAGATATTGGGACCACTTGATTGGAGGAAGTAATGGAAAATCTTGAATTACAAAGATTAGCAAATGAGATTCGTAAAGGTATAATTATCGGTACTCATGCAGCTAAGTCCGGACATCCGGGCGGATCCTTAAGTATAGCTGATGTGTGTGCCTTGTTATATTTTGAAGAGATGAATGTAGCGCCGGAGAAGGCTAACGATCCGGACAGAGACAGATTTGTTCTTTCAAAGGGACATGCAGCTCCTGCTTTATATTCAACTCTGGCTTTGAAGGGATATTTTTCCATGGATGAGCTGAATAATTTAAGACATCTTGGTTCAATGCTTCAGGGCCATCCGGATATGAAACTTACACCGGGTGTTGATATGTCTACAGGTTCTCTGGGACAGGGCGTATCTGCTGCAGTAGGTATGGCTCTTGCCGGAAAGATGGATAAGAAAGACTACAGAGTTTATTCAATCCTTGGCGATGGTGAGATTCAGGAAGGTCAGGTTTGGGAAGCAGCCATGTACGCAGGCTTCAAGAAACTTGATAACCTTTGCTTAATGGTTGATAACAATGGTCTTCAGATAGATGGTAATATTGAGGATGTTTGCTCACCTTATCCTATTGATAAGAAGTTTGAAGCATTCAATTTCCATGTAATTAACGCAGATGCCCATGATTTTGATTCTTTAAGAGCTGCTCTTAAGGAAGCAAGAGAAACCAAGGGAATGCCAACTGCAATCATTCTTCATTCCGTAAAAGGAAAGGGCGTATCCTTCATGGAGAACAATGCCGGATGGCATGGCGTAGCACCTAATGATGAAGAATTTGCATCTGCTATGGAAGAACTTAAAAGGGAAGGTGAAGCATTATGTCAGAAGTAAAAAGAATTGCAACCCGTCAGGGTTATGGTGAAGCCCTCTGCGATCTGGGTGAACAGTATCCTAATCTTGTAGTTATGGATGCAGACCTTGCTGCTTCTACCAAGACAGGCATGTTTGCCAAGAAATATCCTGAAAGATTCTTCGATGCAGGTATCGCAGAAGCTAATATGGCCAGCATGGCAGCAGGACTTGCTTCAACAGGCAAGGTTGTATTTATTTCTTCATTTGCCATGTTCGCAACAGGAAGAGCCTATGAGCAGATTCGTAACTCCATAGGTTACCCGCATCTAAATGTCAAAATCGCCGCTTCCCACGGTGGTATCACAGTTGGTGAAGACGGTGCAACACATCAGTGTATAGAAGACGTTGCTTTAATGCGTAACATTCCGGGTATGGTAGTGTGCGTACCTTCAGATGTTATTGAAGCCAAGGCAGCAGTTAAGGCAGCAATCGAATATAATGGCCCTGTATTCTTAAGACTTGGAAGAAATGCAGTTCCTGTAATCAATGACAGACCTGATTATACTTTCGAGCTTGGTAAGGGTACTCTTCTTAAGGAAGGTGAAGATGTGACAATCATTGCATCAGGTATCGTAGTTGAAAGTGCAATGACTGCCGCAGCAATGCTTAAAGAGAAGGGTATTAATGCTGAGGTTATTAATATTCATACAATTAAACCAATTGACAGCGATATAATTGTTCGCAGTGCCAGGAAGACAGGAAAAGTTGTTACAGTTGAAGAACATTCAATTATTGGCGGCTTAGGCAGCGCAGTATGTGAAGTTCTCTCTGAACAGTGTCCTACACCGGTTAAGAGACTTGGTGTTCCGGATGTATTCGGTACATCTGCGTCCGCATCCGTTCTTATGCATGAATTTAAGTTAGACGGCGAAGGAGTTTGTGAGCAGATTCTTGACTGGATGAAATAATTAAAAATATAGGCGTCTTCTTGCACATATGATATGTACAAGAAGGCGTATTTTTGTTATAAGGAGATGATAAAAATGACTAACAAAGGACCTTATTATATTACAACGGCTATTGCCTATACATCGGGCAAGCCGCACATTGGCAACAGTTATGAGATTGTTCTTGCTGATGCCATTGCAAGATATAAGAGAAAAGACGGCTATGATGTATTGTTCCAGACAGGAACTGATGAGCATGGCCAGAAGATTGAACTTAAGGCGGCTGAAGCCGGCGTAACTCCTAAGGAGTTTGTTGACGGCGTAGCCGGTGAGATTAAGGCTATCTGCGACTGCCTTAATACATCTTATGATAAGTTCATCAGAACTACAGATGATTATCATGAGAAACAGGTGCAGAAGATTTTTAAGAAAATGTATGAAAAAGGAGATATTTACAAGGGCTCTTATAAGGGAATGTATTGTACTCCTTGTGAATCTTTCTGGACAGAAAGTCAGCTCGTAAATGGCAAATGTCCTGACTGTGGCAGAGATGTTCAGCCTGCAGAAGAGGAAGCTTACTTCTTCAAGATGAGCAAATATGCAGACAAGCTTATTGATTATATTAATACACATCCTGAATTTATCCAGCCTGTATCAAGAAAGAACGAGATGATGAATAACTTCCTTCTTCCGGGTCTTCAGGATTTATGTGTATCAAGAACATCATTCAAGTGGGGTATCCCGGTTGATTTTGATGACAAACATGTTGTATATGTATGGCTTGATGCTTTGACCAACTACATCACCGGTGCCGGATATGATGCAGATGGAAACAGCAGCGAAACATATAAGAAATACTGGCCTGCAGATCTTCATTTAATTGGTAAGGATATCGTAAGATTCCATACAATTTACTGGCCGATTTTCCTGATGAGCTTAGGCGAAGAACTTCCAAAGCAGGTATTCGGTCATCCATGGCTTTTGGCCGGAGATGGCAAAATGAGCAAGTCCATCGGTAATGTTATTTATGCCGATGACCTGGTTAATTTCTTCGGTGTTGATGCGGTAAGATATTTCCTGATTCACGAGATGCCATACGAGAATGACGGCTCAATCAGCTGGAACTTAATGACAGAACGTATCAATACAGACCTTGCCAATATTCTTGGTAACCTGGTTAACCGTACAATCTCCATGACCAACAAGTATTTTGATGGTGTTGTTGAGAATAAGAATGTGACTGAGGATGTGGATGCAGACCTTAAGAAAGTTGCAACCTCCACATACGATAAGGTTCATGACAAAATGGACGAACTCAGGGTTGCAGATGCAATTACTGAAATATTCAATCTCTTCAAGAGATGCAATAAGTATATTGATGAGACTGAGCCATGGGTTCTTGCCAAGGATGAGGCTAAGAAGGACAGACTTGCCACAGTACTTTATAACTTAACAGAAAGTATTGTTATCGGCGCCTCACTTTTGTGGCCATATCTTCCTGATACAGCAGACAAGATCGTTAAGAGCCTTAATACTGAATTAAGAGATTATGACAGACTTAATGAGTTTGGTTTATATCCAAGTGGTAACAAAGTTACAGATAAGCCAGAGATTCTATTTGCTAGACTTGATATTAATGATGTACTTGCAGAGGCTGCAAGAATTGCAGAGATTCAGAAGGCAGAATTCGCCAAAGAGTCTGG
>JAEEGJ010010870.1_pt1 | contig 23413 bp, 12 predicted proteins | sample 8958761 | NCBI WGS metagenome assembly JAEEGJ01 (sample SAMN16246546, study PRJNA631951) | gut metagenome | biome: gut microbiome; feature: rumen; material: RS-attached | host: Bos | place: Iran: Karaj | collected 2018-10 | reverse complement strand
AAGGAGTTATAGGTCGGGCAAACTGGATTTGAACCAGCGACCTCAACGTCCCGAACGTCGCGCGCTACCAGCTGCGCTATTGCCCGTTCTAAGAACTGTAAAAAATAAAGCCTTCCGACTAGCGGAAGGCTTAGCGCGAGCGGCGGGGCTCGAACCCGCGATCTCCGGCGTGACAGGCCAGCGCGATAACCAGCTTCGCTACGCCCGCGTGATGTTTGTTATATTACACGAATCGAGGATTTGTGTCAATAACTAAAGACCAAAAAAACAAAAAAAATCCCGATTTTTTTCGGGATTTTAAAGCCTTTATGCAAAGTACTGAGGGTACTTTTTCTTAATTTCATCAGCCTGCATGTGATGGCGGCTAAGGTGCTTGTCTATTTCTGCTTTTGCAGCGTTACCGTCTTTTTGTTTAAAGGCTTCGAGAATCTGACTGTGCTCGGTAATTATGCGCTCTGGATTAAAGGAGTGCAGGTGAAGCTCACGGATTCTGTCGTAGTGAATGCTCATAAGTCTTACCATGTAATGGCATTGCATTTTGTTTGTAATCTTATACATTTTTTCATGGAAGGCATTGTCCAGCTCCATGATTTTATCGAGATTATTCTTGTCGTAATAGAATTTCTGCAGAGTTACATTTTCTTCTAGTTCCTGAATATCTTTTTCGCTTGCTTGTTCGCAGGCCATCTGTGTTATTGCAGATTCAATAGTTGAGCGGACAAAAACAGCTTCATCAACAAGTGCCATATCAATAAGGCTGACATGGCTTCCTCTCTGTGGAAGGATTTCAATGATTTTAGTGGAAGAAAGCTCCTGCATTGCTTCGTGTACTGGTGTTCGTGAAAGATTCAGTTCGTTAGCAATATCCTGTTCACTGATCATGCTGCCTGGAGCCAGTTCAAGGTTTACTATATTTTCCCTGATTACACGGAGTGCAAATTCTCTGTTGGTTTCTTTTCCAAGTTTTTCGCAATTTTTCATATATCCCTCCATAATAGAGTTAGATTCCTAAAGCGTCAATAATACTTTTTTCTTATAAAAAAACAACTTTTTTCTTGACTTTTTTAGATTTTGCTTTATGATTTAGTTGACAGGCGTACTAGTATGCAAGTACACTTGTACGTAAAAAATTATACCATACAAATTGGAAAACGGGTAATAAAATGTTTAAGAAAAATGAAAAAGCAGCAGGTACAGAATTAACTGCCTTGGCAAAAAAGAGTCAGTTCAAAAAGTACATGCGAAAATACTGGCAGTTCTATGCACTGCTTTTAATTCCAATCCTCTATTATATTATCTTCCGCTATATTCCTATGGCCGGAAATGTTATTGCATTCCGACGCTATCGTGCAGGTGGAAGTCTTTTTGGTGATAAATGGAGCGGCTTCAAATATTTTAAGCAGTTTATTGGTGATAAAACCTTCTGGCGTGCCTTCAGAAACACTCTGGTGCTTAATATTTCTTATCTGGCAGTACGCTTCCCTCTGACTTTGATTTTCGCACTTTTGCTTAATGAAATTAAGGCTCTCTGGTGGAAAAAGTTTGTACAGACAGTTTCTTATCTGCCACACTTTATTTCTATGGTAATCGTTACAGGTATGATTCGTGAGCTGGTATCTACAAGTGGTCCACTCAATCAGATGATTGCATACTTTGGCGGCGAAAAGATTTCTTTTATTGCTTTCCCTCAGTACTTTAATCCGATCTTTGTAATTTCTGGTGTATGGCAGGCTTTGGGATGGGGTACTATTCTTTACCTTGCGGCTATTGCGGGAATAAATCCTTCCTTGTATGAGGCTGCCGAGGTTGACGGTGCAAATCATTTCCAGCGTGTATGGCATGTAACTATTCCATGCATTCTTCCTACAATTACAACACTTTTGATTCTTGATATCGGAGGACTCGTCGGTTCCGGCGGTGCCTTTGAAAAAGTATTCCTTTTGTATAACCCTATGACTTATGAAACGGCAGATATTATTTCTACCTTCGTATTCAGAATGGGTCTTGGTTCCGGTAACTACAGCTATGCTACTGCCGTAGGTTTGTTTGAAGCCCTCTTGAATCTTTGTCTGCTTACTTTTGCAAATAAAGTTTCTAAGAAAGTTTCTGGTTCAGGCTTGTGGTAATGGAGGTTTAAGATGGCTGAGAATACTGGCGTAAAAGTAAGAGAGTCTTCAGGTTATATTGTTTTCAAGTGGTTTAATACAGTAATAATGCTTCTGGTTTGTGTGATTACATTGTATCCATTCCTTTATCTTGTAGCACAGTCTTTTTCTTCAGAAGAGGCTATTACACTTGGTAAAGTAAATCTTATTCCAATCGGCTTTAATATTGAAACCTATAAATCGGTATTTGCAAAAGGCGAATTTATGCATTCGTATAAGAATACTGTTGTTTATTCAGTTCTGGGTACAATTCTTTCTCTTGTCTTCAGCTGCTGTATGGCTTATCCGCTTTCTAAAAAGGAGCTTAAAGGCTACAAGGTTTTAACCAAGTTTGTAATTTTTACAATGTACTTTGGCGGTGGTTTGATTCCTAACTATGTTTTGATGATGAAGCTTCATCTTGTAAATAAAGTTGCAGGCTTTATTATCCCATCTCTGCTTAGTACCTACTACATCATTCTTATGAAATCTTTCTTTGCAGAAACTCCTCATGAACTGGAGGAAGCAGGGGAACTTGATGGACTTACTCCAATCGGTATTTTTGTCCGCATTGTTCTTCCTCTTTCTATGCCGATTATTGCAACTATGATTCTTTTTAATGCGGTTGGTTACTGGAATAACTGGTATAACGCTTTCCTTTATCTTGATAAGAAGGAAATGTGGCCGGTTGCTTATTATCTAAAGACTGTTATTTCCGGCGCTTCTACATCTGCTGATCCTGGAGAGGCTACCGCAGAAAAGATGCAGATTGCCGCAAATATCAAGTCTTGTTCTATGGTTCTTATGGCTCTGCCAATCATCTGTGTATACCCCTTCATCTCGAAGTACTACGTAGAGGGTATGATGCTTGGTGGTGTAAAGGAATAAGCCTGAAATCGAAAATCCGTTAAAAAACGAGCTGCGACAGCGGGTCGTTTTAGGATTATCGAGAAAATGGCTCAAGCGGCGAGACTATGCGAGCCGCAATATTATATAAATGTTTTATTTATAGGAGGATAAAACTATGAAAAAAATTGTAACTGCTGGCCTTGCAATTGTTTGTGCAGCAGCTGTGTTTACAGCTTGTTCCGGAAAAGGAAGTAAAGCTGGCGGAGCTTCTGATAAAGCTGTTGGTTATACATTCGGAGAAGGAAAAACTTTCCACTCTGATGAAAAAGAAACCTATTCGATTTCTTTCAGTGATGCTTCATGGTATGCTATGCAGGATACCTGGAAAACTGAAGGTGTGTTTAAAGATATCGAAGATGCAACAAACGTACATCTTGATATTACATCTTATGATAGCGGTGACTACGGCCAGAAAGTAAACCTGGCAATTAACTCAGGATCTGCTACATATATTATTCCAAAGATTTATAGTGAAGATCAGTATGTCGCTGGTGGCGGTGTTGTAGCTGTTTCTGACTATACTCAGTATATGCCAAACTTCACTGCATTTGTAAACAAATACAATATGGGACCAGATTTGGATACTATCCGTCAGAATGATGGAAAATTCTATCGTCTTCCAGGTATGCACCAGGCAGCTCTTCAGGACTATACAATCATGGTTCGTGAAGATATTTTCGAAGCTGCAGGATACAATGTTCGTGAACTTGAAAAAGACTGGACATGGGAAAGTCTCCATGACGTTCTTCTTGGTGTAAAGAAGTACATGGTTGCAAACGGTCTTTGTAAAGAATCTGACTACATCTGGTCTGACCTCTGGTGTGGTGAATCTGGAAAGGGACAGGGTGGTAACCTTCTTAAATTGATGGGTGCTTCTTACAACGTTCTTTCTGGATGGGCTATTGAAGGTTCAAACGGTGGTATTAAATATGACTGGAACAAGAAAGAATTCTATTCTTCTTCTATCAGTGATGATTTCAAGAAGCTTGTTACAGTTGCTAACAGCTTTGTAAAAGATGGTCTTCTTGATCCTGAAACATTCACACAGGCTGATGATGTGGCTCACAACAAGTTCTACAGCGGAAAGACAGTAATCATGTCTACAAACCGCTCACAGATGGCTAACGATATTGCTGGTGTTCAGAAGATTCTTGGCGACAAGGCAAAGTGCTATGTAACAGCTTATCCTTCAGGAACAAACAAGAACCTCGCAGAAACTTCACGTCTTGAATGTGGTGTAATGCTTTCACAGAAGGCTCTCGATGAACTTGGAAAAGAAAAGTTCATTAAACTTGTACGTTTCGTAGACTGGATGTTCTACTCAGAAGAAGCTTACACTCTCTGTAAGTGGGGTCCAAAGGGCAAGACATGGGACTATGCAACTGTTGATGGAAAGCAGATTAAAAAGCTTCTTCCTGGATATAAGTGCGGTGGTCTTGGACTTCCTGGTTCTGATACTGATGTTGATATCCGTCTTAAGTGGGGTTACGCTGGTGGTAACTACTTCTATGGTCACTCAACAGAAGAATCAACAGATGCATTCACTCCAGAAGTACAGGATTTGTATGCACGCTATGGAAAATATAAGACTGTAGCAACTGTAGATCCAAAAGCTAAACCAACAGAAGATGAACGTGAACAGTTGAACCTCTGGGCAGTTCCACTTATTGATAACATCAATGCATGGACACTTAAGTTTGTAACTGGACAGAAAGATATCAATAAGGATTGGAACGAATATGTTTCAAGCTGTAAGAATCTTAATGTAGACAAGATTGTAGCTCTTACAAACGAAATCTATAAGAAACAGTAAATAAAAACACTCCATTTTATAAACTGATTTCAGGCAGGCATCCATTCCTCTTGTTGGATGCCTGCCTTTTTTTTATATCTGTGAATTTCTTCTTTGCTTAGGCGTAATGCCTCTGACTTTTTTGTAAGTGCGGATAAAGTGACTGGCATCTGTAAAGCCTGTTTCCTGGCTGATGTAGTCCAGGGTTTTGTCGGTGTAGAGGAGAAGGGTGTCTGCCTTACAGATTCTTATGAACTCAATGTATTCCTTACAGGTTTTTCCAAACTGAGTTTTAAACTGCTTTGCAAAATTTGAATAGCACATGCCACACTTAGAGGCAAGGTCTTCTATGCTGATATTTTCTGCAGAGTGTTTGTCGATATATTCAAGAACAGAGAAATCTTTTGTAGAAAACTGGTCGAAGGTTGTTTTCGTAGAAAACTGAAAGCCGTGTCTCAGCCAGATTCTGATAATCTCTGTAACAATCAGGCTGATCATAGAAGCAACCTTAATGTCATAGCCGAACTGGCGGTTTTTTGTTTCCCACATACAGTATTCAAAGTACATTTTTACAGGATTAAAGCGCAGGTCGCGGGCTGTAAGGAGATTTGTTGCTTCTGTATCTGAATTAGCCTTGTCGAGCAGTTTTGGAAGTTTTGGAGAACCCGGAGTTGTGTTCGAAAGAATCATATCATCAAATTTAATGACATAAAAAAGAGGTTTTTCTGAATATTCTTCTTTAACAGGGTAGTCGAGGAAGGCATGAATCTGCTTTGGGTGAAAAATTATCATATCGCCGGGGTTCATTGTAAACTGTTTTCCATCTACTTCGGCATAAAGAACACCGCTTACAAGGTAAACCATTTCTGTAAAATAATGCCAGTGAGGCTTTACATATTTCCAGTCACCTGAAAAGGCCTGAAATGGAGCATTGAGGCTGTCGCTTTCTTCAAAAAGGTCGTCCATATTTCCTCCGGAACTTTTAGAGATTCGTACAATAAAATTCCCCTTTTTTTATAGCACGTTAATTGAACTAATGCTAGAGTAAAAATCAAGAAATAAGGAAATGTTTTATTGGGCATTTCGAGGATTTTTATGAAAGAGAAAAGCGCTTTTTCCTGGGTCTGGTCTTATGTACGCAAGTACCGTTTTGGTATGGCAGCCGGACTTTGTCTCAGTGTTGTTGTTGCGGCAATGAATATGGTAAACCCTCTTGTTACCGGAAATATTGTTGACCGGGTTATTAAGGGTGGACAGCACGAGCTTTTATTCAAGCTGATTGCGATTATGCTTTGTGTTGTAGTAGGAAAATCTATTTTCCGTTACAGCTATCAGGTAATTTTTGAGCATTGTTCTCAGAACGTAATTTTGAAGATGCGCGAGGATCTGTATGCTCATATCCAGAAGCTCGACTTTTCGTGGTATGACAATGCGCCAAGCGGTAATGTTATGACGCTTCTTACCTCCGATCTGGATAAGGTGCGTCACTTTGTTGCCTGGGTTTTGTATCAGATTCTTGAGAACTCGCTAATATATATTTTTTCAATTATTACTCTTGCTTCGATCAACTGGAAGCTTACGCTTGCCTTTATGGTAATTGCGCCTCCGGTTTTGTTTCTTGTAAGAAGATTTAAGATTCACATCCGCCCGGCTCACATGAAGGTTCGCGACCAGTTTGCGGTTTTGAATACGCGGGTTGGCGAAAACATTGAAGGTAACCGTGTTGTAAAAGCCTTTGTTCGCGAGGGCTATGAAACAGAACGTTTTGAAAAAGAAAACGAAGCGTACAAGAATGTTTCGGTTGCCAACGCAGATATGCGCGTAAAGTTTTTGCCTTGGATTGATGCGCTTTGTCAGGTGCTGCCTGTAATTCTTATTATGTTCGGCGGTTATCTTGTAATCCAGAATGAGATGACAATTGGTCAGCTGGTAACCTTTAACGGTTTGATGTGGGCGTTTATTCAGCCGATTAATATGTTTGGTATGCTCGTTGATAATACCCAGAACTTTGCGGCTTCGGCAGACAGACTGTATGAGCTCTGGAAGGTGGACAGCAAAATCAAAAATCCTGAAGGGGTAGAGAACTCCGAAGGAAAACTTAAGATAGAGGGCCGCGTAGAGTTCCGTAATGTAAACTTCTCATATAACGAAACTCCGGTTATAAAAGACATGAGCTTTGTGATTGAACCGGGAACTACGGTTGGAATTTTAGGACCAACGGGAAGCGGTAAATCTACAATCGCGAATTTGATGTGCCGCTACTACGATGCAGACTCCGGTGAGGTTTTAATTGACGGTAAAAACGTCAAAGATTACAACCTGCAAGACCTTCGGCGCAATGTCGGCATAACTATGCAGGAAGCTTTCTTGTTCAGCGATACTGTTGAGGGAAATATTGCCTTTGCTAAGCCGGAGGCAAGTTTTGAAGAAGTAGAAGCTGCGGCGGAACTGGCGCGGGTAAAGGAATTTATCGGCGATCTCACAGATGGTTACGACACAATCGTTGGAGAACGCGGAGTAGGCTTGAGCGGCGGACAGAAGCAGCGTATTGCACTTTCGCGCCTCTTCCTTGCTGACCCTAAGGTCATGATTCTGGATGATACAACAAGTGCGGTGGACAATGATACAGAGTATAAAATCCGCCAGTCTATAAAAAGTCAGAGTAAAGGACATACGGCCTTTATTATTAGTCATAGAGTTTCATCCTTTGAAAACTGCGATGTGATTCTTGTTATTCAGGATGGAAAGATTGTTGATAAGGGAAGTCACGAGGAATTAATTTCACGTGACGGCTATTACCGCGAGGTTTGGACTGAGCAGACTGCACACTAGTGCACAAGAGGGGTAAAAATGGCAAGAAATAAATTTGATACTGATGAAGAAATAGAACAGAAGTTTAATCCTCATATTCTGCTGAGACTTTCAAAGTGGATTAAGCCTTATACAAAATGGATGGTGCTTTCGTGTGTAATCATGCTCGTATCATCTGCAATTTCGCTTTGCAGTCCATACCTTACACGTATGGCAATTGATAAGGCGATTCCTACGGCTAACTATCGTTTGTTAGTTATAATTTCTGCGGCTCTTCTTTTCTCAACCCTGATTGTAAGAATTCTGCTTGCAGAAAAACTTAAGATAATGACTCGAGTAGCTCAGAAGATTATCGTAAACATCCGCCATGATGTATTTACTAAGCTTCAGTCGCTGCCATTCAGTTATTTCGACAGCCGTCCTCACGGAAAAATTCTTATCCGCGTTGTAAACTATGTAAACTCACTTTCGGATCTGCTTTCTAACGGAATTATTCAGCTGATTTCAGACCTCTTTACACTTCTTGTAATCATTGGCTTTATGATTGCAATTGATGTAAAGCTTACTCTGGTCTGTATGGCTGTGCTTCCGGTTTTGTTTATCATTCTTTTTTCTATGAAGAAAAAACAGCACGAAGCCTGGAAACAGGAAAGCTACAAGAGGTCTAACCTTACAGCCTATCTTTCTGAAAGCTTAAACGGAATGAAGGTTACCCAGAGCTTTGCCCGCGAAGAAGTTAATCAGGGGATTTTCGATAGTCTCTGCCGTAAATGTAAAACTGTCTGGATTCGCGCTGTAAATATCAACAACATCATCTGGCCTACTGTAGATATTCTTTCAACTCTGGGAGTAACCCTTGTTTATCTTGCAGGAATTAACTGGCTTGGCGGTACCGTTACCATTGGTACTCTTGTTGCCTTTGCCGGCTATATCTGGCGTTTCTGGCAGCCGATTCAGAATCTTGGTAACTTCTATAATTCTATGGTTACGACGGGTGCTTACATTGAACGCATTTTTGAGCTGCTCGATGAAAATGATGATATTACGGATAAGCCGGGGGCGAGGGAGCTGCCGCCAATCCGTGGTCATGTTCAGTTTGACCATGTGAACTTTTCTTATGAGCCGGGAAATCCTATTTTGAAGGATGTTGATTTTACGATTACTCCAGGTATGACCGTTGCAATTGTAGGTCCTACGGGGGCGGGTAAAACTACAATCGTAAATCTTTTGAGCCGCTTTTATAATGCCGGAGATGGTAAGATTTTGATTGATGGAATTGATATTCAGGAGCTGCAGATAAAATCAATCCGTAAACAGGTTGGTGTTATGCTGCAGGATTCCTTCCTTTTCAGCGGAACAATTATGGAAAATATCCGCTATGGCCGCCTGGATGCAAGTGATGAAGACTGTATAGCCGCCGCAAAGGCAGTTCAGGCCCATGACTTTATTTCGGCTTTCCCGGAAGGCTATAACACTGTGCTTTCTGCTAACGGAGGCGGTTTGAGTCAGGGACAGAAGCAGCTTATAAGCTTTGCCCGTGTTCTGCTCAGCGACCCCCGCATTCTGATTCTGGATGAAGCTACTTCTTCGGTAGATACCCACACCGAAAAGGCCCTGCAGCAGGGACTGGGCCAGCTTTTGAAGGGACGTACAAGCTTTATTATTGCCCACCGCCTTTCTACAATCCGCAATGCAGATGTAATTTTCTTTGTAGACCACGGCGAAATTGTTGAAAGAGGTAATCATAATGAGCTGATTTCTCTGGGCGGCAATTATGCGAAGATGGTAAAGGGTATTTTTGCCTAGCTTAAGCCTGACGGACAGACAATTTGGATATAACAAATTGTATAAAATACTATATTATAGTATAATTTGTCTGTGAGCACCCAAAAGAAAGACAAACATCTAGACGATTATGGCATTTTTGTAAAAAACGACCCGTCCAAAAATACAGATTCAGATGATAAATTAGATTCTCTAAAGTCTCCGGAAGAAGATATTCAGGCTTTCGGAGATTTTGTAAAGCCGAAAAAAGACGGCCTGCTGCGCCGTGCCGAGGCACTTCGCCGTAAAAAAGAGGATGAGCTTCCTCTTGTTGGTGATTTTGAAGCGCCAAAAAGCCAGGAGCCTGCGACTGAACAGGCGGCTGAAACTGCCGAAACTGCTGAAGCTCCGCAGGTTGAAGAAGCCGAGGCACCAGAGTTTACCGAAGCTCCGCAGTTTGAAGCACCGGCCGCACCGCAGCCCGAAGCCGCTGCTCAAACCGCCGAGGCACCGCAGTCATTCGTGCCACCGGCTCCTCGCTTCGAGCCTGCACCTCACAGCGAAACAATTCAGAAGCCTGCCGCCAGCGGAGCAGAAAACGAAACTCCTCATACAAAGGTTAAGCGTCCTATCGGCGTAAAGCTTATCCTTATCATTTCTCTGCTCGTAATTTTCTCAATGGGAATCATTACAATTCTCGTTTCATACTTTATTTCAAAAGATACCCGCATAAATGCGGAAGATAATAACCTTACAATTAACAGCCGTACCGCTTCCGACTGCCAGAGCCGTTTGAACTCGGTAATTTCTTCGGCTGGTATTCTTTATGATATTTTGATTTCCGATTCCGAAGAAGAAAGCCGCGAGAGGGTAGTGAACTCCTTCTACGAGCGCAATAAATTTATTGCCGCCGTAAGCTATAAGGACCTCGACTCAATCAGCTACAACCGCCAATTCTTTGCCTCAAACGAAATTGAGCAGAGCCTCTTCGACGCCTACGTTATGCAGGAAACAGAAGCAATTGCAGGCAGCCGTCAGGGCAGTGTAAAGCTTTTGAACGCATCGCCTTTCTTTGGAGTTCAGACAATTGCAATCTTTACTCCGGTTTATTCCGGCACTCAGGCAGATTCAGCCGTAATTCTTTTTGCCTGCGACGAGCTTTCAGAAAGCTTTGCAAACTCTTCAATTAATTCTTCAACACTTGTAAACGATGAAGGTATTGTACTTGTTGATCCGGATATTCAGCAGATTCTTTCTGCCGCAGATTTGAGTAAACATCAGCTTGTTGCAACAATGCTGAGCAGTAAGAATAATAACGAGCAGTTTGTTTATAAAGACGCAGATGGAACCGAATATATTGCCGCCTTCCGTAAACTGGAGCTTGGCGGCTGCGGACTTGTTACAGAAGTAAGAAGTGAAATAGTTCTTGAAGCCGTAAACGCAACAACCAGACGAAACCTTTATCTTACAATTTCAATTCTTTCACTTGCTGTTATTCTCATCTGGTTCTTCTCAAAATCTTTGAGCTCACCGCTTAAAACTCTTACCGAGGTTGCAAACGAAATCAACCGCGGTAACTTTAATACAGAAAAATTCGAAGAGCTGAGTGCCAACCGCCAGGACGAAATCGGAGTTCTTATTCAGTCTACAAAGAACGAACGCGAAATCCTTAATACCGTTACTTCGCTTACAAACCGCGGTGTAACTCAGGCTATCGTAAGAAAGGAAATTGATTTTGAGCCTCACCTTAAAGACATCACAATCTTCTTCAGCGATATCCGCGGCTTTACCGCAATTTCCGACGGCTTTAATAAACGCTTTGGCGAAAAGTCTGCCGCAGAAATCATCAGCTTCTTAAACGACTACATGGGCCGCATGGTAAACTGTATCAACATTACAGGCGGAAACGTAGATAAGTTCGAAGGCGATGCAATTATGGCCTGCTGGGGAGTTCTGCGCGACGACGACCTTTCCTTTGAAAATCTGCCGGACGGAGCTCCGGAAAAAGCAGAACGTGAGGCTCTTCATAAGCAGCACGTACAGGCAGATGCCCTCAGCGCAATCCGGGCAACCGTTGCAATGCGCTATGCCCTTATGGAATACAACAAGCAGGCAGAGCTTTTTACGCAGGCACATGCGGGCGAGCCTTACGCAAAATATAAGCCTCATATCAGAATCGGTTCGGGCTTGAACAGTGGTCGCGCAACCGTAGGCTTTATGGGTTCTTATCACAAAATGGAATTCACTTCGATTGGTGATGCGGTAAACCTTGCTTCCCGAACAGAAAGTTCAAACAAGCCTTGTGGAACAGATATTCTTATTACCCAGGATACTTACGACATTCTCAAACACGACTACATAAGATGTGAAGACAATAATTACACAATCAGTCCGGAGCATCTTGCTAACGAAGTGATTGTAGAAATGATTCCTGTTGCCTTTGAAGTAAAGGGAAAAGGAAAGCAGCATTTCTACGGCGTAGTAAATATGCCGGGCTTTAATATCGAAGAGTTTTTCAGACAGTCTGAGCCTGACTTTAAGGCAGACCCGGATTGTATTGGGGCGGTAGGACCTTTCGGACCAAAAACCCTGCACGAGGTGAGAAGTTTACTGGGAATTCCAGAACCAAATTTTGATGAGGTAGATCTTGATGCAGCAGAAGAAAAGACGAAAGCTTCGGGCAAGTGATTTACTTCTCGTACTTATCTGTCTTGTGATTTGTGGCGTAAGCCTCTGGTTTTTCTGGAAGGATTTGAATTCCAGCAGTACACGAACCGACATAGACTCAATTGCCATAATTCATTTTAAGCGAAAAATCTCACAAAGAAAATTCGACGACCGCGTTGTATGGGAACGTCTGCAGCAGGATTCTGCCCTTTATGATAAAGATACAATCCGTACCTCTGATGGTGCCGAAGCAGTTATTCTTTTTGAAGACGGCACCAAGGTTGATTTAAACGAAAATACAATGATTCAGATTTCGCTTTCAAATGACGGAAGCGTAAATCTTTCTGTTGGCGGTGGTAATGTAGAAGTTGATACAAGAGCTTCTACTTCCGAAAATGTAAAGCTTTCCATGGGAGACGGTTCTTCTGTGAGCCTTGAAAAAGGCAGCCGCATTACAGCCGCAAGCAGCACAGATGGGGCAGGGGCAGGAACAAGCTTTACCGTAAAGGACGGAAATGCTGTCGTTTCAAATACGGCAGGCCAGTCTCAGAAAATCTCAAATGGCGAAGCAATCAGTGTAGAAAAGAACGGCGAACTCAGCCGTCAGAATATTACCGTAACTTCAATTTCAAAAAATCTCCGCGTCTATAAAACCGAAGAAGAAGTGGAGCCGGTAAAGCTCAGCTGGCAGGCTGTATCAGACAGCGCAAAACCGGCAGATACCCAGGTAAAGGTTGAAGTTGCAACAGACAAGGATTTTACAAATATTATCGAAGAGCATACTGCACAGGGCTCTTCTTCTCTGGACGTAATTCCTCAGGCAGAAAACGAAAAGCTTTACTGGCGTGTTTATAAAGAAGACGAAAAAGAAAAAGCCGTTCAGGGCCAGATCACCATTGTAGAACTGAACCGCATGGAGCTTACTTCGCCTCTGGATAATTCTACCTTCAGTTACCGAAAAGAGCTTCCAAACCTGCGCTTTAACTGGAACTATGATGAATATGCGGAATCTTACAAAATGGAAGTTTCCAGCAGCCGCGATTTTTCTTCACCGCTTATAACCGAAAACCTTAAGACAACCTCTTACACAACGGCTTCCCTCGGCAAAGGAAAATACTTCTGGCGGGTAACACCATATTATTCGGTAAACTCAATCGGTTATGCAGAAGCCTCTGCGGTTTACAGCTTTGAAATACAAGAGCGTGAGGCGCTTACAGAGCCGACCCTTTCGCTTCCGGCAGATTCAGCAAAAATTGTTCTGGGCGATTCTGAGCAGAATGTTATTTTCTCCTGGAAATCAGATGTAAAAAATGCTGATTACACAATTCAGCTTGCAGATAATGCTGATTTTACAAGTGTGCTTCAGACAATCTCTTCATCAAATACTACAATAGGCCAGCACTTTACAATTAAGAGTCTGCCCCAGGGAACCTACTACTGGAAGGTTCTCCGCAATTCCGACGAAGACCGCGAGTCTGGAAACGACCATGCCCAGTCTGCAGTGCGCAGCTTTACGGTTGCACAATACGTTCCGGGTGTAAATAAACTTTCCTGGCCGCCGGACGGTTACGCGGTAGAGCAGGAGCAGCTGGCCCGCCTCGGTTTCAGCTGGAAGCTTGCTTCGGAATATAAGGCGGCGGGTCTGGAATCAGTTATTCAGGTTGCTAAGTCAGATGCCTTTAATAATATTATAGAGAGCCAGACACTTACTAAAGCGGAATACAGCGGACTTTCACTCGACAGTGGCAGCTATTACTGGCGCGTCGGTGTTGTAAAAGACGGGGAAGAAACTGCCTTCTCAGAAGCTCACAAGCTCAGAGTCCTGAATCCTATGGCTGCGCCAAAAATTATTCAGCCGGAAGAAGCAGGTAAGTTAGTTGTGGCTTACGAGACTCCTGTAGATTTTGAATGGCAGCCTGTCAGCGGAGCCGATTATTATAAGCTTGCGGTTTATGACGTAGAGGGAAATATAATTAAAAACGAAAAGATAAGTGAGCCGAAAGCGGCCCTTGAGCTCCCTATAGAAAGTGATTATAAAAAATACCGGGCTTCAATTCAGGCCTTTGCAAAGGAAACAGAAATTTCTTCTGCCCGTTACAGCGAAGAAGGCGAGGTTAATTTTGAAGTTCGCCGTCCGCTTCCGGTAACACTCGTTTCACCTGTTAATAATCAGTCTTATGACGGACTAACAGCCCTGCGTACTCCGATTCAGCTGGTATGGAAATATGGTGATGTAAGCACCCGCACAGTTCTCACCCTGCAAAAGCAGAATTCTAACGGAAGCTGGCGAACCGTGCGAACAATGGAAAATCCAAAAACTACCGTGAGCCTGAGCCGCCTTACAGAAGGCCGCTACCGCTGGAGCGTTTCTGCTTCCGGCCAGAAGGGAGTAAACCTGGATTCTATGAGCCAGACCTTTGTGGTTAAGGCTGTTCCTCTCCTGGAAACAGCCGCCCTCACAGAGCCTGCCAACAGCCTTAAGATGGATTCTGATTATCTCAAGAACCACCGTAACATCAGCTTCAAATGGAAGAAGGTTGCCGGCGCAACAGATTATGATTTTGCAATTTACCAGGTTCTGAGTAACGGTACTTATAAACGCGTTTATTCACAGAGCAAGCTCAAGCAGACCGAGCTTCGCATAAAGGATCTTTCTATTTTTGATGTTGGTACCTTTGAGTGGCGGGTTACTGCTTACAGTCATGCAAAAGACGGCTTCGAAGAACAGAAGAGTAAAGAGGCTTCGGCCCGCTTTAGAATAGATTTTGGACTTCCGTCAAAGGTAAAAACCGGAGACCCTGGAACAATGTATGGAGAATGATGAGGTGAAGAAAAACTTTCTGCACAAAATTCTGATTATTCTCATTGTCCTTCTTCTGACCAGGGGCGCCCAACTCTTTGCGCAAAGCACAGGCGGGGAAGGTGCGGGAGAGGCCTCCAGCAAATTCAAGCAGCGAATCGAATGGAGTGCCGATAAAAACGCTTTTGAATACAAGGTAGAAATCAGAAGTGACGGCAATATAGTTCAGACCTTCAATACCTCAGATAATTTTGTAAACCTCAACCTTCCGGCAGGCTCTTACGACTACCGCGTTACCGTATACGATTTTCTTGGACGCGAGCAGGATGTAAGTGCCTGGCAGAAGTTTGAGATTTCTAAGGCAAATGCGCCTGCCTTCAGTAATGTGGAAGAAAGCTTTGAAGTTGATACAGGCTCTGCAGATAAAGTTGTATTGCCGGTAGAGGTAGACAATGTAGCAGAAGGAGCCAGTGTAGCCCTTGTTAATGTAAAAACCGGCGAAAGTATTGCGGGTTCCCTTCTGCTTTCTGCGGGCGCCGCCGGCCTTGCGGCTGGAAAGTCAGAAATCGCAAGTGCAACTGCTGAGTTCCCTAAAATCAGTGACGGCGAATGGAAGTTAGTTGTAACAAACCCAAGTGGGCTTACTTCTGAATCGCCCGCAATTGCAATTAAAACCGTAGACAAAGAAAAAGAAAGAAAGGCGGCCGAAAAAGCCGCAGAGAAGGCCGCAAAAGAAGCCGCTGTTCTTGCAGAAAAAGAAGAAAAAGAAAAACAGGAAAAACAAAAAACTGTTGCCAAAGGTCTTAAAACCAGCAACATGTATATTCTGGCAGAGGACGACGAAGAGGATGAAGAGGAAGAAGAGGAAGAAGATGTTTTTGAAGAAGTCGCTGAAATCCTCGAGCCGGAAAAGCCGGAAGAACCCGACGTTCTCGAGCCCCTCGAAGAAGTTTCCGAAGCCGAAAAACCAAAACGCAAACCTTATAAACCTCTAGGCATAGAAGTAAAAGCCGGAGCCGGTCTCGCGGCAAATCTTTTTGATTCAGACCTTTTAAGCCTCAAAAATTACGACCCGATTATAGAAGCAATGCCTGATAATCTTACTCTGGATCTGCTTGCCGCAATTTCTTATATTCCGAATTTCGACTGGCGCATCAAGCCTGGAATAGAGCTTTCTGTTTCAGCCTTTACATATCATTATCGTTCTCCAGCCTTCGGAAAGATGGAATGGGAATACATGCAGTTTTTTACATATAACAATGTACAGCTCACTCTCATAGGGCAGGTAAGCCTCTTGCCGCAAATAATCTTTTTGAATGTAAAGGCAGGTGGCGGAGTAACCGCAATTGAATTAACAAGTAAATATAAAAATAACCGCCCGGATTCCGTAAGGGCCTTTACATACCCGAAAATGAATGCCGGCCTTTCCTTTGAATTTATACCGATCAAATTTCTTGTTATAGAAGTTGGCGGTGATTATAATAGAATATTAAGCGATAAGGTTAATTTTTCATACCTTATGCCATATCTCGAAGTGGGGGTAAGATTCTGATGAAGCTTTTTGAACAGAAATATCAGCATAAATCAATAATACTCTCACTGACTGCCCTTGTGCTTTTTGCCGCATCGCTTTTCCTTTCCTGCAAAACTCAGGCAGAATACAACGGCGATATTCTTGCGGTAATTAATGAAGACTCCTCCACAGTAGTAAGCTTTAAGAAAGACCTTAATTCGCCGGTTGCCTTTACCCAGAAGTATACAATCGGAAAAGATTATACAGTAAAGGATTTGCCGGGCAACGATAATGAAAAGGTAGATAAACTGAACCCGGGCTTTGAGCTTGTAGGCTGGAAGGTAGTTGGTGGTAATTTCGAAATGGATAAATCCTTTACCTTGGATGAAAACGGCTATGTAAAAGGCTTCCATATGGGTACCACTGAAATTACTTTTTACGGCGGCGGTTATACCGCTTCAACAGATACTCCTTATAAAATCGTCTACAAGACTCAGAATATTACCATGGATGGATATGATTATTATTCTGAACAGGCAATGACCGGAACTACAAGCACACCGGAAGCACCGTCTTACACAGATGCCGCAAATAATCTGATTGAAATTCCGGGCTTTACCGCTCAGACCGCCGCAATTGAAGAGCAGGAAATTGCCGCAGACGGAAGTGCGGTCGTAGAAGTTCTTTACAACAGAAACTCTTATACACTCACAGTTCATTCAAACGAAGGTGGCAGCGTTACAGAAGCCTTGGACACCCAGGACTTCTACTATGGCGTTCCAGCACAGCTTAATCCGAATGCCTTTACAAGAGCGGGCTGCAGCTTTGCCGGCTGGGCGACTACCCGCGAAAGAGCCGCCGCAGGTACAGTTGATTATACCGATGGTGCAAATTATACAATTGGAATCGGCAATGCAGACCTGTACGCTGTATGGACCCTGCCTCATATTTCGGTAACTATAAGTCTGCCGGGTGCAGATGAGGTTGGTGTAACTTATGATCCACCAGCGGGTAACAGCATAACCCTTAAGGCAGTTATTCCGGTTGGACATACTGCGTCAGAATATACCTACAAGTGGTTCCATACAAATGCGGGTCCTGGCACCTTGTTGAATACAGATTCAAGTGCATCATCTTATGTGCTTGATACCACAGGCTGGGCCCCGGGTTACTATCAGATTACGCTGATTGCCGAACTTGGCGGCGTCCCGGCCGGCGGTGGAACAGTACAGATTCATGTGGAGTAAGGAGGTACGGAAATGAATAAGACATTTTTACAAAAACTGATTTTCTCATTTTTCGCCTGCTTCCTTTTTGTGATTTTCTCCTGCGAAAATGCTGTAGATGCTGCTTATGATAATTATATAGAAGAAAGCCAGACAGACTCATCTTCTAAAAAGGCTTACATTGTATTTAATCTTGTTGAGAATGGACGTTCGACTGCACGAACTGTTACAGGAACTACCGGACTGCCTAAACAGGGAATTTCTACCGGTGTAACTTCATCACTTTTCTCTGATATCACCTTTAGCGGAAGCCGCTCAGATGGAGTAACTCTGACTCCTGTTACCGCTTCCAGCTTTGCCCAGCTTTCCGGCCAGTCTATAGAAGTAGAGGCCGGTGAGTGGACCTTCGAGCTCGAAGCCTGGCTGGGAAAGACAGCTACAAATCCCGGGGAAAAATATGTAGCAACCCAGAACCTTACTGTTGCCGCTGGAGAGAACCAGCTCACAATGAGCCTTGTACCGGATTCCGCTTCAACCGCTAATGCTGCCGCACAGGCCGCACACCCGGGCAGCTGGCAGATTCAGGTTAAGTTCCCTTGTAATGATGAAAATCTTATAGACCAGGTAGATGTCTGGCTCTTAAAATATTCTGATTTTGCCAGTGCGGGTTCAAATCTTTCTTCTGTTACAAAGCAGTTCGAACACACTTATGTAAAGGGAACAGATTTTACCGCGACCGGCCTTCAGACCCTTACCGTAGGTGAAGCAAGTCGTGCCTGCGGAAACTATATCGTATATGTCCGCTTTATTAAGAATGTAGTACAGCAGGGAGGAACCGCCGCCAGCGCAAGCGTTACCGCAACAGAGGTAATCAATACCTGGGGCGAGCTTATGCGCATCAATCCGGGCGCAACTGCAAGCGGTATTATCAGTCTGCCAAACGCAGACAAGGTTTATACAATTACCTACAACATAGGCAACGCAGAATGGGATACCTCTTCTACAGATAATATTCAGATTTCTTATACCAGAAACAGCGGAACTTCCGGTCTAATCACCCTGCCTGGTGAATCTGCCTTTGTAAACAGAAACCCTTCAAGCTTTACGCTCACAGATTCTGCCCGCCCTTATCAGCTTTTGGGCTGGTACGATAATCCTCAGTTTACAGGTACGGCAAAAACCAGCTTCCCGGTTACCGATGCAGAAAATAAAACCTTCTATGCAAAATGGAAGGAGCCGATTTTTGATGTTTACATCAGCAGCAGCGGTCACGACGATACCGGCGACGGCTCTATTGAAAATCCGTTAAAAACCGCAAAGGCCGCTTACGCACTTTTCGGCGACTTAGGCGCAACTAACTCAGACAGCACTTATAAAAATACAATCCATATTCTTTCTGATTATACCGGTACAAATAAAATTGATGAGCCTTGGGGCGACGGTTCTAAAAACGGTATGTATGTAAACTTTGTAGGCGAAAAGGGTGGAGTAGCAAATACTCCAGTTACCCTTGAGCTTGATGTAAGTCAATGTCCAGACTCTAATGGTAACTTGACTGCTCAGACTTTTATTTATCTTGAGCATAGCCAGAGAATGAAGTTCAAGAATATCAACTTCACTTCTAGTCAGACCTATGCTCAGCCAAACGGCTATGGCTGTCTTTTTTCAACAGCAGGAACGGAAATTATTTTTGAAGATTCAACAATTACAGGCTATGTCGCAAAGGGCTGCTGCGGAATCAATGTAGATGGAGTTGCCTGGCTTAAGAATTGTGAGATTTCCGGCAACTATGCAATTGATGCAAATAACGATCCAGATGACCCTTGGGGAAGCGCCGTAAATGTTGGTAATGGTTCTCTGCATATAGAAGGCAGCGTTATCATCAAAAATAATCATATATTAAATACAGATGGTACGCCTGCAAGCAAAAATTATAATCTTTATCTTGGAAGCTGGTCGGGCACACCGGCTACACTTCATTTTATGCCGATGGTTGTTCACAACTCAATTGCAGGCAGCGAAATCTGGCTTAAGCTTGCCTCGGAGCCTCGTGCCTTTACAAGCGGCTATGGAAGTCAGACCGGCGTTCCTGCAGATTATTTCCACAGCGACAGTGGCCTCGATGTAGAACTCAATGCCTCTGGAGAAGCGGCTCTCAGCCTTAAGATTTATCTTTACGTAAATTCAAGCAGCGAAAGCCCGGCCGGAAACGACAGTTCTGGAAACGGAAGTCAGGATGCGCCTTATGCTTCAATAGGTAAGGCAATCGAAAAGATTTCTTCTTTTAATAATAGCCTCATGGATGCAATTATTTATGTAAAGGGCGATGTCCCTTGTAACACAATAATTGATGATGATGGCACCACTACAAACGAAAGCGGCGTCACGGCCGGAAAACAGCTGATTGCCCAGACCCTCAAAATCGAAGGTGTCGGCTCCACTGCTACCGCCGTTTTAAACGGAAACACAAGCGCCAGAGTGCTGGACTCAAGAACCACAGTTCCGCTTACTCTTAAAAATCTTACTATTAAAAATGGTTCATCTTCAACTTATGGCGGTGGCCTTTATATTGATGGAACCACTGTCGAAATCAATAATTGTATTATAGAAAATAACAGTGCAGGTGTTCAGGGTGGAGGAGTTTACCTTACAAACGGTGCTCTTCTTACGATGAATGGACAGTCTTCTGTTATTCGCTCAAACTGGCTAACAGAAATTGTTACTTTTCCTGCCACTGTTGCAACAACTAAATGTGGTGGCGGTGTATACATTAATTCTGGTACTACAAAATTTGTTATGAATGCCGGAACGATAGAAGGTAACGGCGCTTACTCTGGTGGTGGCGTTTATGTGCGTGGAACCTTCGAAATGAATGGAGAAGTGGATACCACTGTAATTCAATCGAATGTGCGAATTGATATAGGCAATACTTCATCTAATTCAGTTTTGACCAGCACTCAGCTTACTGCAAACGTAGAAGTTGGAATTCCTGGAACCTTTAATATGAATGGCGGAAAAATAACTTCCAGTCTTACACAAGGACAGAACGGGGCAGGAGTTTGTCTTTATGCCAGCCATACTAATGGAGACGAAAATGGAACTGCAACCTTTAATATGTCAGACGGTGAAATTTCTGGATTAAATATTTCACAAACTGCTGCTGTTTATTTACTTGCAGCGCCAAATGGAAGTAGTGAGAACTTTAGCCTTGTTTTCAATATGTCTGGTGGAAAAATAACCGGTAATACTGCAATAGTTGATACATATTCTGAACATGGTACGTGTGCCGGTGTTTATGTTGGTCGATACGGTGCCTTTAATATGACCGGTGGCGAAATCAGTCATAATCATGCCCGCATTAACGCTGGCGGTGTATATCGTGAGAACATTACAGGAACTGGATTAATTGTTCCAACTATTACCCTCGGACAGACATCTTCTGCAAGTACAATACTCATTAAAGATAATACCGTAGGCTCTCCTGCGGTAACAGGAAATATTTATCTTGATGAAGGAAAGACAGTCACAGTTGCCGGTGCCCTCTCTACTGCAAGCGAGGTTGGAATTACCCGGGCCGGGGCCTTCTCGGCTACACCATTCACAAGCGGTTATGGCACAACTAACAGCGGTACTGCTCCGGCAGATATCTTCACTTCAGACGAAGGCTATTCAATAATTGCGGGAACTGGCGGCGAGGCGGCCTTCTTAACCTATTCACCGAGCGGAACCGTTTATGCTCCGAGTGACTATCACTTTACCCTTGCCGCAAGCAAAAGCAGTGTAACACTTGGCAGAGCGGCAAATGTAACCGTAACTCCGGACATCACACGTACTGAGCCAAACGGCAACACAACGCCGCTCTTCTATAAAGCCGCAGACCACAAGCTTTACTTAGATTCAGCCTTTACCCAGCCGGAAGGAAGCAATGCCGAAGTAACCTGGTCTGCATCGCTTTGGTGCGGTACTGAGGTAGAAGTTCCAAGCCTATCCGCCGGTACCGGTGCAAACGCCAACAAGTTCACCATCCCGGCCCTGTCTTTCGAAAATACCTACACCTTGAACGTCACCGCAACTTACCAGGGCTACACCCATAACGCAAACCTGTCATTGCAGTGCCAGTCGGGAGTTACGTTACCGGAAGGCTTTGTAGCCGTTACTGGTGCTACTGTGACCGGAGAGGTAAGCGGCTCTTCAGTGTTCATAACAAATCGCACTGTAACAATTCCGAACCTATACGTATGCGACCATGAGGTAACACAGGCGGAATTTACAGACATTATGGGAACAAACCCAAGTAGTTTCAACGGTTCAAGTGGAAAAGAAGCGGCGGACGGTGAAGTTCAGGAAAATCGCCCTGTAGAATACGTAAACTGGTACGCCGCAATTGCCTACTGTAACAAAAAGAGCATTTCAGAAAATCTTACCCCTTGCTATACCGTGAGCGGAGTATCAGACTGGGCAACCCTGGCATACAGCAGTATACCTAACTCGAATAATTCAACTTGGAATTCAGCAACTTGCGACTTTACTGCCGACGGCTACCGCCTGCCGACAGAAGCGGAATGGGAGTATATTGCAAGAGGGGGAGACGGTAGTATACCGGCTACACAGACCACCTACAGCGGAGGTACTGCTGTTGGTAATGTGGCCTGGTACTCAAGCAACAGTGGAGATAAGACCCACGAGGTTAAGAAAAAGACAGCAAACACACTTGGCATATACGATATGAGCGGTAACGTATGGGAATGGTGCTGGGACTGGAATGGAAGTAGTATAACGAGCAGCACCCCTGCGGCCGGTCCTTCTTCCGGCTCTAACCGCGTCTACCGCGGTGGCTCCTGGAGCAGTGACGATTCTTACTGTAACGTGTCTTACCGGAACTACTACTACGGCCCATATTACCGTCTCAACTATATCGGCTTCCGTGTTGTCCGCACTGCAGAATAATTACTTGCCTTTTTTAAAGGTATGCTATATATTAAAAAAGGGCACCGCGTGACACGCGTCTTGCCCCACAGTTAGGTTGCCTAATTACTTAGGCGTTTGCCCATCCTGCTTGTTTGGACCAGACAGGGTGGGCTATTTTTTTACTTTTGCTTCTTCTGCCGTCTACGGTGAAGGGAGCTAAGTATGTCATAGATAAACTTGACGGCACGGAATGCCAGATCAAGAATCTCATATAAACTCAATAGCTTCGCCTCCAAATCAGTTATTCCAATCTTTCGACCGGTTTAAAAGTCTGGGGGCAATCCGCCCATGCCACGGGTGCGAGTTTAGTATAATATAAATCTGTTTGAATTATAATAAAAATAGCTAAAAGTGTATAATATGGCTAGAAAGCTTTATTAATTTAATGTGTAATCGATTATGGCAAAAAATGGCTTGATGTAGTGGAGCAAATCAACACAAACTAAACTTTTCATTAAAAAGGCTTTCGGTTCTTCGTTTAATTCTATGCCTGCACTGTAATCTGCTTTTGCAGTTCTAGTATCTGTTCGAGAGGGAGACCGGTACCCTGCGCAATCTGTTCAGGAGACAAGACTTTCATAGCAAGAAAGCTACGTGCATTTTCGAGAACCTTTTGCTGAGCGCCTTGCTGTACTCCTTGTTGTAAACCTTGTTGTATACCTTCCTGCAAGCCAACTTCTTTGCCCTGGTTGAAAGACTGAGACATGTAATGTTTAAAATCCATAAACTGTTTTCTCCATTGCGTATTATGCTTAGCGTCTTCTACCAGTTTAGAAATCTTTTCAGCAAAGGCACTGGTACTCTCATTGCTGGTAACCA
>JAEEGJ010010869.1_pt1 | contig 23415 bp, 20 predicted proteins | sample 8958761 | NCBI WGS metagenome assembly JAEEGJ01 (sample SAMN16246546, study PRJNA631951) | gut metagenome | biome: gut microbiome; feature: rumen; material: RS-attached | host: Bos | place: Iran: Karaj | collected 2018-10 | reverse complement strand
CCCGCAGTCGGCGAAGGTATCAAGGAAGCAGCACAGGCAGGTATCCTCGGCGGATTCCCTGTTCTGGGCGTTCATGCGAATGTATACGACGGATCCTATCACGAGGTCGACTCCTCCGAGATGGCCTTCCATATTGCCGGTTCCATGGCTTTCAAGGAAGCAATGCAGAAGGCAGCTCCCGTGCTGCTTGAGCCCATCATGAAGGTGGAGGTCACCATGCCCGAAGAGTACATGGGCGATGTCATCGGCGATCTGAACTCCCGCCGCGGACGCGTCGAGGGTATGGATGATATCGGCGGCGGTAAGATCGTCCGTGCTTTTGTTCCTCTTGCTGAGATGTTTGGCTATTCCACCGACCTTCGTTCCAGAACCCAGGGTCGCGGCAACTACTCCATGTTCTTCGAAAAGTATGAGCCGGTTCCCAAGAATGTTCAGGAGAAGGTTCTGGCAGCCAAGGCAAAGTAAAAATATCTTGAAATATAGCGTTTTATTTAATATAATATTTGCTAGTCGGGTCTCTTGCTTTGGCAGGACCCCCCTAGCAACCATCGAAAGCTAAATTAGGAGGATTTTTTAAAATGGCTAAAGCAAAATTCGAAAGAAACAAGCCCCATTGTAACATCGGTACCATCGGCCACGTTGACCATGGTAAAACCACTCTGACCGCTGCAATCACCAAGGTTCTGGCAGAGAGAGTTGCCGGTAACTCCAAGGTTGATTTCGAGAACATCGATAAGGCTCCCGAAGAGAGAGAGCGTGGAATCACCATTTCCACCGCACACGTTGAGTATCAGACCGAGAGAAGACACTATGCACACGTTGACTGCCCGGGCCACGCTGACTATGTCAAGAACATGATCACCGGTGCTGCACAGATGGACGGTGCGATCCTGGTTGTCGCTGCTACCGACGGTGTCATGGCTCAGACCAAGGAGCACATCCTTCTGGCTCGCCAGGTTGGTGTTCCTTACATCGTAGTATTCCTGAACAAGTGCGACATGGTCGACGATCCCGAGCTCATCGAGCTGGTTGAGATGGAAGTTACCGAGCAGCTGGAAGAGTACGATTTCAAGGATTGCCCGATCATCAAGGGTTCTGCTCTGAAGGCTCTGGAAGATCCCAGCAGCGAGTGGGGCGACAAGATCATGGAGCTTATGGATACCGTTGATTCCTATATCCCGGATCCTCAGCGTGACACCGACAAGCCTTTCCTTATGCCTGTCGAGGACGTCTTCACCATCACCGGTCGTGGTACCGTTGCTACCGGCCGTGTAGAGCGTGGTACGCTTCATCTTTCCGATGAAGTTGAGATCGTTGGTATCAAGGAGGAGACCTCCAAGACCGTTATCACCGGTATCGAGATGTTCCGTAAGATGCTGGATGAGGCTCAGGCTGGTGACAACATCGGCGCTCTGCTTCGTGGTGTAGATCGTAAGGATATCCAGAGAGGACAGGTCCTGGCGAAACCCGGCACCGTTACCTGCCACACCAAGTTCACCGCACAGGTGTACGTCCTGACCAAGGATGAGGGTGGCCGTCATACTCCTTTCTTCAACAACTATCGTCCTCAGTTCTACTTCAGAACGACCGACGTTACCGGTGTCTGCAACCTGCCTGACGGCGTTGAGATGTGCATGCCCGGAGACAACATTGAGATGAGAATCGAGCTGATCCATCCCATCGCTATGGAGCAGGGTCTTACCTTCGCTATCCGCGAGGGCGGCAGAACCGTAGGTTCCGGCCGTGTGGCTACTGTCATCGAGTAATTTTATTCGGATTACCCGCAGGGGTTCTTCTTCGGAAGAACCCCTGATTTTTTTAGAAAAGCTTTCGAATTGGGAAATTGTATTTTAGAATTTGCAGTGCTATTCTATTCTTTGTAAATCGATCGGAAAGGAGCAGTCTATGGCAATTGGAGCAATCGGCGGAATTTCATCCTCCAGTATGAGCAGGATCCAGCCGCTGCGGTATTCTTTGAATAATCAGTCGCAGGTCTCCGATGACTTTGCAGCATCTCCGGTGGCGAAGGGCGGTGTGGAGCCTTCCGCGCAGATCGGAAAGGCGGCTCCGGTTTCCTATCCGAACGCACAGGCAGTCCCCGGAAAGACACCGAAGGAAGCCGAGCTCATGCAGGCGGAGGAATCTCAGAAGGCTTCCGCAGCATTCAACCGTCTGGCCTCTGCTTACAGCGGGACCGTGACCGGTTACGGGAGAGGCGGAGACGGCACTTCCTACGGAATGGCCGGTGCATCCTTTGATATGTTTGCGTAAGACATCTTTGTTCGTACAATCGAACTCCTCTTTTTATGGCCCGAAGCAATGCTTCGGGTCTTTTTAAGTGGACTTTATTTACATTTTCTGTTACTCTTATTGAGTATTATTAGGCTTATTAGCGTGGGGGTTTCTACCCACGGGATATATGGAGTGGGGAGGCAATTATGTCATCGATTCAGATATTTCATGTAACGCTTGAGATCTGGGGCGCCATCATATGCGCGATCGCTACGATCTGTGCTATGAACGGAACCAAGGTGGAGACGCGGGTCAGTCACCGGACGGCCATGATCACGGCCAATACCATGGTGCTGATGATCGCGGACTGTCTGGCCTGGGCCTATCGTGGGGTCGTCAGTCCTTCCGCCATCCTGATCACGCGCGTGAGCAATTTTATGGTATTTACCTGCAATTACTTGATGATCCTGCTCTTTTTCTTCTACGTGCAGGCACTTCTGAGAGAGAAGGGCACGGAGGTGAACAAGACGCTCGTCTGGGTCATCTACGTGATCTTTCTGATCTCGGAGAGCCTGCTCATCATCTCGCAGTTTGCGGATCTGTTCTATTACTTTGATGAATACAACCGCTATACCAGGGCACCATACTTTATTCTGTCGCAGGTTCCCGCGGTCATCGCCATGCTGATCCTGCTGGGCGTCCTCCTGACCTACCGGAGAGTTCTCAGCAATATCGAGCTGCTCACGATCCTCAGTTACCTGGTTCTCCCTACGATCGCGATCCCGCTGCAGGCGGTTTTCTACGGATACTCTCTGCAGGCACTGGCCACGGCCGTATCGGTCTGTCTGCTTTTTGCCACCACCATGACCACGCGTTCCCGCAGAATGGTGGAGGCGATGAGCGAGGCGGAGCGGGCGAACCATGCCAAGGACGATTTCCTGGCTTCCATGTCGCATGAGATCCGTACACCCATCAACGGAATCCTGGGCATGAACGAGATGATCCTCCGTGAGAGCACGGATGATCGCATCACCGAATACGCGAACGGAATCTCGTCCTCCGGAAGCGTGCTTCTGAGCCTGGTCAATGAGATCCTCGATTTTTCCAAGATTTCTTCCGGCAAGCTCAACCTTCTGCCGATCGAATATGAGCTGCGCGGAATGCTGGATTCGCTGGTGAATATGATCTCGCCGCGGACGGTGGCGAAGGCGCTCAAGTTCCAAGTGCGTGTATTCCCCGGAACGCCCAATTTCCTCGTCGGTGACGAGGTGCGTGTGCGCCAGGTGATCGCGAATCTCCTGAGCAATGCCGTGAAATACACTCAGGAGGGCAGCATCACGCTGGATGTCAATTACGAGCGCGGGACGGGAAAGAGGATCACGCTGCTGGTCTCGGTGGAGGATACCGGAATCGGCATCCACAAGGAGGATCTTCCGAAGCTGTTCAGCACCTTCCAGCGGCTCGAGGAGACGCGGAACCGCAACATCGAAGGCACCGGACTCGGACTGGCCATCACACAGCAGCTGGTCAAGCTGATGAAGGGTAAGATCACGGTGGAGAGCGAGTACGGCAAGGGTTCGAAGTTCAGCGTAGCGATCCCGCAGATGATCAGCAGGGACGGAAGAGTCGGGGAATACCAGAACGAAGGAGAAGCGCAGCGCCTTTCCTCCGAGGGCGAGTACCACGAGAACTTCCAGGCACCCACCGCGCGCATCCTGGTGGTGGACGACAACAACATGAATCTCAAGGTGGCGCAGCTGCTGCTCAAGAAGACGAAGGCGCAGCTCACACTTTCCACCGGCGGCAGGGAATCCCTGGATATCCTGCGCAAGGAAAAGTTCGATATCATTCTGCTTGACCATATGATGCCCGAGATGGACGGCGTGGAGGCCCTGCGCGTCATGAAGTCGGAGCATCTGGCGGACGGAGCGCCCGTCATTGCGCTGACGGCCAATGCGGTGGAAGGTGCGCGGCAGATGTATTTAAGTTATGGTTTTGACGACTATCTGTCCAAGCCGATCGTGGGCAAGGCCCTGGAGGAATGCCTGCAGAAATGGCTGCCGGAGGAGAAGGTGGTCAAATTTACCGAAATAAATCAGAAATCGGAGGAGACGAAAAAATGGTAATTACCTGCCTTGATTTGGAGGGCGTACTGGTGCCGGAGATCTGGATCGCATTTTCCGAGGCTACGGGAATCCCCGAGCTGCGGAGAACGACCCGGGATGAGCCGGATTATGACAAGCTGATGCGGTTCCGCATCGGGATCCTGAAGGAGCACGGGCTCGGACTCAAGGAGATCCAGGATGTGATCGCGACCATCGATCCGATGCCGGGTGCGAAGGAATTCCTGGATGAGCTGCGGAGCTTTACGCAGGTCATCATTCTGAGCGATACCTTTACCCAGTTCGCTGCGCCGCTCATGAAAAAGCTGGGCTATCCCACCATCTTCTGCAATACCCTCGAGGTGGCCGAAAGCGGCGAGGTGACCGGTTTTAAGATGCGCTGTGAGCAGTCCAAGCTGACGACGGTCAAAGCGCTTCAGTCCATCGGATATGACACGATTGCCAGCGGAGATTCCTACAACGATCTGGGAATGATCCTGGCGAGCAAGGCGGGCTTTTTGTTCCGGAGCACGGAGAAGATCAAGGCCGATTATCCGCAGCTGCCTGCGTTCGAGACCTATGAGGAACTGCTGGCGGCGATCCGTGCGGTGGCCGACTGAAAGAAGGCAGCAGACGGAAAGCGGCAGCCGGTGAATGCGGCAGCCGACAAAAGCGCCAGCAGGTGAAAAGAGGCAGCCGACAAAAGCGGCAGCGGACGGAGGGCAGCCGCAGGCCGTTTGGCATGCGCCGAAACGGGCATGGCCGGGGATGAAAGGACATGAACAGGTCTGAGAAAAAGAATTACCGCCTGTGTATCCGCTATGACGGGACCAGATATTACGGATGGGAGCATCAGCCGGACACCGACATGACCATCCAGGGCAAGGTCGAGCAGGTGCTTGCGCGGATGCTGGAGCTCCCCGGGGGAGAGGTGCCGGAGGTCATCGGGGCCGGCCGTACCGATGCCGGGGTCCATGCGGAAAATATGATCGCGAATGTCTGGATGGAGACGGAGCTGGACGAGGCCGGGATCCGGGATTACCTGAACCGGTACCTTCCGGAGGATATCTGCGTGAAGGAGGTCAGCGTGGCGGGAGAGCGGTTTCACAGCCGCTACAATGCCATCGGCAAGACTTACTGCTACACCCTCTATGTGGGGGATACGAAGCCCGTCTTTGACCGGAAATACGTCTGGCAGCCGGAGGGAAAGCCGGATGCGGAAGCCATGCGCAGAGCGGCGCTTCTTCTGGTCGGCGAGCATGATTTTGCCTCCTTCTGCGGCAACGCAAAGATGAAAAAATCCACCGTACGGCGGCTGGATTCCATCGAGATCCGGCAGCAGGGGGATTATCTGAAGCTGACCTATCACGGGAGCGGCTTCCTGCAATATATGGTGCGGATCCTCACCGGGACGCTGGTGGAGGTGGGGCTGGGCAAACGCAGTCCCGAGAGCATGACGGAGCTCCTGGAGGCGAAGGATCGCAAGGCGGCCGGAGCCACGGCGCCCGCAAAGGGGCTGTGCATGATGACGGTGGACTATCATTAGGAGAGGGACATCTTGAAACTGGCGATACGTGCGGACATGAATGAGACCATAGCGACCGGTCATGTGATGCGCTGCCTGTCGGTGGCGGATGCGGTGACCGATGCCGGGGGAGAAGTGCTTTTTGTGACCGCGGATACCTGTGCGCTGGACCTTCTGCACACGCGCGGCTACGAGGTGATCGTCCTCGGAACCGACTGGCGCTCCATGGAAGAGGAGCTTCCGGTCTGGGAGAAGCTGGTCGCGGATCAGAGCCTGGACGGTGTTCTGGTCGATTCGTATGCCGTCACGGAAAAGTATCTGCGTGACCTGAACCGCCTGCTTCCGGTTACTTATATGGATGATCTGGCAGCCATCCGGATCGAGACGGATGCCATTGTCAATTATGAGCTCTATGCACGGCCGGAGGACTATGAGACTTCCCGCACGGATCCCCTTTTGTATCTGGGGCCGTCCTATGCGCCGCTGCGTGAGCAGTTTGGAAAATGCAAGCCGCGGAGAGTGTCGGCCGCCGTGGAGCGGATCCTTCTGATGAGCGGCGGAACGGATCCGGAGCACATGCTGGACCGTCTGATCGCGCTCCTTCCGCCGCAGCAGTATGCGAAGATTCACGTCCTGTGCGGACGCAGCAATGCCTACCGCGCGCAGCTTAAGAAAAAATACGCGGATCGCCCGGAGCTGGAGCTGCACGGATTTGTGAATGATATGCGAAGGCTTTACGAGTCGGTGGACCTGGCCATCACGGCCGGCGGAAGCACGGTCTATGAGCTGGCCGCCACGGGCACGCCTTCGATCACCTATGCGCTGGCGGACAACCAGCTTCGGAACGTGCGGGAATTTGACGCACGGGATCTGATGGATTACGCGGGGGATGCGAGGATCCCCGGGGAAGTGGAAGGAAAGCTTCCGGAATTACTCGACAAAAATGAGCATCCTCTTCTTCGTCAGAGGCGGGCTGATGAAATGCAGTATCTCCTGGACGGAAAAGGGGCGGAGCGTTTTGCCAGGATTTTGCTGCGCTAAGGACAGGCCCGCGAAAGGGCCCGGGCTGCACCGGATCGGACAAAAGCGGGACGCTTCGGGAAAGTGGACATGAGACGAATTTTAAGCAAGCTGAATAAGCTTTTGGACCGGAAACAGAAAAATACCATGCTCCTGATCTGCCTGATGATGGTGGTGGGAGCCTTTTTGCAGACCCTGGGTGTGAGCCTGCTCGTGCAGGTGGTGAACGTGGTCATCGATCCCGACGCCGTGGCGGAGAGCCGCACGGCGCAGTGGTTCTACGACCGGATGGGAATGGAGAGCTTCCGAAGCTTCTCCCTCACCATCATGGCCATGCTGATCGCGGTCTATATTCTGAAGAATCTGTATCTCTATCTTCAGCAGAAGGCGATGTACGCCTTCGTCTATTCCAACCAGTTTCGGACCTCGGAGCGCATGATGCGCAATTATCTGCGGAGAGGGTATGAATTCTACCTGAACGCGGATACGGCCGTGGTGCAGCGAAGCATCACCTCGGATGTCAACAATATGTACGCGCTGATCCTGGCCATTTTGCAGCTCGTTTCCGACGGCGTGGTCAGTCTGTGTGTGGCCGTCTACTGTCTGATGCAGAGCGGCGTGATGACGATCCTGCTAGCGGTCGTGATGATCCTTCTGATGCTTCTGATCAAGAAGGTCTTAAAGCCGATCATGTACCGCGCCGGACAGGAGAACCAGGACTACTACAGCGGCCTCTTCAAGTGGATCTCCCAGACGGTGCAGGGGATCAAGGAGGTCAAGATCTTCGGCAAGGAGCAGTACTTTGTCGACCGCTACCGCGAGTGCGGACAGGGCTATGTGAATGCCGTGCAGCATTACAGCCTGTACAATTCGATCCCGAAGCTCCTCATGGAGACGGCCTGCGTGATCACCATGGTGGGCTATATGATGTTCCTCGTCGGAACGGGTTCTTCCACGGAAAATATGCTCTCCGTCTTTGCAACCCTCGCCGCGGGCGCGTTTGTGCTGCTTCCCGCCGTGAACCGGATCAACAACCAGATCAATTCCATGGCCTATTTTGAGCCGTTTTTCATGAATGTCAGCGATCATCTCCAGGACGAGATCAGCGGGCAGAAGGTGGACATGTCCTTCGCCGATCCGAAGCTGGAGCGCCTGAAGGTCCATGAGAAGATCGAGCTGCGGGACATCACCTATGCCTATCCCGGGACGGAGAAGAAGATTTTTGAAAAGGCAAACCTGACGATCCCCATCGGCGCGTCGGTAGGGATCGTTGGAACCTCCGGGGCCGGCAAGAGCACGATCATCGATATCCTGTTAGGACTCCTGATCCCGCAGGGCGGAAGCATCTACGCCGACGGGAAGGACACGAAGGAGAATTACCGCGCGTTCCTGAAAAATATCGGCTATATCCCGCAGATGATCTTCATGCTCGACGATACGATCCGCCGCAACATCGCCTTCGGCGTGCCGGAGGAGGAGATCGATGAGAAGCGCCTTTGGGAGGTGCTGGAGGAAGCACAGCTGGACGACTTCGTCCGCTCGCTTCCGGAAGGGCTGGAGACCGGCATCGGAGAGCGCGGCATCCGTCTGAGCGGCGGGCAGAGACAGCGCATCGGCATCGCGCGTGCGCTGTACCACGATCCGGAGGTACTGGTGCTGGACGAAGCAACCTCTGCGCTGGACGGGGATACCGAGGCAGCCATCATGGAATCCATCAACCGCTTCCAGGGGCGTAAGACGCTGATCATCATCGCGCACCGTCTGCAGACGATCGAAAAATGCGACATGGTTTTCCGCGTGGAGGAAGGCGGCATCACCGCCGAAAGGTGAAGCCGGCCGGAGGCGGGCCCGCTTTCGTGCGTGCGATAGAGCGGAGGTTCGGGGAGGATCTTTCATTTGGAGAAAAGGAAAAAAATCGTATATCTTCTCCTGGCCCTTTTGGTCTTCGGCGCCATCTTCGGCGGAGGATTCCTTCGCAGCGAAAGGCGGGCGCTTGCTAAGGGGACGATGACGCCGGACCTTGTGATCATGGGGGACAGCATTTTCGCTTCCTGTCGGAGCGAGGACTCCGTGGGGCACAAGATCGCGGAGGCGCTGCAGATCGAGGTCAGTGATGTCAGCTTTGGCGGAACGGGTCTGTGCTACCGGGATCCGGACGGGAGACTGTCCTACACCGGGGATCTTTTCTGTATGTCGGCGCTTGCGCAGGCGGTTGTTACCGGGGATTTTCGCGTGCAGGAGAGCGCAAGGATCCGGCAGAATGCGACCGATTATTACCCGGAGCGTCTTAAGGAGCTGGAGAGCATTGATTTTACGGGGGTCAAAGTCCTCCTGATCGGGCATCAGCTCAACGATTATCAGGGCGGGGTACCGCTGGACGATCCGAAGAATCAGGCGCATGCGGAGGCGGAATACAATTACCGCGGGGCGCTCCGCCGGGTCATCGAAAGCCTTAAGGAGCACTATCCGGAGCTTCGGATCGTGCTGGTGAGCGCACCTTATGTCTGGTATCCGGAGGAAGGAACGACGGCGGAGCAGCGGGATTTCGGCCACGGCACGCTGCCGGAATATGCCCGGGTGCAGCGGGAGATGGCCGAGGAATACGAAACCGGCTGGATCTCGCTCTGGGACGCCTATCCGTCCAAGGCGGCGGAGGACTGGTATACCTACACTGTGGACGGGATGCATCCCGGAGATCTGGGACGGGAGCTGATCGCTCAGAAGCTGACAGAGGAGCTGCGGACGTATTTCCAATGAGGACGCCGCCCTTTCCGGGAGCGCGGCCATGGAGAAATGGACGACCTGAACTATGGATATCTGGTTTGAATCTTTGAAAAAAAGAATACCGGCCACGGTGCGCGCGGCGGTGCTTGCGGCATTTTTCACGGGGCTGCTCGTGCATCTTCCGGCGATGGTCCGCGACATTCCGAACCATGACGGCCTCGGCAGCATGTATTTTGACCAGAATATGGTCACCTCCGGCCGCTGGTTTCTGATGATCGCCTGCGGGATCTCGTCCTATTTTACGGTGCCCTGGGTGATCGGACTCCTGGGACTATGCTTCCTTTCACTTACGGCGGGGCTGCTGGCGGATCTGACGGGTGTGAAGGAGCGGACGAGCGGGGCACTGATCGGGGCGCTTCTCGCCGCTTTCCCGGCGCTCGCCTCCACCTTTGCCTATGTATTTACGCTGGACGGATACATGTTAGGGCTCCTGCTCGCCGTCTGGGCCGTCTGGTGGGTCCCGAAGAAAAAAGCGGGGCCGGTGATCGGCGCGGTCTGCCTGGCCTTCAGCCTCGGCACCTATCAGGCCTATCTGTCCTTCGCGATCGTGCTGTGCCTCTACCGGCTGCTGATCGCCTTTGCGGAAGCGGACGACTTCCCTTCTCCGAAGCAAAAGCTGGGCCTTGCGCTTCGCTATGCGGGGATGGGCGCGGGGGGCGCGGTGCTCTATTATGTGCTGCTGCGTATTCTGCTGGCCATTCAGGGCAAGGAGCTCGATACCTACCAGGGCATCAGCGGGATCGAAGGCGGACGGGGGCTCGGAAGCATGCTGCAGAGCATCCCGGGCATCTACCGGGATTTCCTCCACTTTACCCTGAAGGGGAAGATCCTGGCTCCGAACGGCTTTGCGGCGCTGGCGCTGGGGATCCTTCTGGCGCTGACGCTTTACGTGATCGTGCGAAATGCCGCACGTAAAGGCCTTTTGAAAAAGCCGCTTTTTTACGTATCTGCAGTGCTTGCCTGCGTGCTTTTGCCCCTTTCGATGAATGTGATCCTGCTGATCACGCCCTCGGTCAATTACCACCTGATCATGCGCTACGTCTGGATCCTGCTGCCCGTCCTGGCGGTCGGATATCTCGGCGGCAGGCCGGAGGGAGAAGGACCCTTCTCCGGAGAAAAGCGCCTCCTTCCGGGGATGGTGCTGACCATAGCGGCCGCGGTGCTCATTTTCTGCTACGGGCTCGCGGACAATATCGGATATTCCAATCTTCAGAAGAAATACGAGAAAACCTACGCCTACTGCCTGCGGCTTTTGGACCGCATCGAGCAGACCCCCGGATATGAGCAGGGCATGCCCGTCGCCATCATCGGAGTCGTCGGGGACGAAAGCTTCCCGCTGACGGATCTTACGGGCGATGTCACGGAAAACATGATCGGACTGAGCGGAGACTACCTGGTATACACCGGAGCCAATTACGAGGCCTTCTTCCGGAACTATCTGGGAGCGACGCTGAACTTCCTGCCCGTGGAGGACGTGACGGAGATCTATTACTCCGATGTCTACCGGCAGATGGACAGCTTTCCCGGACCGGACAGTGTCCGCGTGGTGGACGGGATCCTGTATGTGAAGACGGAAAATAAATGGTGATGCCGCAGGAGCGGCATGGGAGGATGTATGGCCTTACTTTCGGTCGTTTTGCCGGCCTACAATGAAAAGGAGAATATCGCTCCGGCTGTGGAGGAGCTTTCGAAGGTTTTAGAGCCTCTGGAGGAGGACTATGAGATCCTCTTTGTCAGTGACGGATCCACCGACGGAACCTATGAGGAAATCCTACGCGTGGCGGGGAGGAATCCCCATGTCAAGGGAGCGGAGTTTTCCCGGAATTTCGGCAAGGAAGCAGCGATCTTCGCGGGGCTTGAGCTGGCGGCGGGAGACGCCGTCGTCGTAATGGACTGCGATCTGCAGCATCCGCCCGCAGTGCTGCCCGAGATGGTCGGGAAGTGGAGAGCCGGCGCGGAAGTCGTCGAGGGGATCAAGAGCAGTCGCGGCAGGGAATCCCTCGGCTATAAGCTCTCCGCGGGACTTTTCTACAAGGTGATGAGCCGCCTGATCCGGATGGACATGAATGCCTCCTCGGATTACAAGCTGCTCGACCGCAAGGTGGTTGCAGCCCTTCTGGAGCTCCCGGAGCGCAATACCTTTTTCCGGGCGCTGAGCTTCTGGGTGGGCTTTCGCACGGAGAAGGTGACCTACGAGGTGCAGGAGCGCCGGTACGGCAGGAGCAAGTGGAGCCTGAAGAGCCTGGTCCGGTATGCCGTCCGCAATGCGACTTCCTTCAGCACCCTTCCTCTGCAGATCGTCACCTGGCTGGGCTGGCTCTTTCTGGTCTTCAGTCTGGTCCTGGGCGTGCAGACGCTGGTGCGTTTCTGCATGGGCAATGCGGCCACGGGCTTTACGACCGTCATCCTGCTGATTTTGCTGGTCGGCGGTGCACTGATGCTAAGTCTGGGAATCCTCGGGCATTACATCGCCCGGATCTACGAGGAGGTCAAGGGCCGTCCCCGTTATATTATTCGTGAGATTACCGGGAATCTTCCCGAGCAGGTGAAAGGAGCTTGGAAAAAGCATGATTAATTTCAACGTGCCTCCCTATGTGGAGACTGCCATGGGGTATATTCAGGAGTGCGTGCGCAATCAGAAGATCTGCGGAGACGGCCCCTACACGAAAAAGTGCAATGAGTGGCTGGAGAAGAAGACCGGGACCGCCAAGGCCCTGCTCACCACCTCCTGCACCCACGCGCTGGAGATGAGCGCGCTTCTGTGCGATGTAAAGCCGGGCGATGAGGTCATCATGCCTGCGTACACCTTTGTATCCACCGCGGACGCCTTCGTGCTGCGCGGTGCAGTGCCTGTCTTTGTGGACATCCGGCCCGATACGATGAACATCGACGAGCGCAAGATCGAGGACGCCATCACGGACCGCACCCGCGTGATCGCTCCCGTGCATTATGCCGGGGTCGGCTGCGAGATGGATACGATCATGGACATCGCCGCACGCCATCATCTGAAGGTGGTCGAGGACGCGGCGCAGGGCATCATGTCCACCTACAAGGGGCGTGCGCTGGGCACCTTCGGCGACTTCGGAGCGCTCAGCTTCCATGAGACGAAAAATTACAGTGCCGGCGAGGGCGGAGCGATCCTGATCCGGGATCCGGAGATGATCGAAAGCGCGGAGATCATCCGCGAGAAGGGAACCAACCGCAGCAAGTATTACCGCGGCCAGATCGACAAATACACCTGGATGGATCAGGGTTCCTCCTATCTGCCCAGCGACATGAATGCGGCTTATCTCTATTCCCAGCTCGAGGTGGCGGACACCATCGCGGAGGACCGCATGGCCACCTGGAACCACTATTATGAGGGGCTGCAGGGGCTGGCGCAGGACGGACGCATCGAGCTGCCGGTGGTTCCGGAAGGCTGCGTGCACAATGCGCATATGTTCTACATCAAGACGAAGGACATCACGGAGCGCACGGCGCTGATCGATCATCTGAAGGCGCACGAGATCCTCTCCGTCTTCCATTACATTCCGCTGCACACGGCTCCGGCCGGACAGCGCTTCGGGCGCTTCCACGGAGCGGATGAGTATACGACGAAGGAAAGCGAGCGCCTGCTGCGTCTCCCGATGTATTACGGCCTGAAGCCGGAGCAGACGGAGTACATCATCGAGCAGGTGAAGGCTTTCTATGCATAAAAGCCGGGGGATCGTCAGCCTTACGGGCTGGCTGCTCTTCATAGGCTTCACGGTGCAGATCGGATTCGGCCTGGTCTGGATGGTGCGGAATTTCCCGTTCCTTCAGATGTTCGGGGAGACCGTCTTTCAGGTGCAGGTCTCGAGTACCCTGCGCGTCGACGATTATACCGGAGTTCTGTACCCGTCCGTTCTTCTTTTGATGCGTGTGATCGGGGCCTCTTCGCCGAGGATCTGGTACATGCTGATGTATGCGATCCAGCTGATCCTTGCGCTTTTTGCGGGCTTTTATCTGCTGCGGAGCCTCCGCTTTTTCCGTGGAAGGGTGGGCGCGTGCCTGTGGGGGAGTCTGGTGATCCTGACCTTCCCGCACATGATGCAATGTCATCTGGCGGTGCTTCCCTACTCCGTGATCGCAAGTCTTCTGATGCTCTATGCAGGAGCGCTCTGCCGGAGCTTTCGCCGGCTGATCCCGCTGCCGGAGCAGTATACCCTGCGCGGGAAGGCGGCTGCCGGGGACATGGCGCTGGCGGGGCTTTTGTGGCTGCTTCTGTCCCTCTGTGCATACGAGTATCTGTATCTGGGCCTGCTACCCCTGCTGGTGCTTCTGGGGGTCATGTGCGCGCGCATGAAGCCGGGAAAAAAATGGCAGCTGCTCTATCCGGGCGTGATCCTGCTGCTCTATCTGGGACTGATCCTCGGCATGGGGAGTCTGACGCAGGAAAAGGGACTGTATGCCAGGCCGGAGAAGAGCCTTACCACGATGCTTTTTGACCGCGTGGCCTGGAGCGGCATGCTCGGCAATCCCTCCAGATGGCCGGAGCGTCTGAAGGAGGAGCTCGGGGAGGAGATCCTGTATCAGGTCTATCTCTATCCGGACAATGTAAAGCGCCTGCTGGAGCCTGCCCTGGAGAGCAGTCTGGGAACCGAACGGGCGCAGGAGCTCTACCGTGAGATCACGCGGGAGTCGGTCCGGTACTATCGGACGGATCTGCTCCGGGCCCTGAAGATCGACCTCGCGGGAATTCTTTGTCCGCCTCCTGTGACAGCGCTTCTTTTGCGCGGGTACGGCTATGAGAGCTATGCGATCCGCAATTTTGATGTCATGAAGCGCCAGACACCGGTCCTTTCCGCTTATTACATGGATTACGGGAACTGGTGGTTTGCCCTGGCCGCGCTGATCGGCGCGCTGCAGCATGTCTGCGCGCTGCTGCTTCGCAGGTCGGAAGGCGCGCATCGGGCCGGGCGAAAGCCGTCGGAGATGCCGGAAGCGGAGAAGGAGAGGCTGCGCGGACACGGGTTTGCCGCGGCTCTGGGACTTCTCCTTGCAGGCCTTGCGCTTTGGGACCTTTTGCAGGGATGCGGCATGCAGGATTACAAGACGGTGATTTTTGTGACCGCGCTCTGGATCGCGGGAATCATGATGGGAGCAAGTGCGTATGCTGAGGCAAGTTCTGATATTGGGACTTCTGGAGTTTCTGCTGCCGCTGGCGGCGGGGCTTCCGATGGGCAGGGGACTGCTGAAAGAGTATAAGCCGGTCTGGAGCCTTCTCTTTTCCTGGGTGTTCGGGGAGCTTTTGCTGTTTGGCCTTTTGCACGTGCTGGCGCTTCCGATGATCCTGCGGGAGGAATCCCTGTTTCTTCTGGCAAAATACTGGACCGCGGGAGCAGCGGTGCTGGCGGTGCTGGGGATCTGTGCCGGGGCCCTGATGTGGGCTTCGCAGAAAAAAGCACGCGGCGAGGGCTTGTCCCTCGAAATCCTGCCGGAGGATCCGAAGGCGGAGACGGAAGGAGCGAAGCGGACGGCCCGGATCTGCTGGGCGATCTTTGCGTTGCTTTTCCTTGTGCAGATGGTGCTGGCTTTTGTCCTTACGTACCGGGACGGAGACGATGCCTTTTATGTCTCGACGGCGACTCAGGCGGCGACCTCCGGCTATATGTACCGGGGCGTGGCCTATACGGGCAGCAGCGGGGAGCTGAACCTGCGCTACAGCATGGCCCCCTTCCCGATGTATCTGAGCATTTTAAGCTTTTTGTCCGGCGTGCCCTGCGTGACCATCGCGCATGTCGCGGTGCCGCCCGTACTGATGGCCATGACGACGGCGCTGTACGCGCTGGTCGGGCGGGTGATCCTGAAAAAGCGCGCGGACCTTCTTCCGCTTTTTCTGATCTTTGTGCAGGTGCTGATCTTCTTCGGAAATACGTCCGTGCAGACCCCGGAGAATTTTCTGGTGGCGAGAAGCCGCCAGGGCAAGGCGGCGCTGGCGAATCTGGTGCTGCCGATGCTGCTTTTTCTGATCTATCTGCTGCTGGAACGGATGGGGGAGCGCAGGGAAAAATCTGCCTTCGGACGCTTTCCGCTGCTCCTGCCGGCCCTTGCGATGACCGCGGTGACGCTTTCCGCCTGCCTCTGCTCCGTGCTGGGTACGGCGCTGTCCCTGCTTCTTCTGGGGGTATCCTTCGTGTGCAGTGCGGTCTTGTACCGGAGCGTGCGGCACCTTCCGGCCTTCCTTCTGGCCGCGCTGCCGCCGGTGGCGGATGCGCTTCTGTATCTGTATCTGGTGTGAGGAAGATTCATGTGGCATACAATCACAGGCTTATATCAGGAATATACCGGTACCGGACTTCTTTTCGTCCTGTATCTGGCAGCGGTGGTCTTTCTCTTTTTCCGTGAAAAGAACCGGGAGCGGCGGTGCCTTTTTGTCTATGTGCCGGCCGTACTTCTGGCCCTGTATTTTCAGCCCTGGCTTTCCGCGCTTTTCCTGCGCTTCGGGGGCGAGGAGATCTATTACCGTCTGCTCTGGCTCCTTCCGGTGACGCTGACGCTGGGCTATGCCGGAGTGATGCTCTCGGAGCAGGCGAAGGGGCGTTTTCGCAGGGCGGTGCCGGTGCTGGTGGTCCTTCTTTTTGTGGTCAGCGGGAGTCTGATCTATGCGAGCCCCTATGTGCACCGGGCGGAAAATGCGGCCCACATGCCGGGCTATGTGGTGGATGTCTGCGATGCCATCACGGTGCCGGGGCGTGAGGTGATGGCGATCTTTCCGGATGAATTCCTGCAGTTTGTCCGGCAGTACACGCCGTATGTCTGCATGCCCTACGGGCGGGATGTGCTGCTGGAGGAGTACAATTCGCATCACGAGATCGCGCGGGAGATGGAGCGGGAAGTGATCGATGCGGAGAGGCTCGGCGCTCTGGCGACGCGGTATGTCTGCCACTATATCATCCTGCCGGAGGACCGGGCGATGGAAGGAAGTCTTGCGAGGGCCGGGTACCCCGAGTGGAAGCGGGTGGACGGCTATACGATCTACCGGACCGATGTGTTCGACCTCGGGACGGATTGAGAAGATTTTTCGGGAGTATTATGGCGGATCAAAAGGACAGAAAAAAGAAAAATCAAACGACGGAAGAGAATCTGCCGGAAGGCCTTGACATGATCGATCTCGAGGGAGAGACGGAAGCGGAAGCAGAGCCTTTGCGGCATTTCAACGTGTTCCACCTGCTCTTCCTGGCGCTGTTTGTCCTGATCATCGCGGTGATCGTGATCCGGATCCGGCAGACGGGCAGCTTTGTGGATCTGCGCTCCGTGATCACGGGAGATGAGGAAGAGGTCGCGGCGGACACCTTCGACAATATTATGCCGCTGCTGGACGCGGACGGATATCTGGTAAAGCAGGAGGTCGACACGATCCTGCTCTTCGGCAATTCCCCCTTTGCGGACGACCGCGACAGCGAGGACGGACTCGCCAATCTGATCGCGAAGAAGACCGGCGCCCGGGTGATCAACTGTGCCGTGACGGGCTCCTACCAGGCAGCGACCGAGGAGCGTGTGTATCCGAAGATCAATTCGATGGATGCCTTTATTCCGTACTGGATCATCATGAATGCCCTGGACGGGACGACGGCCCAGTTCCCGGCGGAAGTGGAAGAGGCCCTCGGGGACGCGGCGCCTCCGGACGGTCAGCTCGCCTATGACAATCTGATGAGCGTGGACTTAAATGATGTGGACGTGTGCGTGATCTTCTACGATCTGACGGATTATTTTCTGGACCGTCCGATCCATTATGACAATGATTTCCAGAACCCCACTTCCTACGTGGGATCCCTCGGGGATACGGTGGTTTTGCTGCGCGTGTATTATCCGAACATCCGCTTTATCGTGATGGGACCCACCTACGCCTATTATGTGGAGGAGGACGGGAGCTATTCCGATGCGGAGCTTCGGTCCAATTCCTACGGAAAGCCCTCGGATTACGCGCTCTGGGAGTACAGTGTGAGCGCGGACCGGCTGGGGGTGTCCTATGTGGACAATTATTTCCACAGCATCAACTGCAACAACGCTTCGGAGTACCTGACGGACAATATTCACATCAACCAGAAGGGCCGGGAGCTTCTGGCCGACCGGCTGGTCTATTTCATCAACTATTACAGGGATGGGATTCCGCAGGAGGACTAAAGGCATGAAGCGGGAAGGGTACTATTCTTCGGGGGATTTTGCAGGACGGGCGCACATCACCAAGAAGACGCTGCGCTACTACGATGCGCATGATATCCTGCGCCCTTCGCTGGTGACGGAGTCGGGGGCGAGGTTCTACACGGATGACGATTTTGCCAGGCTTCAGCAGATCCTGCTGCTCAAGTTCCTCGGGTTTTCCCTGGGGGACATCCGCGAGATGACGATCGGGGATACGGATTACCGCCTGATGGGAAGCTCTCTGAATCTGCAGCTGAAAATGGTGGAGGACCGGATCGAGCAGCTGCAGCTCGTGGAGCGGACGATCCGGGAGACGATCCGCGAGATCTCGCAGGAGCATGCCATCGACTGGGAGAAGATGCTCGATCTGATCCATATGACGGAGATGGAGACGAGCCTGAAAAACCAATACAAAAACGCGTCCAACATCTCGGCGCGCATCTCCCTGCACAGCCTCTACTCGGAAAACCGGGAGGGGTGGTTCCCCTGGCTCTTTCGCAATCTGGATCTGCGGGAGGGGCAGCAGGTGCTGGAGGTCGGCTGCGGCAACGGGGCGCTCTGGGCGGAGCGCACAGGTGATCTCCCGCAGGAGGTCCGGATCATGATGACGGATATCTCCGACGGGATGCTGCGGGATGTGCGGCGAAGCATCAGCGACCGGCGTTTTTCCTTCCTCGCGTGCGATGTGCAGGAGCTTCCCTTTGCGGATGAGAGCTTCGACCTGGTGGTGGCCAATTACGTGCTCTTTTACTGTGAGGACATCCCCCGCGCGCTCTCCGAACTGCGGCGTGTGCTGCGCCCCGGGGGCATCCTGGTCTGCAGCTCCTACGGTCGGCACCATATGCAGGAGATCAGCCGCCTGGTGTCGGATTTTGACGACCGCATCGTGCTGGCCGCGGAGAATCTTTACGAGCGCTTCGGCAAGGAGAACGGGGAAGCGCTGCTGCGTCCCTTTTTCCGGGAGATCTCCTGGACTGAGTATGAGGATGCGCTGCTGGTGACCGAGGCGGAGCCGCTGATCGCCTACATCCTGTCCTGCCACGGCAATCAGAATCCCTACATCTCCGAGCGCTACAATGACTTCCGCACCTTCCTGAAGACGCGGATGGGGAAGGGCTTCCGGGTGACGAAGGAAGCGGGATTTTTCCGCGCGGTGCGCTCCTGACCACAGGCCCGGAGAAGTCTTAAGAAATCTTTCGAAAAAAACACTTGAAGGTGACCTTAGGGCACCTTTTATACTGAAGATCGTAAACGGGAGACGTCCCGGAGTAACCATGGACCTGTTTGCCGCTTTGGCGGCACATGGAAGGAGGAAAAATGAGAACCTATCTAGTCACCGGAGGGGCCGGTTTTATCGGCTCCAATTACATTCATTACATGCTGCGAAAGTACGGCGATCAGATCCGCATCATCAATGTGGATGCCCTGACCTACGCCGGCAATCTGGAGAATCTCAAGGACATCGAGAACCTTCCGAACTACACCTTCGTCCGCGCGAACATCTGCGACAAGGAAGCCATCGGCAGGATCTTTGCGGAAAATGACATCGACCGCGTGGTACATTTTGCGGCGGAGAGTCATGTGGACCGCTCCATCAAAAATCCCGAGGTCTTCGTACAGACCAATGTGCTCGGCACCGCCGTCATGCTCAACTGCGCGCGCGCGGCCTGGGAGCGGGAGGACGGCACCTATCCCGAGGGTAAGAAATTCCTGCACGTGTCCACGGACGAGGTCTACGGCAGCCTTCCCGACGATGACACCGCCTTTTTCTATGAGACCACGCCCTACGATCCGCACAGCCCTTACTCCGCGAGCAAGGCCAGCTCGGATCTGCTGGTGAAGGCCTATATGGATACCTACCATTTCCCGGCCAACATCACGAACTGCTCGAACAATTACGGCCCTTACCAGTTCCCCGAGAAGCTGATCCCGCTGATCATCAACAATGCGCTGCAGGGCAAGAAGCTCCCGGTGTACGGCGATGGCAAGAATGTCCGTGACTGGCTCTATGTCGAGGATCACGCGAAGGCGATCGACATGGTGCAGGAGCAGGGAAGACTCTTTGAGACCTACAATATCGGCGGTCACAATGAGAAGCAGAACATCGAGATCATCTACACGATCATCGATACGCTGCAGGAGATGCTTCCGGATTCCGATCCGAGGAAGAAGCTGGTGAGCCGTGACCTGATCACCTATGTCACCGACCGCAAGGGACATGACAGACGCTATGCCATCGCTCCGGACAAGATCAAATCGGAGATCGGCTGGGAGCCCGAGACCATGTTCAAGGAGGGCATCCGCCGGACGATCGCCTGGTATTTCGATCATGCGGACTGGATGGCGAATGTCACCAGCGGAGACTATCAGAAGTACTACGAGGACATGTATCAGAACAGATAAGGAGAAGAACATGAAAGGAATCATTCTGGCAGGTGGCAGCGGCACGAGACTTTATCCGCTCACCAAGGCGATTTCCAAGCAGATCATGCCGGTCTATGACAAGCCGATGATCTATTATCCGCTTTCCACTTTGATGCTGGCGGGCATCCGCGAAGTGCTGATCATCTCCACGCCGCGGGATCTCCCCGTCTTCGAGGAACTTTTCGGCGACGGCACGCAGCTGGGCATGACCTTCTCCTATGCGGTGCAGGAGCAGCCCCGCGGACTGGCGGACGCTTTTATCATCGGGCGGGAATTTATCGGCTCCGATGCGGTGGCGCTGGTTCTGGGGGACAATATCTTCTACGGACAGAGCTTTTCCAAGGTGCTGCGCGAGGTCGCAAAGCGCACGGAGAGCCAGGTCGGGGCCACGATCTTCGGATACTATGTGCGGGATCCGAGAGAGTACGGTGTCGTGGAATTCGACGAGAACGGAACGGCCATCTCCATCGAGGAGAAGCCCGAGAAGCCCAGGAGTAACTATGCGGTGCCCGGACTGTATTTCTATGACAACGATGTGGTGGAGATCGCGGCCAATGTGAAGCCCTCCGCCCGCGGAGAGATTGAGATCACGAGCATCAACAACGAGTACTTAAGCAGGGGAACGCTGCACGTGGAAACACTGGGGCGCGGCTTTGCATGGCTCGATACGGGCAATCATGATATGCTTCTGGCGGCGGCGGATTTTGTCAGCATGTTCCAGAAGCGGCAGGGACTCTATATCTCCTGCATCGAAGAGATCGCCTATAAGCGCGGTTTCATTGACCGGGAGCAGCTTCTTAAGCTGGCGGAGCCGCTGATGAAGACGGATTACGGAAAATATCTGGTCGAGGTAGCGAATGGACTCTAAGCTGAAAGGCCTGGCCCTTGCAGGGTCGGTGGCGGTGATCCTGCTGGTGGCTCTGGCGGTACTCTATTCCAACGGGTATTTTAATCGGAGGCACGCTGCGCCGCAGACGACGGGCACGGAGGAGGAGAGCGCTCCGGCGGACGCTGCCGCCGATGACCCGCATCGTCTGGGGACGGATCTGTCTGCCTTTCTGTGGGATCCCGATTTCTTCGATCCCGAGGAGGATGCAAGGCGCAGTCCGCAGGATACCAGCAATCATCTGTCCATCATCACGACCTCCGTCGAGAAGGACCTGAGGGTCCAGATCGTGGATATCAAGGGGGAGCTCGTGACGGGGCAGACCTTCTATGTGCGCCTGACGGACAGCAATGCCAAAAGCTCCGATTACAAGGATCTCGACGAGGACGGCCTGCTGTACATGGGAGAGCTTGCTGCGGGGGATTACCGCGTGGAGCTCCTTCCGATCGAAGGCTTCAAGGTCCCCTCGACCGCGACGAAGGTGAAGGTGAAGGACCGGGTGGAATATGTGGTGATCCCGGACATTTCCCTTCTGCTGCACACCGAGGATGAGATAGAACCCCGCGCGGAGGATACGGAGATTTCGGATGCCATCGATGATGCGGACGAGACGGAGATCGTGGATCTGCAGCCGAGTGACAACCGCACGATGGCCGGGATCGATGTCTCGAAATGGCAGGGCGAGATCGACTGGAAGCGCGTGGCACAGGACGGTGTGGAATTTGCCATCATCCGCTGCGGTTACCGCGGTTCCAAGACGGGCGCGCTGGTGGTGGATCCTTATTTTGTACAGAATATCGCCGGAGCGAAAGAGGCCGGACTGAAGGTGGGTGTGTATTTCTTCACCCAGGCGGTGACGGAAGCGGAGGCGGTGGAAGAAGCCTCGGCGGCGGTGTCCCTGGTGCGGGAATACGCTCCGGATCTGCCGATCTATATCGACACGGAGGGTGCCGGAGGAAACGGCCGCGCGGACGGGATCGACAAGGAGACGCGGACAAAGGTCTGCGAAGCCTTCTGCCGGACGGTGGTGAGCGCCGGATATGACGCCGGTGTCTATGCCAGCCGCAACTGGTTCTACCACAATCTGGAGACTTCCCGGCTGGACGCCTTTGAGACCTGGCTGGCGGAGTATCGCAGCTCGCCGCTGTACACCGGGTACTATCATATGTGGCAGTACACGTCCCGCGGTTCGGTGGACGGCATCTCCGGCAATGTGGATCTGGACATCCGCTATGCATCGAAAAAGAAAAACGAGTGAGACGTTCGGAAAGGGGTTATGGATATTATGGGAAAAATCACGGTACAGACCTGCGAGATCGAAGGACTTCTGGAGATCACGCCGACGGTGTTCGGCGACCGGCGCGGGTACTTTGTGGAGACATACAATTACAATGATTTTGCGGAAGCGGGGATCGATATCACCTTTGTGCAGGACAACCAGTCCGCTTCGAAGCGCGGGGTGCTGCGCGGACTTCATTTTCAGAAGGAGTTCCCGCAGGACAAGCTGGTGCGCGTGATCCGCGGGGAGGTGTACGATGTGGCCGTGGATCTGCGCGAGGGTTCCGCGACCTTCGGAAAATGGCACGGCGTGCTGCTCACCGAGGAGAATAAAAAACAGTTTTTCATTCCCAAGGGATTTGCCCACGGCTTCCTGGTGCTCAGCGACTATGCGGAATTCTGCTATAAGTGTTCCGATTTCTATCATCCCGGAGACGAGGGCGGTATCCGCTACGACGATCCGAAGATCGGCGTAGAATGGCCGATCCCGGAGGGGATGGAACTGATCCTGTCCGACAAGGATATGAAGTGGGGAGATATCGACGAAAGATAAGGACCTTAAGCAAACGGCCCCCGCAGGGGAGCTTCGTTGTAAGGCTCACGGAAAGGAAGGCAAATATGAGGAAAAGGTGGACAAAAGGACTGGCAGCATTGCTTTCTGTATGCATGCTTGCGGCTCTGCCGGGCGGCAAGACCGTGCATGCACAGGAGCTGGATCTCGGGGATCCGTATGTGGAGGAAGCGTTTGAAGGGGAACTGTCCGGGGAAGGATTTTACGGAGAGGAAACCCTTGGCTTTGTGGCCGCGGACGATGCGACTGCGCTTCTGACCGCTTTTGTGGAGCGGCTCTATTCGATCGTTCTGGGACGGGCCTCCGATGCGGAAGGACTGCAGAACTGGGTCGGACAGCTGCAGAATCATATCTCCGACGGAGCCAACCTGGCGCATGGATTTTTCCACAGTGAGGAATTTCAGAAAAAGAGCGAAACCATGTCCGATGA
>JAEEGJ010010865.1_pt1 | contig 23416 bp, 21 predicted proteins | sample 8958761 | NCBI WGS metagenome assembly JAEEGJ01 (sample SAMN16246546, study PRJNA631951) | gut metagenome | biome: gut microbiome; feature: rumen; material: RS-attached | host: Bos | place: Iran: Karaj | collected 2018-10 | reverse complement strand
TTTTATTACTATTTTTGCACAAAAATCATAACGCTTATGAGAAGTTCAGACACTTTCAGACAGTACACATGGCTTGTCAACACCATACAACGTGCCAAACGAATCAGCCTCGAACGCATCTGTCAACAATGGATCAACAGCGATTTAAACGATGGGAAACCTTTATCCCGCACCACCTTCTACCGCATTCGCCAAGCCATCGACGACATGTTTGGCATCCGCATAGAATGCGACAAACGACACCAATACTTCATAGCCAATCCCGAGGCACTCCGTGACAATTCCACCCAAAACTGGATGCTACGCACACTCACCGTCAACAACATCCTCCTCGATGGTTTGTCCATCAAGGACCAACTCCTGCTTGAAGATGTCCCCGCTGGCCTCGAACACCTCGAAACCATCATCAACGCCATCAAATGCCACCACACCCTTCAAATGGGCTACCAGAAATTCAACGATTCCAAACCCTACATGACTTCCATCGAACCCTATTGCCTGAAACTTTTCCACCAACGCTGGTACCTACTTGGAAAAAGCGAAAGGAAAAACGGCGCATTGGCCATCTATGCCCTCGACCGCATGACCAAACTTACCGAAACAGAGGCACAATACGAGTTAGCCGCCGATTTCGATGCCGATTCTTATTTCAAAAACTACTTCGGCGTGTTCATCGGTGAAGAAATCCCGACACAACGCATTGTTCTACGAGCCTATTGCAATATGCCTAACCTACTGCGCACACTCCCCTTGCATCACTCGCAAAAAGAAATATGCAAAAACGATACATACGCAGATTTTGAGTACTATCTCGCCCCAACTTTCGATTTCCGGCAAGCCATCCTTAAAGAAGGCCAAGAATTGGAAGTCATCGAACCACTTCCCTTAAAAGAAAAGATTCATGCCGAATTGATTTCAGCATTGAAAAGATATGAATAGCTATTACCCTTTCATCATCTCACTCAACAGCCCCACAAACTTTTCAATATCCTCCTCCGTCGTGTCAAACGCGCACATCCAACGGACCACATCGGCATCCTCATCCCAGTCGTAGAAGAAATAGTGGTTCTGCAACTCCTTCCAAACTTTGCGAGGCAAATGGGCAAATACACCGTTGGCCTGCACAGGATAGACGACCTTCACGCCAGGGATGTCTTTCACCGCCTTGTAGAGCAACTGCGCCATGTGGTTGCTGTGTACTGCATTGCGCTTCCATAGGTCGTTCTCGAAGTAGGCATCGAATTGGGCAGCAATGAAGCGCATCTTGGAGCAGAGCTGCATGGCTTGCTTGCGACGATACTTGAAGTCGGGACAAATGTCGGGATTGAGAAGCACTACCGCCTCCCCCATCATCAGGCCATTCTTAGTGCCACCAAATGAAACGGCATCCACACCAAGATCGGTGGTCATCTCCTTGAAGGTGCAACCCAAAGCCACGGCGGCATTGCCCAAACGGGCACCGTCAATGTGCACATACATATTGTATTCCCTTGCCAAGCCAACGATGGCTTTAATTTCATCCAAGGTGTACAATGTCCCCAACTCAGTCGGCTGGGTGATTGAAATCACCTTAGGCTGTGAATGATGCTCGAAGCCGAAGCCGTGCAGTCGGGTCTTGATCAAAGCAGGTGTCAGCTTGCCATCAGGGGTGTCCACCGTCAGCAGACGGCAACCCACGATGCGCTGCGGTGCACCGCATTCATCCACGTTAATGTGGGCTGTCTCGGCACACACCACGGCCTCGTGCGACTTCACCATGGCATCAATGCACAAAGTGTTGCAGCCCGTGCCGTTGAAGGCAAAAAAGACCCTCGCCTGTTCGCCAAACTGCTCACGGAACTTGGCTTCCGTGGCAGCACAGTATTCATCATCGCCATAGGCCACTGCGTGATCCTTGTTCACGCGGACAATGGCATCCATCACCTCGGGACAAATGCCCGAATGGTTGTCGCTTCCGAATCCTCGTTTCATAGCATTACTATTATAGTACGGCCCTTCGACAGGCTCAGGGACCTGCAAAAGCTAAGGTCGTTGAGCCTGTCGAAACGCCGATTTATTATACCATCTTTTTCGCTTCTTCCAAAATCATATTGGCGAAACGCTCTGCTTCAGCCTCGGTCTTGCCTTCCGAATAGATACGAATAATCGGCTCGGTGTTCGACTTGCGCAGATGCACCCAACCTTCCTCAAAGTCAATCTTCACACCATCGATAGTTGTCACCTGCTCGTTCTTGAACTTCTCGGCGAACTTGGCCAGAATGCCATCCACATCAGTCGTAGGCGTAAGTTGAATCTTGTTCTTCGACATCACATACAACGGATAGGTTTGCTTCAACTCGGAGCATTTCACCTTCTTCTCGGCCAGTTGGGTCAGGAACAAAGCCGTGCCGACAAGGGCATCGCGACCATAGTGCAACTCAGGATAGATGACACCTCCGTTGCCTTCGCCGCCGATGACAGCACCCACTTCCTTCATCTTTTCCACCACATTGACCTCACCAACGGCTGCGGCAAAATACTGCTGTCCATGCTTTTGGGTGACATCACGCAAAGCTCTAGTCGATGACAAGTTGCTCACAGTCGGGCCTGGCGTGTGCTTCAGGATGAAATCGGCTACCGAGACCAAGGTGTATTCCTCGCCAAACAACTCGCCGTCTTCCTTGACAAAGACCAAACGGTCAACATCGGGGTCGACAACTACGCCAAAGTCGCAGCCCTGCTCCTTGACGTAACGACAAATGTCCGTCAGGTTTTGGGCCAATGGTTCGGGCGTATGGGCAAACTTGCCTGTCGGCTCGCAGTTGAGTTCAAGCACCTCTTTCACGCCAAGGGCACGCAGCATCTTCGGAATGGCAATACCACCCGTCGAGTTGACGGCATCTACAGCCACCTTGAAGTTGGCCTTCTCAATCACCTCCTTGTTGACTAAAGGCAGCTGACAGACCATATCGACATGCTTGTCCATCCAACCGTCAATCTGCTGGTAGCTACCGATTTCCTCAATCAAGACGAAATCGAAGTCGTCCTTAGCGGCTACATCAAGCAACCAAGCACCTTCGGCAGCGGAAATGAACTCGCCCTTTTCGTTGAGGAGCTTCAAAGCGTTCCATTGTGCAGGGTTATGACTGGCCGTAAGGATGATGCCGGCATCAGCCTTCAGCCCCGTGACAGCAATTTCAGTCGTAGGCGTAGTGCTCAGTCCGATGTCAAGCACATCGGCACCCATAGCTTGCAGGGTACCGCAAACCACCTGATTCACGAGGAAACCCGAAAGACGGGCATCACGGCCGACGACGACCTTGGGGCGTTTCACCCCTTTATGATGTTGCACGAATTTGACAAAAGCAGCGGTGAATTTCACCATGTCGATTGGCGTAAGGTTATCGCCCGGCTGACCGCCAATGGTGCCACGAATGCCGGATATTGATTTGATGAGTGTCATGTTATGGTAGTATTTGAAATTTAAAGATTCAAGATTTAAGATTTAAAGATTGGAGACGCATCGCGTAATTTTGAATTTTTGAATATTGAAATACGAAGTATTCAACATAGTTATTTTTGAATTAAACTGATCTATTGCAACGAAAAGTCAAGCATAATCGGATAATGATCCGATGCCTTGTATTTATACCGTTCAAAATCAAGCGGTTTAACTCCATTATTAGCCCAAATATAGTCGATGCGCAGCAGGGGCAATTTGCCTGCATAAGTCGGCTTGATGCCAAATCCCACCTTGGTGAACGTGTCAACATACCCAGCCTTCTGCATCTGCCGATAATTATAGGATAGCGGCGGCTCGTTGAAATCACCACAAATGATAATCGGTCCATCAACAGGAGGTATTCCTTCCAAAACATTCTTAAGTTCGTTACTACGCCTCTGAAAAGCATAACTTAACTTATGGAGCACCGACTTCCCTATTGTATCCAGATTGTTTTGCCGTTCGGAAGAGTTCATCAAAATGTCAATCTCATCGTCTGTAATCCTATATGAAAGTAAATGCACGTTGGCGACATGAAACTTGCCCTTCTCGCCTGCATCCACCGAAACCATCACTCCGTATGTATTCTCCTGGCCAAATCCCGAATCCTCCGCAACCTTAGTTATTGGATATTTTGAAAAAATCACATTGCCTCCATAATTACTTTTACGATTGTAATAAACATACTGAAAACCAACATTTTCCGCAAAAACTTCAATACATTTCGGACGCGTCATTTTCGAATCGAATCCGCTAAATTCCTGACAACATAAAATATCGGGAGCCTGTTCGCGAATCATATCCATCAATTGATTAATATGCTGTTCCTTATTCATTCCCTTACCAACACAAAATTGATGGACATTATAACTCATAACACGGATACTACTGTTGGCCTCCACTTTCGAGCCAAAGGAAAACGACTTGCTAATGCCAGGGATGGCAACGAGCAATGCCACAACCGAAATCCAAATCTTGTTTGACCATAGTAAAAGCAAAAACAAGAATACCACACCATTAAAGATAAGAATCTCCCAAAAGGCCAAACCAAAAATCGTGGTCCAAATGAAATGCTGCGGGTTGATGTAGGCATTGGCCACACTCAAGGCCATGGCCACTAATCCTAAGAAGGCCAAAACTGCAAAAATGAAGACCAACATCTTCCCAAAAAAGCTTCTTTTCTTTTTCTCTTGTCTCACCATATCATCTGCTGTTTTTAAACAAAAACTCTTTTTCCTCCGCCGTCAGACTGGCATAGCCCTCCTTGGCAATCTTATCCAAAATGGCATCCACATCGCGTTCTCTTTCAGCCTTTTGATAGTTGTATTCCTCATCCGAACGCGGTACTTGAGGCTCGTCGTGGATTTCCTCGTAAGGCGTATATTCCATCTTGGGCTTGCGGTTTTTGCGCTTGGATTCGGCAGGCTTTTCAAGGCTTTTCCTCATAACAAACCCATATACGAAGCCAAACAAGGCTCCACCTAGATGCGCTATATGTCCTCCCGGATTCTCCGCCGAGATGCTCAGCAAATCAATGACCACAAAAGCAATCGCCAACCACTTGAATTTCAACTGACCAAAAAGCAAAAGGTTGAGCCCATAATCCGGCTTGTAGGTCGCAGCCGCCACCAAGATGGCCAACACAGAAGCCGAAGCGCCCATCGCAACGGCAGTATACTTCGCTGTCTCAAAAACAGGGAAAAGGTTATATGCCAATATAAAAAACAAAGCTCCCACAAGGCCGCCCAAACCGTAAGTCAAAGCCAACTGCTTCTGTGACAAGAAGCGCGTGAAAATCATCCCGCCGAAACACAGCATCCATACATTGAAAAACAGATGCCAGAACCGTTCGTGCAAGAACATGTACGTGATTACAGTCCAAGGCTTTCTGATCAACTCCGTCCAATCGGCAGGCACCGCTAGCCACTTTACCAACAGATTGGTACTCGGGGATTTGTAGAGCCACAGGAAAAGGTTGGCGAAAGCCACCATAATCCAAATGCCCACATTGACGAGGAGGAGCCATTTCAACACAGGATTCTGCTTGAAAAGATCCTTCGTCGTGCCACCGAAACTCGGTCGCTGATAGCCATATCCATTAGTAAATCTGGTCACCGTACAGTTTTCCTTTCTTTTTCCATATCAAAATCAAGACCAGGCCAAACAGCATGCCACCCAAGTGGGCAAAATGCGCCACATTACCTCCTCCAATAAAGCCACTCACCAACTCGATGACCGCATATCCAATGACGAACCACTTAGCCTTGATTGGGACAAAGAAGTATAAGTAAATCATCGAGTTTGGAAACATCATGCCGAAAGCGAGCAACAGACCATAGATGGCACCCGAAGCGCCCACGGTGTTCATCAGATTCAAATAGTTAGCCATGGAAATCACTTGACCGCCACCCAAATTGACACTGTCATACTGGGCCAATGTGGTCGCATATTGAATGTATTGCACCACCTCTTGGCACAAGCCCGCACCAACACCGCAGACCATATAAAACAACAGAAAACGTTTTGAACCCCAAATGTTCTCAAGCGTATTGCCAAACATCCACAAGGCAAACATATTGAAAAACAAATGTTCAAAATTGCCATGCATGAACATGTAGGTGATCAACTGATAGGGCTTAAAATCGCTGGCCATAAAGAAATGAAGCCCAAGATAATCGGTCAAGTCGATATGGAACCGATTCATGGTAAAGGTGGCCAAATAAAGCAAAACATTGATTATCAGCAGATTTTTTACTACTGGTGGCAACACCCTAAAACCCGTTGGACTGTATTGTTCACTCATTTAAAATAATCCTCCATATTTAAAATCACATAAATCTTCTTTCCGTTGGGCGCAATCTCTGCCACATTACAGGCAAACAACTGGTCCACAATATTTTGCATCTCCATCTCCGACAATCTCGTTTGTGCCTTGATGGAAAGCTGCGCCGCCATAGTCTTGGCCAAATTCAATTTCCTATCCAATTGTAAATCAGTACGGTTGATTTTGTAATTGTCCAAAATCTGCTCCAACAAGGCTACCGCATCGCAACCCGCCGCATCGGAGGGTGTGCCATTAATCATATAGGTGGTCGGATTGGCTTGCTCCAAAACGAAGCCGAGATGCTCCAACTCAGGCAGCATCTCCTTCAATAGAGAGGCATCATTCACATTAAGCGACAATGCCTGCGGAAACAGCTCCTGCTGTGAAGCACCGCTATGGTTCTCCAGCTCTTTCAAGTATTTCTCAAAGAGTATCCTCGAATGCGCCAGATTCTGGTCGATGACCAACAGCCCCGACTTCACCGCAGTAACGATATACGACTGATTCACTTGCAAATACTGGTTATTCGGCTTGGCTTCCTCTTGCTGTTCAAAGGTCTCGGAAGGTAGATCCACACGCTCACCATAGAGCTGGCGCCAATCGCCCGGTGATTCCTTCCTCTGAGGTTGATAAGAACCCTCCCAGTGCGACTCACGTTGTGCGGATTCCTTTCTGAAGGGATTGAAATTAGGGTCGAGAGGTATGTTGGGAATGGCCAAAGGCGATGCCTTGCCCATAGCCTTACCAAAGTCGTTGTTCAAGTCGGCCGACTCATCAAAGTCAATCATCGGTGAAAGATTGTGCTGACCTATTGCTTTACGCACAGCCGCATGAAGAATGGCATACACCAACTTGACATCCAAGAAGTTGACCTCGGTCTTAGTCGGGTGGATGTTGATGTCGATGTCGGCAGGATCCACCTCAATATTCAGGAAATAGCCAGGGAAACTGTCCTTGGGAATCATTTCCATAAACGCGTTTTCGATGGCATGATGCAGATAGGCATGTTTGATAAACCGCTTATTCACAAAGAAATACTGCTCGCCACGAGTCTTCTTCGCATATTCCGCCTTGACAATGTAGCCGTCAATGCGCACACGTTCGGCCTCTTGACGGACGGGCAACAGTTTTTCCTCATAGTTGCTCCCAAACAATCCCATGATGCGTTGCTTGAGATTGCCCTGATACAAATGATAGACTTCCTTTCCGTCGCTGTTGAGTGTGAAGCCGATTTCCGGATGCATTAGTGCAACTCGAGTAAACTCCTCCACAATGTGTCGCATCTCAGCTTGAGGCGACTTGAGGAAATTACGCCGTGCGGGCACATTGAAAAACAGATTCTTTATAGTAAATGTGGTGCCAGACTGCATTGGCACAAGAGTCTGCTCCTTGACCACCGATCCTTCGTTGACAATCTTCACCCCCACTTCATCTTCCTTGCGTCGCGTCTTCAGCTCCACTTGAGCAATGGCGGCGATACTGGCCAAGGCCTCGCCACGGAAGCCCATGGTTCGGATGGCGAACAAATCTTCTGCTTTGCTGATTTTGGAGGTAGCGTGCCGCTCGAAACATAGACGGGCATCTGTCTCCGACATGCCACAGCCGTTGTCGACAACCATAATCATCGACTTGCCAGCGTCTTTCACCACCAAATCAATTTGGGTGGCACCAGCATCCAACGCATTCTCCATCAGCTCTTTGACAGCTGAAGCAGGACGTTGAATCACCTCGCCCGCCGCAATCTGGTTGGCGACACTATCGGGCAGCAACTTAATGACGTCCAACATACCTTATTTTCCCATCAGTCCGCCGACAATCGTTTGCATCAACGGTGTACAGAAGACAAAATAGAACAGAAGCACCACAAACGCGCCCAATACGATTCTTCGAATCAGTTTAGCTCGTTGCTCTTCTTTGGTCTCCTCGTCTTTCTTGGCGCCCCATTTGCTCCGCATCTGAGCGCGAAGCTGTTCCTCATGGGTCAATTTTGAATCAAGACCAGCAGCGGCCTTTTTTTCCTCCCACGCTTGCTCCTCTGGGTTGTAATAGCGCGGTATGTAGTTGAATTTCTTTGGATTATGTCGATAAAAGAAAGCCATAACGGTAGTATTTTGATAATGCAAAGATAGCAAAAAAGTTCAACTTACAACACATACTAATCGAAGTCGCCGACTTCCTCGCCCGAAGTGTCAAGGACATCGTCAGAAATGCCCTCTTCACAGTTGAGAGAAGACCATTTGCCATTCCAAGTGGCTTCAAGCTTGTCAATCATATCGTCCAATTGTCCGATTTCCGTGTCAGTCATCTCCACATCCGAATCCTGACGATAGTTGTCCATATCGGAACGCAGACCGAGTATAGCGATGTTCATCATTTGAAGCTCGTCGCAATCGGTGATGTCATTAATTTGGTTTTCAATGGATGAGATTTCCTCTTCCATAGCCTTGAATTGCTTCGATACGGGATCGTCACAGGCATTAATACAAAGGAACATGGCGGCCAATATGGCAAGTATTGCAATCCTTTTCATGGTATTTTTGTTTTGGGCTTCAAAAATAGGCAAAAAAATTGAAACCGAGAGAAAGTCGAGCAATTATTATAAATAAGGTGCACGAACAGCACCATTAAAACGTTTCTAATCCTCTTTCAATCCAATCTAAATCAAAGTCTTATAAGTAATGAACAAAGCTTGTTGATTTCTTTTCGCAAAAAACGAAAAATGTTTGTGAAAGATTGGATTGGCAATTCAAAGGAATGCCTTATCTTTGCGCGGTCTTATATAGTGGACAAAATGAAAACGAGTTTATACAATCGAATACAACCAACTTAATTATTAACATTAAATCATTATCTATGAAAAAGTTACTTACTTTATTTTTGGCAATGATTGCCTCCATCGCGATGATGGCTCAAGTGACGACTTCAAGCATCAGTGGTAAGATTGTTGACGAAAACGGTCCGCTTCCTGGTGCTACTGTCATTGCAACCCACATCCCTTCTGGTACTTACTATGGTACCACCACAAACAATGAAGGCCGCTACACAATGCAAGGCATGAGAGTCGGTGGACCTTACACTATTGAAGTCCGTTACATCGGCTACACCTCTTCAAAAGCTGAAAACATCACTTTGAAGTTGGGTGAAACCTATCGTGCTGATTTCGCGCTTAATAGCAAGGCGAAGGAACTTGGCGAAATCATTATTTCGGGCGAGGCTGAAAAACACATCGCCAACTCCACCTCAACAACAGTTAACTCAGAGGAAATCGCCGTTCTGCCTACCATCACACGCAGCATCGTCGATGTTATCAAAGTGTCGCCCTATGCAAACAATATGAGCTTTGCTGGTAGCGATGGTCGTTCCACCAACTTCACCGTTGATGGTGCCAACTTCAACAACAACTTCGGTCTGAGCAGCAACCTTCCCGGTGGTGGCACTCCCATTTCCGTGGACGCTATTGAAGAAGTTCAAGTCGTGGTTGCTCCTTTCGACGTCCGTCAGTCCAACTTCGTCGGCGGTGGCATCAACGCCATCACCAAGTCTGGTACCAACCAATTCCATGGTTCAGCCTATACGTACTACACCAACCAAACCTTCCGTGGCAATAGGCTGTTAGGTAATGACCTCGGCACACGCCCAGAAGAAAGCACATGGACCTATGGCGCAACTGTCGGTGGTCCCATTGTGAAAGACAAATTGTTCTTCTTCCTCAACGCTGAAAGAACAAATGAGCCTTCAGAGGTCATTCCTTATCGTCCAGACGCTGCCAGTGCTGAAGTCCTCGATCAGATTTATGAAAAATTGGTCAACGACTATCACTACAATCCAGGTTCCTACACCAACTATCCTGGTGGCAATAACAACCTGAAACTTTTGGCTCGTATCGACTGGAACATTAATGACAACAACAAATTGATGTTCCGTTTCAACAAGACCGGTAACACTCAATGGTATAAGCCCAACGACAATTCTTGTGACGATAAATTCCGCAACAGAGCTACTAAACGTTCAAGTGCAAGCTCCTTCCCCTTCTCCTACAACATGTACTCCCAACGCAATGATGTGATGTCATTTGCTACTGAATTGAACAGCCGCTTCTCAACTCAAGTGAGCAATCAGTTCATATTCACTTATTCTGACATCAACGACCAACGCGGTTCCAACTCAGACCTCTTCCCTCACATCGACATTATGAGTGGTGACGAAGACTTCCAAGCCAATGGCAATTATCTTCCTTTTACCAGTTTTGGTTATGAGCTCTTTACTTACAACAACGGTGTGAAGAACAAGGTGTTCAATGCCACTGATAACGTAACTTACTACACTGGCAACCACAAGATCACTGCCGGTGTCAATTGGGAACGCCAGACCGCAAGTAACTCCTACATGCGTAATGGTACAGGTTACTATCGTTTCGCCAGCGCTGAGGACTTCTTGAATGGTGCTCGTCCGTTAAGCTTTGCCCTTACCCTCGGTAACAACGGTGAAGAGAATCCTCGCGGTGAAGTCACTTACAACCAATTTGGCGCCTATGCACAGGATGACTGGAACATCACCAACAACTTCAAGTTGAACTTTGGTGTCCGTGCTGACGGTATGTTCTTCGACAACTCACAGTTGATGACAAACAACGCCATCCTTGAATACAACATGGGCGGCAATGTCGTCAACACTGGTGAATGGCCCACCAACCGCGTCCAAGTTTCACCTCGTGTCGGCTTCACATGGGATGCTACTGATAATCTCACAATCCGTGGTGGTAGCGGTGTCTTCCAAGGCCGTCTGCCTCTTGTATTCTTCACCAACATGCCTCAAAATGCCGGTATGATTCAATCCAGCTTCTATAGCAACAGCGGCACTATCGTCTTTGATTCAATCAGCGGCTACAGCGTCCACTATAGCGATGAGGTTGCTGCCAACTTGGATGCACTGACAAACGCTAACGGTACCTACGTCACCAATGTCAATGAAATGGCCGACATCCTTGGTCTTAACACCAACGTTACCCCTGAAGACGGTCAACTCACTGGCGACATCAACGGTGTCGATCCTAACTTCAGAATGCCTCAGATTTGGAAATCAATGCTTGGTATCGATTGGAATGTCCCAGTTTCATTCCCCTTGACCTTCACCTTGGAAGGCATGTTCAACAAGACCATCTATGGTGTCCGCCTAGTTGACTGGAACCTCAAATACGATATGATTGCCAACGCCGGCAATGATGTTCGTTTTGATGGTCCCGACAACCGTGTCAACTACCGTCTCCTCGTTGATGAAGAAGGCAACTCGAATTACACCTATGGTTCACACACTGCCTATGTTTTGACCAACTCGAAGGAAGGCTATGGCTACACCATCAATGCCGCCATCAGCGCTACCCCATTCAAGAACTTCGACATCCGTGCCGCCTACACGCACACCGAAAGCAAAGAAATCTCTGGCATGCCTGGTAGTGCAGCTAATTCTGCTTACTCTGGCTTGTACAGCATCGATGGTCCCACCTTCGTCAATCTGCAACGCAGCCAGTATGTCATACCTGACAAGATCACTGCTTCTGTAGGCTATATGTTCCCGAGCCTCTTCGATGGTGACGGCGTCAGAATCAACCTGTTCTATACCGCATTCTCAGCTGGTGGTAACAGTTACTTCTACTCCAACGACATGAATGGCGATGGACTCGCTACCGACCTCATGTACATTCCTAACGATGTCAACGACCTCCTCTGGGTTAGCGAGGAAGACAAGGCTGCCTTCAAGACCTTCATGGATAACGACCCATATCTGAGCACCCACAAGGGACAATACGCTGAAGCATACGCAGGCCGCTCACCTTGGGCTCACCTCCTCGACGCTCGTGTTGCCAAGACCTTTAAGAAGACCATCGGCAAGACCACACATTGCTTCGAACTCAGCGTCAACTGCGACAATATTCTCAACATGATTAACTCCTCATGGGGCCTTTACAAGTATAGCTGCTACGGCGACATGGGTGTCAATGCTGTCACTCCTCTGAAAGTTGATCATATTGAAGGCAACACTCCTGTGTTCTCAATGAACAAAATCAAAGACGGTGAAGAATTCGTATATCCGACCAACACTTATACCAGAAACGATGACAAGAGTGCCAACCAATGCTGGTCACTGATGTTCGGTCTGAAGTATAGCTTCTAAATTGCAACGTTAATTCGTACAACGAAAAAAGAGGTCGCATGACCTCTTTTTTTTCGTTATCTATACCTTCCGATTTGTAGAGATGGTGTACACCGTCTCTACAGCATAGGGCACAAAAAAAGCACCCCGCATTCGAGGTGCTTTTTCATTGCTTAATTGCTAGGGATCATTCCTCAGCAATCTTCAGCTTGGCTTCAAGAACCTTGAGGTCTTCCTTGGCCTTGTTGATCTTCTTTCCATACTCGGCACGCATCAGCTCTGAGTTCTTGCTGTTGGAGAAGAAACCAATGTTGTTCTCCATGGCAGCGATTTCGTCACGCAGCTTCTGTATGCGAGTCTGTAAGGTGTTGCGCTCACGACGCACACGGTCATTGGCATTCGGGTCGTCCCTCCAGCCTTCCATCATCTCGCGGAATTCGTTGGTCGAAGCCTCGTTCTGGTTCTTACGCATCGTGTCGAAGAAACCGTCGATAAGCTCGCGATACTCCTTGTTGATGGCATCCTTGTACTTCATAGGTACATAGCCGATTTCGATCCAACGCTTCTGGAAAGCCTTGATGGCTTCCATGTTCTCGTTGCGGTTCGGGCCAATCTCAAAAGCCTTGATTTCCTCAAGCAGGGCTTTCTTTGCGGCAAGATTCGCTTCTTCCTCGGTACGTCGACCGCTGAAGTGCTCATTCTTGCGGGTGAAGAAGGTGTCGCAGGCGGCGCGGAAACGCTTCCAAATCTTGTCGGTGTGACGCTTCGGCACAGGACCGATGGTCTTCCACTCTTCTTGCAGCTTCTTGATCTGCTCGGTGGCGTTCTTCCAATCGGTCGACTCCATCAAAGCTTCAGCCTCGATGCAGAGTTGGGTCTTACGCTCGAGATTTTCGGTCTGTCTGTCCTTCAACGTAGCGAAGAATGCCTTCTTCTTGGCGAAGAAAGTATCCATAGCGCCACGGAAGCGCTGCCAAATCTCCTCGTTGTCTTTCTTGCTGGCAGGGCCAATGGTCTTCCAAACACCGAAAATCTCGGAAAGTTCGTCCGACTTCTTCTGCCAGGCGTTAACGCTCGTGTAGTCCTCGGCAACCAGCTCTTCAGCCTTCTCGCACAAAGCCTTCTTGGCTTCGAGGTTGCCTGATTGCTCTTCCTCAATCTGGGCATAATGCTCACGACGGATTTGGTTAATCTTATCGGTAGCCGCCTTAAAGCGTTCCCAAATCTCATCTTTCTTGTCCTGAGGCACGGGACCGACTTCCTTCCACTCCTCATGCAGCTTCTGCAAAGACTTAAAGGCCTTAGTGATGGACTTCTCGTCAAGCAATTCCTCAGCCTTCTCGCAGAGTTCTATCTTGGCGTCGAGGTTCTTCTTCATGTCGAGGTCACGAAGTTCACGGCCGATTCTGACTTTGTCGAAGAACTTCTCCACCAGGAAGTGGTAGTTGTTCCACAGGTTGGAGTTTTCGGTAGCAGGAACAGGGCCAATCTCCTTCCAACGGTCTTGCAGGCCGCGGAAGTCGTCGTAAGTCTTCTTCAACGAGTCGTCGGAGGCAATGATTTCCTTCAACTCCTCGAGGATGGCTTGCTTTTTGGCCAGATTCTCCATCTTTTGCTTCTCCATATCCTCGTTTTGCTTGGCTCGGTTGGCCTTGAAGATGCCAAAGGCTGCGTTGAAACGCTGCTCGATGGGGTCTTCAACGTGTTGGAAACTCTCGGCCTCGCCACCGCCTTGGAGGAACTTGTCAAGTTCGTTGTCCATGTCTTCCTTGTTCAACTTATTGAAATGGAGACGAATAGCCGCAACCTTGTCCTTGATGTTTTGGACATCGGGGTCTTGCACGAGTTCTTCGAGCATCTCCACAAGTTGCAGTTTGTTGAGACCGTCCAAGTCGGTATTGTCTTCCACCAGTTCTTCCTCATCAGGATCGATAGCATCCACCATCTCGGGCATCACCTCGTCGGCCACAGGGGCAGTCTCGGCATTTTTTTCAGCCACGAGGGTGTTCACCTCGATTCTCACCTTGGTCGGCAAGATGCTGGATTGGATCAATTTGACAATCTTCTTTTTCTCATTTGCGTCAAGGGCCTTCTTAGGAGCCTTTTTCGTAATCAGTTCATTCTCAACCTCTTCACTTACGACGGGGTTTTGAGTCAGTTCTTCGTTGTTTTCCATATCAAATAAGTTTTTAGGATAATCAGGGCAATTTGCCCGATTCAGGTTGTACAATAAAGCCTGCAAATATAGGAAATCTTTTGATTCGACGACACGAAGTGAGTCAATTATTTATAAATCACGAAGTTTTTTTTCGCTAGAATTTGTTTTTTTCGGTGCGAATCCCGAAACGGTACAAAAACACAAAGAAAAAAAATGCAAAACTATTTAATTGAAATTCAAACGATAAGCGTTTAAATTGAAAAAAAGTAGTAAAAATCGTTTGTTGGTATCGGAAAAAAGTCTAATTTTGCACCGCAATTCAACGCCGAGGAGAGGTGGGTGAGTGGCTGAAACCAACAGTTTGCTAAACTGTCGTATCCAGCAATGGGTACCGGGGGTTCGAATCCCCCCTTCTCCGCGAAAAAAAGAAGACGATTCAACATCGTCTTTTTTTTCGGGGTATGGCGCAGTCCGGCTAGCGCACCTGCTTTGGGAGCAGGGGGTCGAAGGTTCGAATCCTTTTGCCCCGACTTGAAAATCAAGGAGTTACAAGCGATTGTGACCCCTTTTTTTTGCCCATTTTCAAAAACAGGACACAAAAAGGACACGCTTTTTCGAAAAAGCTCCTATCGTTTTCTTATACTTTTTTGTAACTCCCCTGCCAAAAAGGACACATTGTAGTTTAAGTATTAAGGTCACGCTATGGCCGACCTACCATCTATATGTCATTATTTTCCCGAAATTCTCAAAATTAGTCAAAATCCAGAATTTGGAAAGATAACTCGTGAATTTGCAAAATTTTTACAAATTTGGCAGTTTTCTTTCGGGTTTTGGAAAGATAACTGAAAACTGATGACTGGGATATGCCCGACGGAGCCAAACTACCGCTTTGGATGCTGGGATTCCTTTATTAGTGTTGAAAACAAGGTTGTGACCAAGTAAGAAGCTTCGTTGACGTTGGTCATTTGCGGCCTCCCTTCTTGGGCGTGATTGGCCGAGCCTTGACAGGGACCCGAATAACTACTTCGTCATCATCGTCGGAGTTGTCCTTTCCCAAAATCCAAGCGTCAATTTCGGACTTCAGAAACTGGAGCTTTGCACCTGCCTTGTGGTAAGGGATGGTTTTCTTCCAAATCCAGGAATAGATGGTCTGTCGGGCAGGTTTGCCTGGCAGGTATTCGATAAGGTCTTGGACGCTCATCCACTGTTTTTGAGGCCGTCCTACGCGCTCAGCGATGGTTTGCAACATTTCCTTCATTTCGTCTACTTCCTTCATCAGCTTTGAGACCGCATTGGGCATACTGTCAAAGGTTACTGATTCAATGGGTTGATACATAGCAATATAATATTAATTTGTTAATTAAATAGTTGTCAACTATCTCACTTCTCCCCTATAGTTATTCTTTGCGTACTCCTCAAACGAGTTGCAATTACTCAACGAGATCTTTTCCATGGCGGCATTAAAAACATCTTCCAGCGTCAGGAAATGCAAGCCTGCCAGTTGTCCATCAATGCCAACGTCAAAGCGCAGATCCGTAGATTGGGAGTTGTATTCGTCCAGTTTCCCATGACAGTGACCGTGAAGCATCACCGAACCTCGCGGCTTCAGGTTCCACGTCACCATCGGATAATGGCACATCACCACGTTGAAATCCTCTTTCAGAAACGGTGCGACCGTCTTTTTGAAGCGCATCTCCTTAATTTGATACACCTCTTTAAAGTAATTCTTATATGCTCGAATGGAGCCGTCGTGATTTCCTTCAACGAGAAACTTATGCCCTGGCAGTTTCTCTAATAAATGTCTTGCTTCCTCGCTCTTTAGGAAGGTCAAATCCCCAAGGATATAAATGGTATCTCGCCTGTCTACCGTGCACCGCCACAAGTCTAACAGCCAATCGTCGTGCGCCGCAATGTCCACCGTATCAGAATACGGGCGATTGGGCGAGTGCTTCAAGATGTTCGCATGGCCAAAATGCAAATCGGCCGTAAAGTAAATCTGGTTCATAGCTTAAGAACTTTTTATTTCGTTTTTGATGCTTTACCTATTAGTATGGAAAAACAGAAAATCCTCATTTTTCACACGCTCATTGTTTACTCCTCCTCCGGCTCATACGGATACATTTCATTAATCCTGTCAACCCGTTCAAAAAACTCGTATGGATTCATACCAGCTAGTATCGCGACCCCTTCTGTCCGCTTTGGCTCCAGGCTTCTGGCGAAAATCCATGCCACGGCTCCGGCATTGATATCCCTCACGCAGAACGGAGAATTGTCATAACCATAATCCTCTGGCATTTTGACGTCATATCCATTATGGCAGACGTAAAACGGCACTTTGATTATCAAATGCTCCTTGCACTCATCGCCAACATAGTGGTCATCATAAGGTACCTCCGCATTGTACTCATACGGATCGTCATCCCAATCATCGCCCCACTGCTTGGACAGTGGTACCTCGGTAAAGTAGGCGTATAGTTCAGCCTTTCCTTTTTGATATTTGGGATTTGGGTAATCCTGGCTTTGCAATCTATAGATTAAAGGACTATGCATACTGTATATGCAGTCCCTGAATCCTCGTTTCACTTCCTCCTCCAGCTTTTTTTTGATAGCCTTGTACTCCGCCGACCGTTGCCAGGCCTTGCTCTCCGGAGTCAAGTCATACACGGTTAGCGGAATGGTATCGACGTAACACAGTCGGAAATCCTTATACTTTTCCTTCCCTAAAAATGGGCGCGATACAACTTTGATCATGGTTTAGTCGTTTTATTTGTTCACCCTTATTGTATGCGATTTTCGAAAATGTTACAGACGAAACAATATTATTATCTAAAACAGCCGAAAGTAGATAATACTTCGCGTGAGTTGTCCCGTTTTTACATCTATGCAACGCAATTTTGTAATAGCATAGAAGTTTTCATAATGTCGGCCACAGCACATCCTTTATCTCCAGAAAAATACTCATCCATTTTGCCCCTTCGACATAGGCGGTTTTTATGTCTTCGACAGTGAAGTTCAACCTCCCCTCCCCGACCACCTTATCAACATAATTGTCGGAAAAGTTATCAATAGCTTTTTCGATTGTTTCTTCTAGAACTTCCGTTTTTGATCTCGTTGCCATAATTACCCGATTACAGTTGTTACTAAATGCTCCGTTCCTGATGCCGTTGTCAAGGCATCGAAAGCACGAGCAAAGATGTTGTCGTACAGCTCGTCATAACGCGGCTGATGTTTCATGAATTCTATGGAGGAGACCCAACGGCAGAAAGGTTCTTCGCCTTCCAATTCTTCAGGTCCCAGCAAGAAACCAACTTTGTAGGTTGGATAAGTGCAGACCGATTCGTTTTCGGTGACGACAACCACCATCGCGCCATTATTGTTGTCACAATGGTCGAGGGCTTTCTGGCAGTCTTTCAGTTTGTTGAAATTGAATTCACTCCAATCTTTGTCGATACTGGTAAGACCGTCAAGTTCTAAAGATTCTGTACAAAATTGAAAGATGTCCTTCTTTACGGGTTTGAAATATCTTCCAGAAAGGAGATGAAGGAATGCCATCGGCAAATACCTGCGATAGCCCCATTGAAGGTGATAGACTTTGTTCAGTCGGGCGCCGCTGCGCCCTTCGATTTGTAACAGGAGGTTTGTTCTTTGTCCCATAATAAACGTTGTTTCTCGTTTCATCTTTATTAGTATAGAAAAACTGAAAATGTTACAGCGTATAGATTACCTATCTAATACTTCAATCACTGCACCGCCATCAAACGCTCGATGTTCACCATAAAACACATAGCCCAGTTGGTTGCAAAGCAGTGTTGTCTCCCCAATCTTTGTACCCGAGCCTCCAGTGAAGTGGGTGTGGCCGTAAATCCAATAATCGGCTCCACATCTTTTTATAAACTCATCAAGGTCTATTTGGAAGGCCGTATTCAGCACCCCTCCGGGATAGCCGTTGAATTCCTCGCGTAGCGTTGGACAATGGTGCGTCACGATGATTTTGTGAGCCGCCTTGGAGTCCGCCAATGCCGTCTCCAACCAGTGCAGGCAACGCTCATGCAGCCCATCCACGTCATTCGCAAAGAACCGTTTTCCGTTCAAGATCCCATGCTTGAAATCGTTCATTCCCTGCTGAATCTCCCACAAGTACAGCGGACTTATCCGAGTCCACAACGTGGTGAAAAACAACTCTGTATCCCCAAACACTACACTGCGGTTGTTCAAGTACTGCACATTATCTCTATATGCGAACTCGTAATTCTCCATCGTCTGGGCGATGTCATACCCATGATAAAACTCATGATTGCCCGGGACGATAAAGGTCTCTCGGAAATGCTCCGCACACCAGTCGAAAAACCGCCGCTTCATCATTTTTCGGTCACACAAATACGACACGTCACCAGCAAGCACCAGCACCTCGCCGATCGCTGTAATGCCGCCATTCTCAATGAAATTCCTGTTCTCTGCAAACTCCAGATGCAGATCCGATGCATATTGTATTTTCATAATGATTTTATCCGTTTTCTTTCACATCTTTTGCAAACATCCTCAGTACCGTCAGCATGGCCTCGTTTGCAGACATAAACTCCTCATCTTTTATCTGGATCTTGTCGTCTCCCTTCTTCCAACCATAAAGATAGCAGTGCTGATGGTCTTTATAATTGCTGATGCCCACTCCGATACCATATTTTTCATATAGTCGAGCGAGTATCGCGCAAACTGTCATTGATTCGGTTACCTCTTCCCTGATGGGGTCATACACCGAATCCTCCAACGGCACCGGCTCGTCCAACGCCAACTGCCCCTCGGGTTTCCACATGGCCAGCGACACAATCTCGTCGTACTGCTCCCGTGTAATATCATCCCCGTCTTCCAAATCGCACTCGTATGGCAAGTCAAACACGCTCCCTTCTTTGTGATGGTTCAGGTAATCGTGAAAGATATGCGGTGTCAGCTTCACATAGTCCTTACCCTCCAGAATATTAAGTATTTTCTGGGCATTGTGCATCAACAGCGGAGCGCCAGCCTCATAGAGTGCCAACGCTATCTCACAGCCTGCATCCACCCAGGCCGAATAGCTCACGCCAAAACTGATGAGCCAACCACCGGGCGTGTAGTAATCCGTCGCATGCACATTATTTCGCGACAAGCCCAGCTCACCGTAATGGTCAAAGGCCATCTCATTAAACGCCTCCTCGCTGTCGAAATCCGTCTCATCGGTGATCTCGCCATGCCGACCGTGCTGATAACGTCTGTAGAATTCAATATCTGTCAGTTTGGTTGATTTCTCTAGAAACTCTTTATACTCCTTTCGCTCTCTCCGGCTCCGACAGCTCAAACGACTAAAGTGTGCCTCGTATGCCTCATACGCCACCCGGAAGTACTTCGCATAAATCCGAATGCTCATTTTGGGCAACGGCTCCCGGTAGCAAGGCGGCAGAACAACCCCTTCCGTTGAAAACTCCAGCCTCTTAAACTCCCCGTCAACATATTTCGGCTCCGTTCTCCGGTAGATTGCCTCATTCGCGATACACTCTTTCAGCATCTTGACGACCTTCTTTACATTCTTCGGCCGACACCGTTGCCATGGCACAATCCTATCCAAATCCTTTCGGGCAATTCGTCCCGTCCGCTGCCGCTTGGGCAGATGCTCATCGACATAGCGGTTATACGCCTCCACATCTGCGGCGATAACAGGCACCTTCTCCCGCAGAAACTCGGTCAACGGTTCCAGCAGCCACTCCATATCCTCGTGATGCGCATCTTTGTCGTCATCGTCGTGAATCTGACACCACCAATGCACATTCTCTACCATGTGCAGATAGGTGTGCCCCCTGTACTTCGTCACAGCGATATGATACCAATGCGACTCCATCGGATAATTGGACTTCCACTCCTTCAGATAGTCCGCCCGCGTATAGACATCCTCTTCGGCCCCATCCTTTGCATCATTGAATGAACACCAATCCGAAGGCTTCCCTCTCGGGACCTCGATCCACAGCGAATGCCGATAGTCATCACCAGACGGCGCAAACACATCCAACAACCCTTTAATCTCTATCAGTAGTTCCATCGACCTTCCTGAAACACATATTCCATTCAAATCTTGATTTCCACAACCAGCCCGCTCCATCAGCGGGACTGTCAATTTTCTCTTTGCCATACTATTATTCGTTTAATTGTTCATCCCTATAGTATCCGATTTTCAGAAATGTTACACGCAAGGCAGTTTTTTTTAAAATTGCCGAAAGTGTAAGATTATTGGCGTGAGTTATCCCGTTTTTACATCATGCAATACGTTTTTAGCAAACTCATGCAAAAATATTTGCATGAGTTTGCCAGCGCTGGAATCGCATTGTGATGTTTACAATAAATGTACATACGAAAAAAGGGATGGCTTAAGCCATCCCTTTTTTCGTTGTAAGTCAAACCGCTTAGGCTTCCGTCAAATCGACAATAGGTGCATCAGGAGCGTTCTTCATCACGGAAGCGATGCCGTTCTTCATGTTCACCTGGTTGGCATACATCTGGCTCGAGCCAATGACTTGTCCGTTGCTGGCCATCAGGTTGAAATACGGTTTGCCGTTGGAGGCTTCCTTCACTTCAAAACGCTTTTGGTCCTGACTGTTTTTCTTTACTGATTCAACACCGTTTAAGCACGATGCCTTGGTTTTGTATCCTTCACTGGTGAGGATGACTTGACCGTTGGTAGCTTTCAGGTTGAATTGGAATTCACCATTCTTCCTGGTTTTGATTTCAAATTTACCCATAATTGTTGTTTTTAAAGTTGGTTTCGGCTGCAAATATACATTTTTTCATTTGCTTTACAAAAAAAAGCATCTTTTTTTCATTGCAAACGTGCCAAAAGTTCATCGCGGTAACTGGCCCCAACGGGAACCTTGTTGCCTGCCACAGTGACATCCGACTTGTCTAAGTCCTGGACATGCTTGAACGAAACAATATAGGACTTATGCACACGAACAAACATATCCTTGGGCAAAATCTCCTCCAAATCCTTCAAGGCAAATAGCGCTGTGATACGACGCTGCGTGGTATGGAAGGTCACATATTCATGTTGCCCCTCGATAAAAAGCAAATCATCGTAATTGATCTTGTAGAGTTTGTAGTCGGCCTTCACGGTGATGAAGTCATTGGAACGGCTAATGGTGTCGTGAGGCTTATCAAGTTTACCTACCAAAGGCTGCTCGCTGCCAATGGCCTTGTTGACGGCTTGGAAGAAACGTGGAAAATCAAAAGGTTTCAGCAGATAGTCGGCTACCGAAAGGTTGAATGCATCGACGGCATATTCCGAATACGCTGTTGTGAAGACAATGGCCGGCTTGTGTTCCAAACTTTTCACCAACTCGAGTCCGGTGAGGTCGGGCATCTGGATGTCGAGAAACATGATGTCAACCTGATTATGCTTCAAAGCATTCATGGCCTCAAAAGCATTCGAACATGTGGCCACCAATTGCAACGAATCGACTTTCGAGACATAATCCTGCAATAGCTTTTGGGCCAAATACTCATCATCCACAATCATCACGTTGTATTTCTCATTCATAGTTCAATCTTGACTTTATAGATTTCTTTATCTTGTTGAATATCAAATTTATAGTTCTCTCCATAATGCAGCATCAAGCGCTGTTGGACGTTTTTCTGTCCGATACCTGACTTCTGCCCTACTCCACCATCACTCCCAACTAGCTTGACATTGGGTGCAATGGTGTTCTCCGCCACAAAACAAAACGAATCGCCCGACTGCTGAATCTTGATATGGATATAGCCCTCAGGATGTGTCTCCAACCGGCTGTATTTGAAACTGTTTTCGATGATGGGCTGCAACAGCATGGGCGCAATCAGATAGTTCTCATTTTCAACTTCTTCCGAAAACAAGATCTCTCTCTCGCCGTTGATGCGCATTAACTGGAAATCGATATAGTTCTCAATGTAATGGATTTCCTTGCTCAGAGGAATCGTATCGGTCTGACAGTCCACGAGCACATAACGCAGCATCTCCGACAGCTTCAACACACCGTCGGCAGCATTGTCGTCATGCGTGTAAACCATCGAATAGATATTGTTTAAGGCATTGAACAAAAAATGCGGGTTGATTTGTGATTTCAAGTAACGCAGCTCCATGTCGAGTTTCTCGCTTTTCAGTCGGTCGGCAATGATCTTGTCCTCGTTTTCCTTACGTTGGAAATAGAAAATCACCACGATGGCGAAGGTGGCAATGAACCACGTCAAGCGCACCAAAAAAGCCACAAAAGTGAAAGGGAAAGCAAATATCTCCGAGAAAGGCCGATGCTCGATGTAACGCATGAGACAGATATCAATACCCGTCGAGAGTGCCGCCCAAACAGGAAGCACGAAGACCGAAATCAGGATAAAAAGAACCAGACGCTTCCTAGCCAGCAACCCAGTAATCAGCACCTTGTTCACAAAAAGCACTTCAAGCACCACCATGGCGACAAAACACAACGAGCTGACCACTCGGAAGAGCATGTTGCCAGTGGAATGCACCGCAAAGAATATGATGAACAGTACAAGCCAGATGACGCCCCATTTGTAGAGGCGCTCCAACAGGTCGAGGTTGGCGGTGGGCAGGGTCGGTCGTTTCATCAGTGTCGATTTGTCGGCAAAGATAGTTGTTTTTAACAGAAAGAGCGTTTTTTTCGTTGAAATGTCGAAATATTACGTTGAAATCTACGTCTACGAACTGCATTTATTCCTACTTTTGCACCTTAATTAATAGAGCAACGACTCTCAGAGAAAATGATAGTATGAAAAGACTGCGTATTAGTATCTT
>JAEEGJ010010862.1_pt1 | contig 23420 bp, 13 predicted proteins | sample 8958761 | NCBI WGS metagenome assembly JAEEGJ01 (sample SAMN16246546, study PRJNA631951) | gut metagenome | biome: gut microbiome; feature: rumen; material: RS-attached | host: Bos | place: Iran: Karaj | collected 2018-10 | reverse complement strand
TCGGCAATCGGACCATACAAGGGAGGACTTCGTTTCCATCCTTCAGTAAACCTTGGTATCATCAAGTTCCTTGGTTTCGAGCAGATCTTCAAGAACTCTCTTACAAGCCTTCCAATCGGTGGTGGTAAGGGCGGCAGTGACTTCGACCCTAAGGGCAAGTCAGACAGAGAAGTAATGGCATTCTGCCAGAGCTTCATGACAGAGCTTTACAGACATATCGGCGCTGATACAGACGTACCTGCAGGAGATATCGGTGTAGGCGGACGTGAGATCGGCTATCTCTTTGGACAATACAAGAGAATCAGAGATTCTTATGAAGGCGTTCTTACAGGTAAGGGCCTTACATACGGCGGATCACTGGCTCGTACACAGGCTACAGGATATGGTCTTCTTTACCTTACAGAGGAGCTGCTTAAGTGCAACGGCTCTGACATCAAGGGCAAGACAGTAGTTGTATCCGGAGCTGGTAACGTTGCTATCTATGCTATCGAGAAGGCTCAGCAGCTCGGTGCAAAGCCTGTTACATGTTCTGATTCAACAGGATGGATCTATGATCCTGAAGGAATTGATGTTGCACTTCTTAAGGAAATCAAAGAGGTTAAGAGAGCTCGTCTTACAGAGTATGCTGCTGCAAGACCTTCAGCTGAGTACCACGAGGGCAGAGGCGTATGGAGCATCAAGTGTGATGTTGCTCTTCCTTGCGCAACTCAGAACGAGCTTGATCTTGAGGATGCTAAGCAGCTTGTTGCCAACGGCGTTCAGGCTGTATGTGAGGGCGCTAACATGCCTACAACAATCGAGGCTACAGAGTACTTACAGCAGAACAAGGTTATGTTCGTAGGTGGTAAGGCTGCTAATGCAGGTGGTGTTGCTACATCAGCTCTTGAGATGAGTCAGAACTCTGAGAGACTGTCATGGTCCTTTGAAGAGGTTGATGCTAAGCTCAAGCAGATCATGGTTAATATCTACCACAACATTGACGATGCTGCCAAGAAGTATGGACAGGAAGGCAACTATGTTGCAGGTGCCAATATTGCCGGCTTCCTTAAGGTTGCTGAGGCTATGAAGGCTCAGGGTATTGTTTAATAAATAATCAGATAACAAGAGGCCTCCGGTGTGAACCCAATGTCATTAAGTTAGCATTGTAACACGAGGGAAAAGTTTTAAAGAGGATGTTGGAATTGTTCCAGCATCCTCTTTTTCCATGGTTATTTACACAACAAATAGACGGATGGAAATCCGCCTGCTGAGCACGTGTAAAATTCATAGCTTTATGCTACTCTATATAGGAAACCTCTAAAGATTCTTGCAGACTGGTATCTATATCATCATCACCATAAGCAATGAAATCATATCTATGTTCACTGCGAATAAAATGGTAGTTCTCATATTTATAGTTGCGTTTTTTGCGACGACGACCAACATGAATGGTAACACTTTCATCAACGCAGGATCCATCCCTGGGGACCAAAGTATAGTTTATATATTTTTAACAGAAGAAATAAACGGGGAATGATAAAATAATATTACGTTGTAGCATTAGAAACTCTGGTGAGAATATGATAGAACGGAGTATATTTTTATGGAAAAAATATATGAAAGCCTCATTTCTATACCTGAAAAAATAGCAATTCTTGCGAAAGAAAAGCCTGATGATAGTGCTATTATTGCCTCCGATAGAATTCTTACATACAGGAATCTGGATGAGATAAGCAATAGGGTGGCATATGCAATTATATCAATGTGCCCGGATTTGAAGGAAGAATCTACTATAGGTCTTCTTTTGGATAGAAAATCATATGTTTTTCCTTTGGAGATTGGAATTGTGCGAGCAGGATTTGCATACATTCCAATGACAGATGAATATCCTGAGGATAGAATCAACTACTGCATGGAGAATGCAGATAGCACACTTCTTATAACGACCAAAGAAATTCTAGGCAAAAAAACCGGTCTTGATACCGGTAAATATAAAGTATTGCTGGTCGAAGAAGTGCTTTCCTATGAAGGGGAATCTTTGCCTTTGCCTGAAATAAGAATGGAAAGGCTTTCTCATATTTTCTACACTTCCGGGTCAACAGGGATTCCTAAAGGAGTCCGAAATACTGTATTGGCAGATTCAAAGATAGTTACTGTAACGGAAGACGATTATCCATTTTTTGAATTCTTTAAAGAGCCTAAAATATGTCTTGCAGTAACCCAGATATCTTTTGTTGCTTCTTTGATTGATTATCAGGTTATTTATAGCGGTGGTTGCATTGTTTTTGCAGAGGAAAAAGACTATAAGGATATGACTCTGCTTATCAATAAGATGCTGGATCACCAGGTTCAATGTTTTTTTGCGACTCCATCATTTGTAAACAATCTTCTTTTAATAAAACAATCAAGACCTGCACTGGCTATTCTTGATTGTCTGGTTTTGGTGGGAGAAAAACTTGATTCCAATATTCTTGATCCTATATTTAAAATCAATCCATGGCTGCACATTGTTAATGCCTATGGAATGACAGAATCCAATTCGTCTGTTTTCAGCAAACTAATAGTAAATGAAGATAGAGAAATCAGCGTTGGTGAGCCTTCGCCCCTGATGACGATCGTAGTTCTTGATGAAGAGGGGAATATCGCACAGACAGGTGTAATCGGTGAAATTATCATAAGTGGAGATGCTGTCACTCAGGGGTATCAGAAGCTTGAGGATAAGAGTAAGGAAAGCTTTATTTTGATCAACGGCAAGAAATTCTATAGAACCGGAGATCTTGGCTATTTTGATGAAAAAGGTGAGGCACATTTATCAGGCAGAGTCGATGATATGGTTAAATATCATGGACAGCGAGTTGAACTTGGTGAAATCGAAAGTGTTATTAGGCAATATCCGGGAATTGAGCTATGCAAGGTTCTGATGAAGAACAACGGAATAGAAGATTTTCTGGTGGCATTTTTTACTTCAGGGGAAGAATTAAGCAACAAAGAAATCATAGAATTCTTAAAGCAGAAGCTCCCTCCCTACATGGTGCCCGGAGTGTTTGTTCATCTTGATGAGATGCCCCTGAATACAAATAAAAAAATAGACAGGATGAAGCTCCTTGAAATGGAAACTGACTTTGGCGGCGGAGACTATGAGGAGCCTGAGACAGAACTGGAGGCAGAGCTTTGCAAATATTTTGCAGATGTCCTTGGGCTTAAGAGAATAAGCGTGATAGGGGACTTTTTTGACTATGGTGGAACATCACTTTCAGTATCGAGGCTTCTTTCGGAACTTGATAAAGGTGGCTACAGCGTATCCTATGGTGATGTTTTTGAAAATTCCACTCCAAGGGCACTGGCTTTCTTTATTGAAAACGCAACGAGTAAAGCTTCCATACCACCTATGGACAGGGATGAGTATCCTCTGACCAAAACGCAGCTTGGAATATATCTTGAGGGATTAACAGGCGGAAGTAAAGAAACCTATACAACTCAGTATATGATGGAAGCAGATCCTGATATCGATGAGAATCAGCTTATTGATGCTGTAAATAAACTCTTTGATGCTCATCCTGCCCTTAAATATATGATAAGGTGCCGGGAAAATGAACTTCCATATATGGAGATGGTTCCTGATTATAAAATAGAAGTTCCCGTATTTGAAGGTGAAAGTAAAAATCGTATCAATTTTATTGGCAGTTACATGCCTGTAGTAAAAGTGCTCGATAATCTGCTGTTTAATTTTGCTGTCTATAAGACTGAAAAATGCTGTTATCTGATATTAAAGTCACATCTTATTGCATCTGATGGCACGTCACTTAGTCTTATCATTTCCGATCTTAACAGAGCCCTTGGTGGCAAAGAACTGCTGAAGGAGGAATGCTCAATTCAGCAGGTGGGCATGTATGAAGAAGCGCTTATTAAAAACGGAGCTTATGAAAAGGCAAGGGAATACCACAAAAATCTCTTTGCCAAAATGGATAGTATAGATCAGCTTATGGGAGATCTGAACAATCCCCTTACTCCCGGTGTCAGTATGAATTTCAGATATGAGCCCGGAACACTTAAGGCGCAGGAGGTGAAGGAGTTCTGTACCAGGACTCAGGTTTCAGAGAGTGCATTTTTCATGGGAGCAATGGCGCTGCTTCTGGGAAAATATCTTTATGCAGATCAGGTATCCTTCTCAACAGTTTATAACGGCAGATCCGTAAAGGAGATGGATAATACCATCGGAACGCTTATCAAGAGAATTCCTGTTTACGGAGATCTGACAGAGAATCTGACTGTGGCACAGTATCTTTCTGCCATGAGCAGGCAGGTATTTGCCAACATGAGCAATGATATTTTCTCTTTTGATGAAGTATTAAAAAGCTGCCCTGTAAACGAGGATGTGGAGCTGATTTTTCAGGGAGATCTTTTTACAGATAATATGGGCATGGATGCCGGAAAACAAAGACTTAAGAGTGACTCATACTTTATGGAACAGTACCATACGGGTATGGTCACAGGCTGCATGTCTATTCAGCTTTTCTCTACAAATGGTCTCTACAACATGACAATAGAATACAGAAATGAGAGATTTTCCGAAAGCTGGATAAACCGTTTTGCCGATCACCTTTTCATCATTGCCGATCAGCTGCTTTCATGCGAAAAAATTGGCGACATCGTTATGATGAATGACGATGACAGGGCTATAATCGAGAAGTTCAACGACAAAAAGATTGAAATTGAGTTTGTTCCTGTCCATAAGCAGATAATGCTTCACGGAAAGAAGACTCCTCAAAAGACGGCTGTAATATGCCAGGAAAAATCCCTTTCCTTTGAAGAGCTTTATCTTTTGGCAAATCAGGGAGCTGAAAAGCTGCTTTCTTACAAGGTTACAAAGGACGTTCCGGTGGGCGTACTTTTAGATAGATCAGTTTATGTTTACGTCACTGAAAATGCAATCCTAAGCGCCGGAGGAGGGTTTGTTCCTTTTATACCTGAATATCCTGATGACAGAATAGATTTTTGCATGAGGGATGCCGGGATAGGTCTTTTGATCACTACTGAGGCTTTAAAAAAGGAAAGAGAAGGCCTCATCGGAAAAGAGTACAAAATACTGACTCTTGAGGAAATCTATGGTGTAGCTGACCTGTCAGAGATAAAGGCAGATCAAAGGTATAAAGACTTTGAAGCTTATAACTCAGAAAAAGAAAATCTTGCTTATTGTATCTACACCTCCGGTTCTACAGGAAGACCTAAAGGTGTGATGATTGAGCACGGAAATATTGCCAATTATGTGCACAGAAATGAGAAGTCTGTTGAGATAATGCACTATGCAAAAGAGGGAAGGGTGAGTCTTGCTCTTGCTTCCTTCTCCTTTGATGTCTCTGTTGTAGAGGAGTTTGTTCCACTGTGCAACGGAAATACTGTTGTTATCGCAACGGAGGATGAGATACATAATCCGGACAAACTGGCAAAGACTATCATCGATAATGGCGTTGACGGTATAACCTGTACTCCGACTTACCTTTCAAGCCTTATTTCGATTCCATCGTCAAGAGAAGCAATTAAAAATATCACCTTCTTTGATGTAGGTGCGGAAGCTTTTCCTTTATCGCTTTATGACAAGCTGCGAAGTCTTAGGACAGACAGCGTCATCCTCAATGTATACGGACCCACAGAATGTACCATGGGGTGTTCTGCGGATGTTGTGGAAAATACAGGTGCCATCACGATTGGTGAACCCATAGCCAACACTTATTTTTCTATCTTTGATAAGTTTGGAAATGAGCTTCCGGTGGGAATACGAGGAGAGCTTATTATCGGCGGAGATCAGGTAGGAAGAGGATATGTGGGACTTCCTGAAAAAACTAAGGCATCCTTCTTTGAGCATAAGGATTATAAGGCTTATCACAGCGGGGATTTATGCTCATGGACAGATGAGGGCAAGGTAAGAATATTCGGACGAATTGACAATCAGGTTAAACTGCGCGGATTCAGAATTGAGCTTGATGAGATAGAAAGAGTAATGGCTGAATTCAAGGGAATCAAAGCTGCGGCTACTAAGATTGTAAAAACTTCCTCAGGGGAATTCCTGACAGGATATTATGTGTGTGAGGATGCACCTGATGAGGACGCATATAAGGATTTTCTAAAGGAAAAGTTGCCTGAATACATGGTACCTCAGGTTATGAAACAGGTGGAGAGTATGCCGCTTACCGTTAATGGCAAGATTGACAGAAAAGCTCTTCCTGATCCTGACGTTTCAGAATTCAAGGCAGAATATGTTGCGCCGGAAAATGAAATTGAAAGAAGACTTTGCGAGGCATTTGCCAAGGCACTTATGCTTGATGACAAGATAGGAACTGCTGATGATTTCTTTGAACTTGGAGGAGATTCCCTAAAGGCAATGGCGGTACTGTCGGATGCGGCCATAGATGGACTGACTGCGGCAGATATTTTCCAAAAGAGAACACCAAAGGAAATCGCAGATGCTGTTAATGAAAGAAATGCCCTTGGTAATTCGGACGAGCGTGAAAAGAGGGCAAGGTCTGTTCCTCACATACTGACGCCAATGCAGATTAAGATGATCGATTATCAGCTGTATAATCCCGGATCCTCCATGTGGAGCAATATGCATTTTCTCATAAGACTTGGAAAAGAAATAGATCCGGAAAAGCTTTGTATCGCATTAAAGAAGGCCATAGAGAACCATCCCGGACTCTGCGTCATCTTTGAATATAACGATGATCTGGAGCTTCAGCAAAGATATGCGCCTGAGGTCATGCCCAGTATAGAAATTGAAGATATAGAAGAGGAGGATATAGAAGAACTTAAGAAGACCCTGGTGAGGCCTTTTAAAAGAATATTGAAATCCTGTCTTTTCAGGACACGCATCTTTAGGTCAAAAGAGGCTTCATATCTGTTTTTTGATGTGCATCATCTGCTTATGGATGGCGGTTCTCTTGGTGTTCTGCTCCAGGACATTACTGATGCTTACTATGGCAGAGAGCTTAAGAAGGATTACTACTTTATGCTGCTTGAAAACATGGAAAAAGCCCGCAAGGACGGAACCTATGAAGCGGATAAGAAATATTTTGATGAGCAGTTTGGATCTGCATCGAAAGAATATCTGGTTATACCAAAGCCGGATCATAAGTCCAACAAGAACTCTTCTGCAGGAAGGATAAAGAGACTTAAGTTTAATGCAGAGGAAGTAAAAGCAGCTGAAGAATATTGGGGTGTTACACATTCCTGCATGGCAATTGCCAGTGCTCTTATCGCTTTATCAGAGCATGAAAAAGTAAGTAAGGTTATGAGTAACTGGATATTTAACGACAGGCTGGCTCCGGAGTCTGAAAATGTCGTAGGTCTTTTAATCAAGAATCTGCCTGTAGGAGTTGATATGGATGCCTTTGATGATTTGCAGGAACTCCTTTTAGAGGTCAAAAGGCAGATTGGTGAAGGAATTGCCCATTCTTCATACGATTACTTCGCAGAAACTGATTCTGCATTTTATTCAGATCCCATGGAGGTTAATCTACAGCTTGGAATAAACGGAGACGAGCTTGATGAACTTTCTGCGGAGCCTGTTGAACTGGATGATCCATATTCAGCGGCCAGCGCCAGACTCGAGCTTGAGCTTTTGGAAAATGAATATGGTGATGGCGGTTTTGACGCAGAGCTTGAGTATGTGAAAGAAATATTTGATGAGGATAATATATATCGTTTCCACGATACTTATGTAAGGATGCTGGAAACACTTATAAGTGACGGCTCAAGAAAACAGAGCTGTATTTGAGAAAGGCGAGAGGTTCGTTTTATCAACATGGAAAAAATAAAGTTATCGGATCACTTCACGATTTCCAGAATTTTGCTGTTTTCCCTGCCCAGCATCGGTATGGAGATTGTGGACAGTACCTATCAGGTAGTAGATGGTTTTTTTATTTCCAACTATATCGGTGAAAGTGCCTTTGGTGCGGAAAACCTCATTTATCCGCCTCTGCTGATCATTATGAGCCTGGGACTTATGTTCGGAAGTGGTGCCAGTGCTCTTTTATCAAAGGAGATGGGAGAAGGACATGGTGAGCGGGCTAACAGGCTTATGACCATGCTTATCGGAATCCTGACCGGTGTAGGCATTGTTCTGTCGCTTGCGATGTTTTTACTTATGCCAAGGGTGGCAAGATGGGTGGGCTCATCTGATGAAATGCTTGGAAACTGTATCGCCTACGGCCGGGTACTGAGCTTATTCATGCCATTTCAGATGCTCAGTATGGCCTTCCATGCTCTGCTGATTGCAGCGGAAAGGCCGGGACTTGGGCTGGCAGTGACTTTATCCAACGCTGTTTTGAATATCATTTTGGACTGGGCCTTTGTGGTCATATTTGGATGGGGCATGGAGGGTGCTGCTGTGGCAACAGGCTTGTCATGGGTCATCAGCGCGGCCATTCCGTTTGTTTTTTTCCTTAGAAAAAATAGTGAATTGCACTTCACAAAGCCGGCATTTGACCTGAAGGCTCTGGTTCAGACCGTATACAATGGCGCATCAGAGATGGTGGATGCTGTGGCATACGCTGTTGTGGCGGTAATTTTTAATTTGCAGCTGATCCGGTACTTTGGGGACGCAGGTGTGGAAGCTTATGCGGTATGTGAGTATGTTGGCGGATTCTTTAATGCGGTGTTCTATGGAATCAGCATGAGCATCGTTCCTGTAGTCGGATATCATCTGGGACAGGCCAATAAGAAGGAGCTCCATAGCCTCTGGCACAGAGGAATGATTTTGATGGGCTCATGTGATCTGGTTATTACCATGATCTGTATTGGCTTTGCAAGGCACATAGCCAGCGTCTTTGTGGGATATAATTTGGAGTTGACAGCACTGTCTACTCACGCACTTAAGCTGGTTTCGCTTTATCTTTTATTAAATGGCGTTACGATATACGCAAGCTCCTATTTTACAGGATTAAATCAGGGGACGGCATCTCTTGTCATAGCGCTTATTAAGGGAATAATTGGGCCGCTGCTGTTTATCTGGATGCTGCCAGTGGTATTTGGACCTGATGCAATATGGCTGGCAACCCCGGGATCTGAGTTTATTGCAGCGATTGCGATGTGTTTGTTTATAGCATGGTGGTGGCTGGGTGCTGAAGACCGCCATCTGGGCGAAAAGGAGGAATAAAATATGGCAATGGTACTTATGCTGGATGGAAGTGCTCATGAAAATGGGAATACTGCTGAGGCTCTAAATGAAATGGACGTTGTTTTCAAGGATGAAGGAATCGATACAAAAGTGTTTCAGATCGGAAATCAGGCTATTTATGGCTGCGCAGACTGCGGATACTGCGAGGAAAATGGTAAATGTACCTTTGAAAATGATGCGGTCAATGAAGTAGCTGCTTTGCTGGAAAAGGCTGACGGACTGATAGTAGCAAGTCCTGAGTACTTCAATTCCCCAAGTGGAACAGTGCTGGCCTTTTTGGACAGATTGTTTAGAAGTGCACGGTTTGACATGGGGATGAAGGTTGGAGCCGGCATTGTGACAGGAGATAGCAGCGATCCTGCCGGTAGTATTGATACATTAAATCAGTACTTTGCAATTGGTGGGATGAAGATAGCATCCATATCCTTCTGGGGGCAGAATTCCGATAATAACCCTGATAAAAAGGAGCCGTTTTGGCAGGTGCGACAGCTTGCCCGTGATGTCAGTTCAATGATTAAAGCCCTGACGGCTGTAACGGAAAATGGGGAAGAGCCTGACACTGACATAGAGGATATGTATAAAACTGATTATACTGATGGGGATTTTGAACAGATCATTAAGCGACCTACCAGTGTGTTTATCTTAGATGAGGAGAATCCGGTTTTCCCTGATCCGAGATATGCATCTCCTACAGGCCTTTTGGCAGTCGGCGGCGGATTGTCAGTCGAATGGCTTATAGCCGCCTATAGAAAAGGGATTTTTCCATGGGCTGATGATGGATTGCCGATGATGTGGTTTTGTCCTAAGGAACGTTTCGTCCTTAGGCCTTCCGACATCCATTTGTCCAAAAATATGGCAAAGTTTATGAGAAACCATACGGTTACACTGGAGGTGAATCGTGATTTTGCAGATATCATGCACCATTGCAGGACAGTAAGGGAAGAAAAAGGCGAAGAAACCTGGATAACTGATGAAGTTGAAGAATTATATCTTGAGCTGTGGAAGGCCGGATATGGATACTGCGCAGAGGCGTATATCGATGGAGAGCTTGCAGGCGGATCGTACGGAATCCGCATTGGGAAATGTCTGATTGCTGAAAGTGGATTTTCTTTGTTGCCCGACGGATCGAAGATGTGCACGTATTTGCTTGCAAAAAAGATGGAAGAGGATGGTGATCTTCTGTTTGATGCCCAGGTATATTCGGAATATCTGGCCAGGATGGGATTTAAATCAATATCATATGATGAGTATGTGGAAATAATGAACAGGGGATTACAAAATAGTTAAAAACTTAATAGGAGATATCGAGTGCTATTGGCGTAGACCATGAACTGGTCTGCGCCATTTTTAATGCGAAATGTGATGTTTTTCAGAAAAAAAGACCCCTATACCATTTCTGGTATAAGAGTCTTATTGTCGTCACACTTAACTTAATGACATTGGGTGTGAACCGGAGGCCCTTATTATGTCATAAATTATTCTTTTGCAGATTCTTTGAGAAGACTTACTATCTCACCTTCTGTGGCCAGTGCCATTACTTTTTCTGCAAGGGCATCTGCCTCAGGCTTGGTCCATTTGGAGATGATACATCTCGCAGTCAGGACAAGTACCGGATTGACAGAAAATTCTGTAAGCCCGAAGGATATCAGCAGTGGAATCATAAGTGGATCTGCTGCAGCTTCTCCGCACATTCCCACCGGAATTCCAGCGTCCCTGCCGCACTCTATGATGTGCTTTATGGAACGAAGTACTGACGGCTGGAAGGTGGAGTAGAGATATGCCACATCGCTGTTTCCGCGGTCAACGCTCATGGTGTACTGGGTGAGATCGTTGGTTCCGATTGAGAAGAAATCTGATTCCTTTGCAAGAAGATCAGCTATGAGAGAAGCTGAAGCAGTCTCAATCATACAGCCCACTTCAATATCTTTGTCATAAGCGATCCCGTTTGCGTCAAAGTCTTTTTTAATATCAGCTACCATCTCTTTTACGGCTCTGATCTCCTCCACGCAGGTAACAAGAGGAACCATGATCTTTATCTTGCCAAAAGCACTGGCTCTCATAATGGCTCTTAGCTGGATCATGTAGCTGTCTTTGTTGCCCAGGCAGTATCTGACTGCTCTGTAGCCAAGGAACGGATTTTCTTCCTTCTTCATTCCAAGATAAGGGATGTCTTTATCTCCGCCAATATCAAGGGTCCTGATGATGACAGGCTTGCCTTCGAGAATCTGGGCAGCCTCCCTGTAAGCGGCAAACTGCTCATCCTCTGTGGGCATTCTGGTGTTATCCATGAACAGGAACTCTGAGCGGAAAAGACCTACACCTTCTCCGTCACATTCCACAGCCTTTTTTGCATCCTTAGGTGTTCCTATGTTGCAGAAGAGCTCAAGACTAATGCCATCGGCGGTCACAGTCTCTTTTCCCATAAAGCCCTTAAGCTCGGAGAGCTTCCTGATGTATTCCTCGCGCCTTATTATGTACTGGGAGAGGATATCACCTTCAGGATTTATATATACCTGTCCCTCTGTGCCATCCACTATGGCTGTGTCCTTGTCCTTAACAAGACCTGTAATGTCCGGAACGGACAGAACAGCAGGAATTTCAAGGGCTCTTGCAAGAATGGCGGAGTGGGAGGTTTTGCCTCCGACTTCGGTGATGATTCCCACTACGTTGTCCTTGTTGATCTGGGAGGTCATGGATGGGGTAAGGTCTCTGGCTACCAGAACAGTGCCCGGAGAAACCTTACTGATATCCACATCCTCAATCCCAAGGAGTATCTTAAGAAGGCTCACTTTGATATCACTGATATCAGAAGCCCTTTGTTTCATCAGATCATCGTCCATCTTTGAGAACATGCCGATGAACATGTCGCAAACAGCCTCTACAGCAGATTCTGCGCACTGGCCTGCTGCGATCATCTTGCCCATTTCACCGGACATGGTGGGATCGTTCATCATTACCAGATGACCCTCAAGGATTTCGGCTTCCTTGGGACCTATGCGCTTTCTGATGTCCTCAGCCATTTGAGTAGTTTCATCTTTGAACTTCTCAATGGCATCCTTAAAGCGCTTCTGTTCGCTGTCTACGTCTTCAATTTTTACTGCGTCGTAGGAAAGGTCATGCTCCTTGATGACGCAGATGCTTCCGATTCCGATGCCGCGGGATGCGGCGATTCCTGATATCATATGTTTGCCTCCCAACATTATAAGAGATCTTAGTCGCCTAAGCCGCTTTCAACCAGTTCGATTGCCTTCTTAAGAGCATCTGCCTCGTCGGGACCATCGCACTGGATCTCAATCTCGGCACCGCACTTGATGCATGCGCTCATGAGCATCATAACGCTCTTGGCATCGTAGGGTGTTCCGTTGAATACAACCTTAACATCGCTGGCAAAAGGGGTCATAGCCTGTGAGAAAACACTGGCTGGACGCATGTGCATACCCTGTTCGTTAATTACTGTGATTTTCTGTGATACCATAATCTGCCTTCCTTTCTGTAAAAGACCATTTATAGTTAATTATTCCTCTACGTTTTTCTTGAGTACACCAAGAAGTGCACATCCGACAAACGAACCAATGAGAAGAGCTACAAGGTACATTACCATGTTACCTACAACAGGGAATACGAAGATTCCGCCGTGAGGAGCTCTAAGTGTGCATTTGAAGGCCATTGAGAGAGCACCTGCAACACCTGATCCTACGAGAAGAGCAGGAATAACGTGAAGCGGATCAGCAGCTGCGTAAGGGATAGCACCCTCAGTGATGAAGCAAAGACCCATGATGAAGTTTACAGGGCCTGACTTTCTCTCAGCCTCAGTGAATTTGTTCTTAAAGATAATTGTTGCAAGAGCGATGGCGATAGGAGGAACCATACCACCTACCATAACAGCTGCCATGATCATGAAGCCTGTATCGTTCTGGTTTGCAAGGGCAGCAGTAGCAAATACGTAAGCAGCCTTATTGAGAGGACCACCCATATCTGTTGCCATCATTGCTCCAAGAAGAGCACCAAGTGCTATGATCGAGCCGTTTGACATTCCTGTAAGAACTCCGGAGATCCACTCGTTAAGTGCAGCAACGATAGGGTTGATCAGACACATAACAAGACCGATAAGAAGGATTCCTACAAGAGGATATATGAGAACCGGCTTGATACCTTCAAGGGCGGGAGGAAGAACCTCACATACCTTGCGAAGGCCAAGTACGATATAACCACCAACGAAACCTGCTACAAGAGCGCCAAGGAATGCTGAAGGGATGTTTCCGCCGGGAGCAGCAAAGGTAGCACCTGTTGAAGCGAGATATCCGCCGACGAAACCTACAGCAAGACCGGGACGGTCTGCGATACTCTGTGCAATAAAGCCTGCCAGGATAGGAAGCATGAAGCCGAAGGCTGCGCCGCCTATTGACTTGAACCATGCAGCAACAGGGGTGTTGGAACCAAAGTTGCTGGGATCGATAGAGAAATCATCCAGAAGGAATGCTATGGCGATCAGGATACCACCGCCAATAACGAATGGAAGCATGTGGGAAACACCATTCATCAGGTGCTTGTATGCTTTTCTTCCTGCGCTTTCGTTTGCTGCATCGCTTGTCCTGGTTACAGTTCCGGTATGATGATAAATATCTACTGTTCCTGTTGTAGCCTTTTCAATAAGGCCGGCAGGGGAGTGGATGGCTTCTTTTGTTGATGTGATGATAACAGGCTTGCCATCGAATCTGCCCATTTCAATATTTTTGTCACATGCTACGATAACGGCGTCAGCTTCTGCGATCTCAGCGGCTGTGAGGACATCCTTTGCTCCGCCGGAGCCGTCCTTTTCAACCTTGATGTCGATGCCCATCTCTTTAGCCTTCAGCTCAAGAGCTTCCGCAGCCATGAAGGTGTGAGCGATACCTGTGGGGCATGCTGTTACGCCAACAAGCTTTTTAGCCTTGGCGGGAGCAGCTTTTGTTTCTGCTTTTGCAGCTGCAGCAGCCTTCTTGGCAGCTTCTTCCTGATCCTTCTCAGTTTCTTTTGCATCTATGATGCTCAGGAACTCATCGGGAGTCCTGGCATCTATAAGCTTTGCAGAAAAGCTTGGATCCATGAGCAGTGTCATGAGCTTTGAAAGAACCTCAAGATGTGTGTCTGCTGCCGTATCAGGTGCAGCGATCATGAAAAACAGCTTGCTGGGCTGTCCGTCCAATGACTTGTAATCAATTCCTGCGGGAATTGTAATGGCTGATACACCAGCCTGCTTTACGGCAGCTGATTTGCCGTGGGGAACTGCAATCCCCATGCCTACTGCAGTAGAGCCCTTTTCTTCCCTTGCCAGGATAGCTTTTTTGAACTCCTCCGCGTCAGACAGGTTGCCAACCCTGGAATGGAGCTCGATGAGCTTGTCGATTGCTCCCATCTGGTCAGCTGCATCTACACCAAGTGCGATGCCGTCTTTTTTCAGTAAATCTTTGATTTTCATAGACCCTCCTTTGGCCTTTGGCCGATTTAAGTATCCCCTTTACAAAATCTTTTCCTCTTTAAAGATTTTTATAAAGCTCCATAATAGCTTCTCCTGTGGCGAGATCGTCTGAGAAAGCAGTGGCAGATCCTGCTGCAGTACCCATCTTAAGAGCTTCCTCATAACTCTTATTTTTGAAGTAACCTGCGATGAAACCTGCTACCATTGAATCGCCTGCTCCTACGGAGTTTTTAACCTTACCCTTTGGAACTCCGATGCGGAACACTTCTCCATTTTCGGAGATAAGCATCGCTCCGTCGCCGGCCATGGAAATAAGTACATTCCTTGCGCCGAGCTCCTGAAGCTTTCTTGCATGCTCTTCAATCTCGTCATCAGTTTTCAGTACCTTGCCAAACATCTCACCAAGCTCGTGATTGTTGGGCTTTATTAAGAATGGATGATATTTAAGGACATTCTTTAAAAGATCCTTTGTCGCATCCACAACGACATCAACTTTTTTATCTGCAACCAGAGCGATGAGCTTTTCATAGACATCGTTTGGAAGAGAATTCGGAATGCTGCCGGCCAGAATGATCATGTCGCCGTCTTTAAGAGCAGCGACCTTGTCAAAGAGCTTCTTCCTGGCATCTTCAGGAATCCTGGGCCCCTGAGCGTTTATCTCTGTTTCGGCTTCGCCCTTGATCTTTACATTGATCCTGGAGATTCCTTCATCCAGCTGGATGAAATCTGCGATGATACCTTTTCCGATAACGCTTTCCTCAATAGCCTTACCGGTAAAGCCTGCAGTGAATCCAAGAGCAGTGCTCTCAAGACCGAGGTTTTTAAGAATTGTTGAGACATTAATGCCTTTGCCACCAAAGTAACAGTCTTCGGAATCTGAACGATTGGTCATCCCCGGAAGGAGTTTGTCGCTCATTCTTACGATGTAATCAATGGCAGGATTAAATGTAACCGTATAAATCATTTGTGCCTCCCTTTTTATTCAACTACCTTGATAATGGTCTTACTGTGGTAGTTCTTGCCGACTTCTTTGTCGGTGATTATGCAGCAACTGGAAATGTCTGCAAAAGTAACTGAACTTATCTGTCCAAACTTGCTATGATCAGCAAGGATGTAGGAGATATAAGCGTGCTTAACCGCTTCCTCTTTTACAAGAGCTTCATCCACGTCCGGGGTGGTGTAGCCTGCATTTATTGAGATACCGTTGGTTCCCATGAAAGCCTTGGTGAAGTGGTACTTCCTGATGCCTTCAATACAGTCGGGGCCGATTATGGCCTCTGTGGCTGCCTTGCACCTTCCGCCGATTATCATGGTGTTCAGGTTCTTCTCAAGGAGCTTCTTGGCATGGACAATACCGTTGGTGATGTATTTGGCCTTGGTGTTGTCTATGTACTTGATCATCTCCAGGGTGGTGGTACCTGAGTCAATGTAAACGAAGTCGTCATCATTTATCAGCGAAGCTGCATACTTACTTATGAGGTCTTTTTCCTCGACATTTAATGTGGCCTTGGCTGATACTGTGGGCTCGAGTGTGTTTACATCACTTGCTGAAAGAGATGTGGCACCACCGAAGACCTTTAAGATCTTCCGTTCATCATGAAGGACGGATAAGTCTCTTCTGATGGTGGCTGCCGAAGCATCAAACTCTTCCATGAGCTCGTTTACCGTGACGGCATTTTTTTCGTTTATATATGAAACTATCAGATCTCTGCGTTCCTGAGTGAGCATATAACCCTCCAAACAAAAGTCAGCTATCTTATAGTTTGAGGATAGCACCTTAAAAAATCAAAATCAATCAAAATAAATCACAAATAATCAATAATCTTTTTATTAAATAATCACAAATTAATATAAAATGATAAAAATCAATCAACAAAAAAGCATCAGATGATCACTTCCGAAAGCGTGGTATATTCTAAAAAAAGCATAAAGCTTTTCTTATAACCGTATATCTGCCTTTACAAAAGCTCCCCCAATAAACTAAAATAGAAGAGGATTCTGTACAAATGACATATTGGAGGTGACTGACTTTGGAAGAATTTATGCTGAACAATGAACAGATTGATATTCTCGGTGAGATTGCAAATATCAGTATGGGTAACTCAGCAACAACCCTTAGTATGATGGTCAATAAAAAGGTAGACATCACTACTCCCAATGTTAAGGTCATTAAGAGAAGCGAAGCTCTCGATGACTATGAAAAGACATGCATTTTTGTTCAGATTCATTATGTAAAGGGACTTCAGGGCAACAATGTGCTTGTCCTTAAGGAGCATGATGTAAAGGTTATGACCGACCTTATGATGGGCGGAGACGGCACAAATACATCAGGTGATATCACCGATCTTCATCTTTCAGCAGCCTCTGAAGCTATGAACCAGATGATGGGAACCTCTGCAACCAGCCTTTCATCAATGCTGGGAGTTGCTACTGATATCAGTACACCTATTGTTAATCAGATAGATGTAGAGAGTATTAAAGTTTTTGAAAAAATGTTTGATACTACTTACGATAAATTTGTTAAAATAGCATTTAGGATGACCATAGGAAATCTTATCGATTCCATTATGGTCCAGCTTTATCCAGTGGATTTTGCAGTGGATATGTGCAACAAATTTATGAGTAAAGGAAAATAAAGTATCAAATGAATAAGGCAGAAACACTAGAGATCAAGAAACAGTTTACACAGGAGAGATGCACTATCGACCACATTTGCGGATGCTATGTGGACCATGAAAAGAATAAGAAGCTATCCTTCAGGAAGGCCTTTGGCCAGCTGCCTGAAGAGGAGACTTTCAAGTATCTGGATATATTCCAGCACACTCTGACAGGAACCTTTGGCAAAAATCTAATAAGTCTTGAGTTTCCGCTTGACCAGGAGATGCCTGGAGGTACTCAAGACTTTCTTTTGACCTTAAGAAACTCTAAGCTTGAGGATGACGAGCTGGTTGATGAGTGCTATGACAAGATCATCGCCAACTATGTCAACGGTGAGAATTATTACATTATCCTTGTTCATGCAGCCTACGATGTTCCGGGTATTACAAGGGACGGCATAGAGATGGAAGATGCCTCGGATAATGTTTATGACTACATCCTTTGCAGTATCTGTCCCGTTAAGCGTTCAAAGGCAGGTCTTGGCTATAACGAATCCGAAAACGTGATTGAGGAAAGATACAGGGACTGGGTCGTTGAAGGTCCGGTGAAAGGATTTCTTTTCCCGGCGTTTATAGAGAGAAACACAGATATTCACAATATGCTTTACTTCACCAAAAAGCCCGAGGATCTTCAGCCCGAATTTGTTGAGGCGATGTTTGGCGGAAGAGCTCCGATATCTGCTCCCGAGCAGAAGGATATCTTTGATGCAGTCGTGCAGGAAACCATAGGTGAAGATGCCGACTACGACATAATGAAGAATGTTCATGACAACCTCAATCAGATGATCGAGGATCACGCAGAGGATGCGGAGCCGTTAGAGCTCACCAAAAATGATGTGAAGCAGCTTCTTTCAGACAGTGGTGTATCTCAGGAGCGCCTGGGATATTTTGACGAGAACTATATAAAGTGCGCAGGAGATGAGGACTATCCTCTGCTCGCAAGCAATATAGCTCATACAAAGAAATTCGACATTGAAACCCCCGATGTTGTCATCAAGGTTAAACCCGACAGAACAGACCTTGTTGAGTCAAGAATTGTTGATGGAAGACAGTGTCTTGTTATTGAAGTGGATGATCATATTGAGGTCAATGGTATCAATGTCAGAACATTTATGAACAAGTGATATGATCCATACCCTCTTAAATTTTATTCAAGTTAATAATGCTGAAATGTGCGAAATCAAAGAGTATTTCGATATTTGCAGCGATGAGATAGACAAACGTAATCTGTTCATGTTGCGCAGAGTGTGTATGTACACTTCTCTGGTATACCTGGGCATGATTGCTTTGGCCTTTATGATTGTGCCCGGATTTAAAATGAATCCCGGGCACATTGCGATTATTCCGGTGCTTGTTGTGTATATGTTCATCAATTCGCATACAAGGAAAAGGAATGATATCGTTGGCCCTATGGCAAGAGCTATATGCCTTTGCTATTATGCTCTGATGCTGATCTGTCTGATAGCTGTAGATCTGTCCTATACTACAAGGCCGGCTTTATGGCTGCCCTTGTGTCTAATGGTCTATTCGGTCATCTACATTGACAGGCTCTTTATGTATGGTATCGAAGAAACTATCGCAGTTGTAATATTTGCTGTCATTTCATACCACAAAAAAGAATACCCACAGTTTTTAAGCGAACTGTATATGATCATAGCTGCCTATGTTCTTTCGCTGATCATCGGAAGGATCATCCTTGGCGTAAGAAGCAAGGAAGGACTTGCCATGGCTGAAGTCAGAAGATTCAGCAAGGTGGACAAGCTTACCAATGTTCTCAACAAAGGAGCTTTGGTGTCTGAAATAGACAACTATTTCAATCACAGAAGGGAAAACATTCCCTGTGCAATGTGTATCTTTGATGTGGATGATTTTAAGCAGGTCAATGATGGAATAGGACACGGCGGCGGAGATATACTCCTTGAGCATGTGGGAGACCTTCTTTTAAAGAGCTTTAGACCCTCTGATATCATCGGAAGATTCGGCGGAGATGAGTTCGTTGTATTTATGCCTAACATGAAAGAGATTTCTCTTGTTGAATTCAGGTGCAAATCTCTTCAGATGATGCTCAGTAATTTTACCATTGATGATAAAGGCCCATTTACCTTAAGTATCGGAGCTATTGTAGATAAAGGCGGACACAGCCGTGACGAAGTATTCAGAATGGCGGATGATGCCCTCTATAAGTCCAAGATAGGCGGCAAAAACAAATGCAGTTCCTGGGTTGTGGATAAGGATACTAAGTTTATACGGCCGGTAATGGTTTTCCTTACATCACTGGATGAAGAAAATGCACTGATACTTTTTAAGGAAGAATCAGACAGATTCGATATTCTTTCCTGCAATGACAACGATGAAGCCATCGGATACATCAGCCAGTACCATAACGATATTAAGATAGTTGTGGTTGAAGTAAATGATGAGAGCCTCATGGGAGGCCTTGCGATCAGATATATAAAGGAGAGGGAGTTCTTCAGATCAATTCCTGTCCTTGCTGTTGTAAGTAACGATGACACCATTTCGCTGGCAAAAGAGTACGGCGCAGATGCTGTTTTGAAGACAGATGATCCTAATGAAACATTTGCACTTACAATAAAAGAGCTTTCGGGTGTATGATAGTATAGCTATTTACTTATAGAAGGGAAGACATAAATGTTAAAGACACTACTATCGCAGGTTAAGCAGTACAAACTTGCATCCATTCTCACTCCGCTGTGTATGATCGGCGAAGTAATCTGTGAGATGATCATTCCTGTTCTCATGGCGGGAATAGTGGATAAGGGTATCTACGGTAATAACATGGGATATATCTTTTCCACCGGAGGAAAGATGATCGTCATCGCTGTTTTGGGACTTCTGGCAGGACTTTTGGGAGCCTATTACGGTTCCATGGCATCCACCGGATTTGCCAAAAACTTAAGAAAGGCCATGTTTGATAACATTCAGACCTTTTCTTTTTCCAACATCGATAAATTCTCAACTTCAGGTCTTGTGACAAGACTTACCACCGATGTTTCCAACATTCAAAATGCATATATGGTTATCCTCAGAATGGCTATGAGAGCACCGGCATCTATGATCGTTGCCATGGTCATGAGCTTTATCATCAGCCCTGAGCTTGCAAGAATATATCTGGGAGCCGTAATATTCCTGGCTGTTGTTGCAATTCTTCTCATGAGAAGAGCTACCAGATACTTCAAGCAGGTGTTTGAAAAGTACGACGAACTCAATGAGAGCGTACAGGAAAATGTATCAGCCATCAGAGTTGTTAAGGCTTATGTAAGGGAAGACTATGAGAACGCCAAGTTCAAGAAAGCTGCCCTTAATATCTACAACATGTTCGTCAAGGCAGAAGGAAATGTTGTATACGTATCTCCTTTAATGACAGGAACTGTTTACGTATGCATTCTTCTTATCAGCTGGTTCGGCGCGCACATGATCGTTGCCGGAAATCTCTCAACAGGAAGCCTTATGAGCCTTCTTACATACTGCATGAGTATCCTTATGAGCCTTATGATGCTGGCTATCATATTTGTAATGATGACCATGGCTGAGGCAAGCGGAAAGCGTATTGCAGAGGTTATCGAGGAGAAAGCCGATCTTACAAATCCCGAGAATCCTGTAATGGAAGTTGCGGACGGAAGCATCTCTTTTGACCATGTATATTTCTCATACAATAAGAGTTCTGACGAACCTGTGTTAAAAGACATTACTCTTGATATAAGGTCCGGTGAAACGATAGGTATCATCGGAGGAACGGGTTCAGCCAAGTCATCCCTTATAAACCTTATCAGCAGACTCTATGATGTTACTGACGGCTCCGTAAAGGTCGGCGGAGTGGACGTAAGGGACTACGATATGGAGACCTTAAGAGATCAGGTATCTGTGGTTCTGCAAAAGAACGTCCTGTTCTCCGGAACTATTCTTGATAACCTCAGGTGGGGCGATAAGAATGCTACTGAAGAAGATGCAAAAAGAGCCTGTGAAATGGCCTGTGCAGATGAGTTTATTGAGAAGATGCCCGATGGCTATAACACAGTTATAGAGCAGGGCGGAACCAATGTATCAGGCGGACAAAGGCAGAGACTCTGTATTGCAAGAGCTCTTTTAAAGAAGCCTCGCATACTAATTCTGGACGATTCAACAAGTGCCGTAGATACTGCTACGGATGCCAAGATCAGAAAAGCATTTGCTACGATGATCCCCGGTACTACCAAGCTTATAATTGCCCAGCGTATCAGTTCGGTTCAGGATTGTGACCGTATAATCGTTATGGATGACGGTAAGATCAACGGCTTTGCAAGCCATGATGAACTTCTTAAGACCAATGAGATCTACAGAGAAGTTTACGAGTCACAGACCGGAGTAAGCGGAGATGCTGATTTTGATTCAGCTTCCGGGCAGTAATTGGAGGTAGAACATGGCAGAGACAAAAGCTATTAATGCAGGGCCAAGAGGCGGAGCAAAACGCGGAATGCCAAGGCCCAAGATAGATAATCCCGGTAAGCTCTTTAAAAGGCTTATGGGATATGTATTCAAGTTTTATCCTATACATATGCTGGTAATTGTGCTGTGTATAGTGACGACAGTATTTTCATCGGTTCAGGGAACTCTTTTTACCAGGACACTGATCGATTCCTATATTCAGCCGATGCTCGATAATCACAGTAGTGACTATGGCCCTCTTCTGGGAGCCATGGGAAGAGTTGCAATATTCTACGGACTTGGTGTTCTGGCTGCCTTTGTTCAGGCAAAGGTAATGATCTATATAAACCAGGGAACACTCAGAAGACTCAGGGAAGAGCTGTTCGTTCATATGGAATCGCTTCCCATCAAGTACTTTGACACACATGCCCACGGCGATATCATGTCGATCTACACAAACGATATTGATGCCTTAAGGCAGATGATAAGCCAGAGTATTCCTCAGCTCCTCAGCAGTGCCATCACCATTGTTTCAGTGCTGGCATCCATGATCGTTCTCAGCATTCCGCTTACCATAGTTACGCTTCTCATGGTAGCAGTCATGCTGTTCTGCTCAGCCAAGGCAACAGCTTCTTCGGGTAAGAACTTCGTTGCTCAGCAGAAGAACATAGGTGAACTGAACGGCTTCATTGAAGAGATGATGACAGGACAGAAGGTCGTTAAGGTCTTCAACCACGAGTCAGAAGCAATCGAAAAGTTTGATGAATTAAACGAGAAGCTCTGCGAGAGTGCATTTAAGGCTAATGCATATTCCGGAGCCCTCGGCCCTATTAACGCACAGCTCGGTAATACCAGTTACGTACTCTGCGCCATGATAGGTGCTGCAATTGCCCTTTCAGACAGCGTGGCGGTAGGATTTACCGTTGGTATGCTGGCGAGCTTCCTTACCTTTAACAAGAGCTTTTCAATGCCCATCAACCAGGTCAGCATGCAGTTTAACTCAATCATCATGGCTCTGGCAGGTGCAGACAGAATCTTCAAGCTCCTTGATGAGCCGGGAGAGACTGATGAAGGCTACGTAATGCTTGTTAATTCTGAGAAGAAAGACGGACAGATCGTCGAGGCTGATCACCACACAGGACACTGGGCCTGGAAGCATTATCACAAAGCTGATAACACAACAACCTATCAGCCCATGGAAGGTGATGTTACCTTCAATGATGTTGACTTTGGATATACAGATGAGAAGATGGTTCTGCACAACATAGTTCTTCATGCAAAGCCCGGACAGAAGATTGCCTTTGTAGGTTCAACCGGTGCAGGTAAGACCACCATCACCAATCTTATCAACAGATTCTATGACATTCAGGACGGCAAGATAAGATACGATAACATCAACATCAACAAGATCAAAAAGGCAGACCTTAGAAGGTCGCTTGGAATAGTTCTTCAGGATACGCACCTCTTTACAGGAACCGTTATGGAGAACATAAGATATGGCAAACTTGATGCCACAGACGAAGAGGTTAAGGCAGCAGCCAAGCTCGCCAATGCCCACAGCTTCATCAAGAGGCTCCCTGACGGGTACAACACAATGCTCACAGGAGACGGTGCAAACCTCTCTCAGGGTCAGAGACAGCTCCTTGCAATTGCAAGAGCAGCCATTGCAGATCCTCCGGTTCTTATCCTGGATGAAGCTACTTCCTCCATCGATACAAGAACAGAGAAGATT
>JAEEGJ010010861.1_pt1 | contig 23420 bp, 20 predicted proteins | sample 8958761 | NCBI WGS metagenome assembly JAEEGJ01 (sample SAMN16246546, study PRJNA631951) | gut metagenome | biome: gut microbiome; feature: rumen; material: RS-attached | host: Bos | place: Iran: Karaj | collected 2018-10 | reverse complement strand
TGAGAATGTCGAGCAGACGGTGGAATCAGCGGCGGGGTGCGTCGCGGAGAAGGAGAAAAAGTATGCAAGCTCGCTGCCCAGTAAGGCCATGCTGGAAGCGGTGAGAAAGATTGCAGGACGCACGTATCAGGAAGTGGTCAAGGGCGTGAACGCCGAAAGGGACGAGGCTGATGGCATGAGCATGTATGCCCAGCTTGACGCTTGGGGCGCAGAGATAGAGGCGCTGTTCGATGACTTCCCATTGCTGCGGGATGTGTGTGCCGGGCTGAAGAGACCTCAGTATCCTGCGGCGGTGTTTACTGCCGGCGGGGCGCTGATGACACTCATGACCAGATGCACATACAGGTTTTATCATCGTGCCTACGTGGATCGCAGACTCAATTGTTCCTTATATATTATAGGTCATCCTGCCTCCAACAAGTCGATGGCAGATGACATCTGCGAGATACTGATAGCACCCATAGAGGCTGCGGACAAGGCCGGCAAGTCTGCGCTGAACCGTTATAAGAAGGATACGAAGAAGAAAGCTGCCAACAAGGAAGGCAAGGACAAGCCCCAGGGCATCATCCGCATTCACCCATCCCGTACTTCTAACGGCCAACTCATTGAAGACATGCTCAATGCCAAGGAAACGGTGGACGGCAAGGAGATGCAGCTGCATATGTTCACGTTTGATACGGAACTGGACAACTCGATCATGCTGCAGAGTGGAGGCTCATGGATCAACAAACAGGCCATGGAACTGAAGGCCTTCCACAATGAGAAGGACGGACAGATGTATCAGAATTCGGATTCGCCCGTGGATGAGTTCCGTGTAACCTGGAACTATATCTACTCTGGCACGCCCATAGCCTTGAAAAAAAAGGTGAATGAGAAGAACTTCGGTAGTGGTCTCAGTACCCGTCTCACCGTGATTCCCATGCCGAAGACGAACTATAAGATGATTGACTACGAGGAAGAGGAAACCATTGATTGGGCGCGTCTGGAACGTATGAAGACCTGGGCTTTCAAACTCGACTGCCGTGCAGGACAGCTGCCTGTGAAGCCGCTGGTGAAGAAACTGTATGACTGGACGAGCAACCGCATGGCGGACTGTGAAGAGGATGATTCGGAGGCCAACGAGTTGATGCTGAAGCGTGTGCCGTATCACGCATTGAATTACTCCGTGCCTTTCATCGATATGCGCCACTACGGGAGCCTGCATCAGGAAGGCAAGTTCTGGGAGGGCACCTATGAAGTGGATGATACGGATTGGAAACTGTGTGAGCTGATGGCCCGTATCCAATATGCCACGCAGCAGCATTTCTTCGGTGTCTTGGCAGAGAATTACTTCGATGACATGAACAACGATGTGCAGATTTCTGGTAAGCGCCATCAGCAGAAGTCAATTAATGGTTACAACCGACTGCCGGAAGTGTTCACGAAAGAGGATGTCGAGAAATGTTTCGGATATTCTAATGACAACTCTGTAAAGGGGAAGATCAAACGCCTCATAGACTCTAACCTTGCTGTTAAAATGGAGGAGAGTCGCGAGAATGGACATACGAATATCAGGTATAAAAAGGTTAGTGCTATGGGCTTGTAGTTTCAGAGTTTCGAGTTTCATAGTTTCAAAACGAAAATCAAAATGGAAAAAGTAAGTATCAATAAATCAATCCATCTCTCCCAGCACTATACGCTGGGGGAGATGACCAAGACGGGCACGGGGATTCCGAACATCCCCAGTCGTGTGAGTATCGAGAACCTCCGCAACCTCTGCGAGAACTGGCTGGAGGAGATGAGGTATGACTACAACACGCTCTACTGTCTGAAGCCGGGTGAGGACTATGAGACCTCGAAGAGCGTGGAGCCGGTCATCATCACCTCGGGCTTTCGTTCCGAGGATGTAAACAGGGCTGTGGGCGGCTCGCCGTCGAGCAATCATCTTTCGGGCTGTGCGGTGGATATCCGTTGTGCGGGCTTTGAGCAGGCCGTGCGCTATGCCACGATCCTACTGGACATCGCCGACGATACAGGGCAGGATTACGACGAGCTGTTCATCGAGCGCAAGAAGGGAGGGCGCTACTGGCTGCACTTCGCCGTGAGGCCCGAGGACAACCGCAGGAAGACTGGGTTCATCAACGCCTAAGAAAAATCATCCCCGCCAAAACAGGCGGGGATGATCGTTGATAGTATCTTGGCCACGATTGGCGGGGATGATCGTTGTATTTCAGTCTTTTAACAGGTCGGGACGGAGGCGGCGGGTGCGCTCAAGGGCCTGCTCAAGTTCCCACGAACGGATCTTGGCTTCGTTGCCGCTCAGCAGGATATCTGGCACCTTCCAGCCCTTGTAGTCGGCGGGACGGGTGTAGATGGGGGCGGCGAGGATGTCGTCCTGGAAACAGTCGGAGAGGGCGCTCTGCTCGTCGCCGATGACTCCGGGCACGACGCGCACGACGGCATCGGCAATCATCGCTGCCACAAGCTCGCCACCCGTCAGCACGAAGTCGCCAATGGAGATCTCACGGGTGATGAGGTGGTCGCGGATGCGCTGGTCGATACCTTTGTAGTGGCCTGCGAGGATGATGAGATTGCCTTTCAGCGAGAGCTCGTTGGCGATGTGCTGGTCGAAGCGCTCACCGTCGGGGGAGGTGAAAATGACCTCGTCGTAGTCGCGCTCGGCCTTCAGGGCGCTGATGCAGCGGTCGATGGGTTCGCATTGCATGACCATGCCGGCAGAGCCGCCGTAGGGGTAGTCGTCGACACGGCGCCACTTGTCGAGGGTGTAGTCGCGGAGGTTGTGCAGACGGATCTCGGCCAGGCCTTTCTTCTCGGCACGGGCCAGGATGGACTCGTGGACGAAACCCTCGAGCATCTCGGGCAATACGGTGATAATATCGATTCTCATGTTGTTTACAGTTTACGGTTTACAGATTATTACCATCTTTGGCGAGGAAGCGACGGATGGCGGAGAGGTGCTTCTCACCGGCGGCACGGCCGATGTCGTAGACGCGCTGCATCTCGTCGGGGTCGTGGGAGATGTGGCCGATAGGCAGTTTCGCTTCGGGACGGATGACCAGGCAACGGCCTTCCTGCTCTGCCTTTGCCACATAGTCCAACTGACGGTTATACATCAGATGGCGCTCATCCATCGCCTTGATCATTTGCGGGTATTTCCTCAGGGCGACGCGCATCAGCGGCATCAGACGGTTGTGCTCTTTCTGATAGCCCTTCGGCTGCGTAAGGATCACCACGTTGCGCTGATAGCCCTGACGTTCAAAGTATTCCAGTGGAATGGAGTCGCTGACGCCACCGTCGAGCAACTGACGGCCTCCAACGTTCACTATCTTAGAGGCTAAGGGCATGGAGGCAGAAGCGCGCAACCACTCCAGCTCATCGTAGTCAACATGGGTGATGTCGTGATAGACGGCCTTGCCCGTCTCCACGTCCGTACAGACAACGGTGAATGTCAAGGGGTTCTGCTCAAAGGCGGGAATGTCGAAGAGGTCGTATTTGAAAGGCACTACATGGTAGCCGAACTGCGCATTGAAGTAGTCGCCGCTCAGGAGGAACGACTTCACGCCGCTGTATCTTGAGTCCTTGGCAAATCTTTTGTTATAGCGAATGGCCCGACCCGGCTGCCTCGACTTATAATTGCATCCGAAAGCCGCTCCTGCCGAGACACCGATAAGTCCGTCGGGCTCAACACCAGCCTCCATCATCACATCGATGATGCCTGCCGTAAAGAGCCCTCTCATGGCACCTCCTTCGAGTACTAATCCCTTTTTCATGGGTGCAAAGGTACGAATATGTGGGTGAAATACCAAATTTATTACATATTATTTGGTGGTTTCGACTATTCTTCGTAATTTTGCACGTCATGAAACGGATTGTATTGATATTGATTCTGTCGCTATCGGTGATTCAGGGATGGTCACAGTCGTTTGCCGATCCCAAGAGCATCTCGATGATGGGCGTTGCTCTGCAAGGGCCCGACTCCGTGTTCCTGCCTGCTCTCGAATCCGTGGGCTTCGTGCAGGTGCAGACTGAGAACCCCGAACCGGATACCTATTATCTGGAAGGCGACTTCTACGGCATTAAGTCATCGCTTTCGGTGACAGTCGACGAGCATACCAAACTGCTCTCTGAGGTGTTGGTGAACTGCGGTCCGTATCGGATTACCGACCTCTATGAGCGCAACCACAAATACCTGTTGGGCAAGCTTCAGCGGGAGTGGGGTAACTTCAAGGCCAAGGGCGACGGCTCGCTCTACATGCTGAACAACTATGGTTATATCCGTCAGTCTAAGGTCATCGACGAGCAAAGGCGCTATATCATTCAATACTACTATCTGACCACCACTCCTTACTATAAGGATGCGTCGAACATGGGCTTGAAGGGAATGGTGCAAGAGATTATCACCAGCAATCCTGTCTTCGAAAACGATATGGAGCATTTCGACGTGATGGGACGGATTATCTCTGATGAATTAGTCGACAGGGAATACGACAGCCGAGGCTATCTCGTGAAGGCCGCCATGCTGGAGAAGTCGGGCGGTAAGAGCGTGTTCACCTATGAATACGATGACGACGGCTGCCTGAAGAAGCGCATACTCATCAATGCTACGTCGGGATTGAGGACAGTCTATGACTATCGCTACAATACCAGCTTTGAGATCACGCAACAGAGTATGAAGGTGTTCACGAAGGAGAATGAATGTATCGTCTCCATCAATGCAAGGAACGATATGTCAGAGCGTGACGATAACGATAACTGGACGGTGAACAAGCTGCAACTGACAGCCTGGCAGAAAGGCCAGCGCACGAAGATTGAAACCTACGAGCAGGTACGCACCATCAGCTATTGGGATGAATAAGTGCTAAGAATTCGTCTTCACTCATTATCTTAATCCCCAGTTTCTCGGCCTTCTGAAGTTTAGAGGGTCCCATGTTCTCGCCGGCGAGGATGAAGGAGGTCTTGTTGCTGATGCTGCCTACATTCTTACCGCCGTTCTGTTCGATGAGGGCCTTGTATTCATCGCGGCTGTGATGGGCGAAGACACCGCTGATGACGATCGACTGTCCCTCGAGTTTAGTTGAGAGTTGAGAGTTGACAGTTGACAGTTCCATCTGCAGACCGTAGTCACGCAGCCGACGGATAATCTCCAGGTTCTTTTCATCATGAAAATAGGTGATGATGCTCTTGGCCATCACCTCGCCGATACCTTCTATCTCCTGCAGTTCCTCCAGTCCGGCAGACATCAGGGCATCGATGTTCTTGAAGTGACGGGCCAGCAGTTTGGCTGAGGTCTCGCCGACGAAACGGATGCCAAGGGCAAAGACCACACGCTCGAAGGGGACTTGTTTCGAGGCTGCGATGCCGTTCACGATACGTTGGGCAGACTTGGTGCGCGAGCCGTCGCCGTTGATCTGAGGCACCTCGATGTCGTAAAGGTCGGCGATATTATGGATGAGTCCCTGACGGTAGTAGTCGTCGATGGTTTCGGGGCCTAACGAGTCGATATTCATGGCCTTGCGGGCGATGAAGTGCTCAATGCGTCCTTTGATCTGAGGCGGACAACCTGTGTCGTTCGGACAGTACCAGGCGGCTTCGCCCTCGTAGCGGACGAGTGGGGTGCCGCACTCCGGACAGCGCTTGATGAACTGTACGGGCTGTGCGATGATGGGGCGCTGGTCGATATCCACACCAACAATCTTCGGGATGATCTCACCGCCTTTCTCCACATAGACGTAGTCGCCGATGTGCAGGTCGAAACTCTTGATGAAGTCCTCGTTGTTCAGCGTGGCACGCTTTACGGTCGTACCCGCCAGTTGCACGGGGTCCATATTCGCCACAGGGGTCACGGCACCCGTACGACCCACCTGATAAGTCACTTCGTTCAGACGAGTGCAGACGCGCTCTGCCTTGAACTTATAGGCGATGGCCCAACGCGGACTCTTGGCGGTAAATCCAAGAGAGCGTTGCTGGCGTAACGAGTTCACTTTTAATACGATACCATCGGTGGCTACAGGAAGACTTTTACGTGCCTTATCCCAGTAATTGATGAAGTCGTAGATCTCTTCAAGCGTCCTGACCTTCTTCATCCCCTCGCTGATCTTGAAGCCCCAGGAGCGGGCAACCTCCAGATTCTCATAGTGTCCTTCAGCCGGCAATTCCTCGCCTAACAGATAATAGAGGTACGCATCGAGCTGACGACTTGCCACCAGACTCGACTTCTGGCTCTTCAGGGTGCCGCTGGCGGCGTTTCGAGGATTGGCGAAGAGGGGTTCTTCGGCTTCCTCGCGCTCTTTGTTCAGACGCTCAAAGACGGCCCATGGCATGAGGATCTCCCCACGGATCTCGAATTCTTTCGGATAGGAAGGTGTGGCGAAAAGGTCGGTGGAATCAGACGGTTTTGCTAATACCAACGGTATACTGCGTATGGTCTTCACGTTCGCCGTTACGTCGTCGCCATGAACGCCATCGCCACGGGTCACAGCCTGTGTCAGACGGCCGTCGACATAGGTGAGCGAGATAGAGAGACCGTCGTACTTCATCTCACAGCACACCTCAAAGTCCTCGCCGGCCAGACCTTTCTTCACGCTCTCGTACCAGTCGGCCACATCTTGTTCGTTATAGGTGTTGGCTAAGGAGAGCATCGGGTATTTGTGCTCCACCTGAAGAAATTCTTCGTTCAAATCGCTGCCTACACGCTGGGTAGGGGAGTTGGGATCGGCCATCTCGGGATGACGGGCCTCTAAGTCTTGAAGCTCGTGCATCATGAAGTCGAACTCCTGATCGCCAATGGTCGGCTGGTTCAACACGTAGTAACGGTAGTTATGCTCGTGCAGCTCTTTCCGAAGCTGTTCAATACGCTTGATTTCGTCCATAGTCATTCTGATTTTGCGACAAAGGTACGAAAATTAATTCAGACAAAAGAACATAAGAACAAAAAATATTCGTACCTTTGCAGCCACAATGCTGATGATGTTCCAAATCGTACCCATGATGTGGCGACCTCAACGCCCCAGCCGGATTGTTGACATGCCTGCCGTCGTCAATACTTTCTGGCTTAGGAAAGGCTATGAGGGGCTGACGTTCTTCGGACATATCCTAGCACCGACACAGCAGGAGGCTGACCGTTTCAATGCGGGCGAGAAGGGTGACAGGATGTCGGCGGCGATGAAGAACCACGAGATGATTCACCTGCGTCAGGCTCAGGCTTGCCACGATTCGTGGATGTGCTTCTACCTATTATATTTATGGTACTGGCTGAAGGGTCTGCCCATGAACCGCAAGATGAAACACGCCGCCTATCTGCTGAATCCCTTCGAGATGGAGGCTTATGGACGAATGTATGACCTGAGCTATCTGAAACGTTGTGAGGACGGGGCACAGGAGTGGCGTGAGTATGCCAGGATGAGTTCCCGCCAGCGGTTGGAGATGTATAAGAATCAAAGGAAAAAGATATGAACAAGAAACTTCAGGCGCACAGCGCCATCTTTTTAGCGAACACCATCTTCGGACTTGGTGTTCCTGTTACGAAACTTCTGCTCGATGAGTGGGTGACGCCCATGGGTTATATGGCCACACGCTCACTCGGTGCCTGCATCGTATTCTGGCTTATCGCCGCCTTCATGCCGAAGGAGAAGGTTGAGAAGAAAGATCTAATCACCATCCTCTTCGGCGGACTCTTAGGCTTCGTGATATCGCAGACACTCACAGCCTGGGCACTCGACTACACCAGCCCTGTGTATTTCTCGCTGATAGCCACGCTGACTCCTGTGGCCGTGATGCTATGTGCCGCTCTGACCATCGGGGAGAAGATCACGCCGATGAAGTCCCTTGGTGTACTGTTGGGTATTGCGGGTGCGGTGCTGATGGTACTGATGAGCCAGTCGTTAGGCTCCGGAAAGAACGATTTGATCGGTATCTCGCTCGCCATCCTGAGTGTGCTGACATGGGCTATCTACCTGATCATCACCCGAAACGTGGCTTCGAAATACACGCCCGTCACGCAGATGAAGTATGTGTTCCTGATCTCGGCCATCGTCACGGTACCCATCGCTATTCCTGAACTGCCGATGAATGCACTCTATACTTCTGCCTGCCAATGGGATGGGGTGGTGGAGATGCTCTTCATCGTGCTGGGTGCTACGGCCCTTGGTTACTTCCTGATACCCTTTGCCATGAAGTACTTGCAGGCCACGACGGTGTCGATTTATACGAACCTGCAACCCGTCATCGCCTCTTTCGTTGCCATCATCATCGGACAGGATGTGCTGACGTGGGACAAACCCGTTGCTGGTATATTAGTGCTGTTGAGTGCCTATATTGTTACGGTGGTGACAGCGAAGGACACGAAAGGTTGATTATTTTGTGAGTTCCCAGAAGGCGACGGCGGCAGCTGCTGCCACATTGAGGGAATCTACCTGATGATACATGGGGATGCGGACGGTGAAGTCTGCATCCTCAATAGTTTTTTGTGGCAGTCCTTCGCCCTCTGTGCCCATGATGATGGCCAGTCGCTGTTGCGCCTTGAGGATAGGATCGGAGAGGGAAATACTATTATCGCTGAGGGCCATCGCAGCAGTCTTGAAGCCAAGGGAACGTAGGGATGAATAGTCGTCCATCCAAGTCCATTGGACGAGAAAGACGGTGCCCATAGAAACGCGTATCGATCTGCGGTTCAACGGGTCACATGAACTTCGTGTAAGTAATACTGCATCGATGCCGAGGGCTGCTGCCGAGCGGAAGATAGTTCCGATGTTGGTGGTGTCGCAGACGCTGTCGATGACACACACACGACGGGCATCATGGAGTATCTCGTCGAGTCTGGGTTCCGGCTTTCGGTGCATGGCACAGAGCACACCGCGCGTTAGCGTGTAGCCCGTCAATTGTGAAAGTAATTCACGCTCACCTGTATAGACAGGTACTTGGGGATGAGCCTTGATGATATCTGACGCATCTCCTTCGATGTGTCGTCGCTCACAGAGCAGGGCTGTCGGCTCATAGCCTGCCTGAAGTGCCACGCGGATCACCTTCGGACTTTCTGCGATGAAAAGGCCTTGTTCCGCATTCAGACGGTTACGCAACTGGGCTTCGGTCAGCGTGCCGAATACCTCTACACCCGGTTCATTCAGAGAGTGAATTTCTATGATGTTTGAGTCTGTCATTCCAATGGCTTAGTATAGAAATTGATGAGACGTTCAAGGGCTTGCCGACACACAAGACAGAACTCGGGCTCTTCGTTGGTGCGCATGCGACAGTTCTCAAATCCTCGCCACACACCTTTTGAGAGATATCCACCACCCTCGATGAGACCGGCCTTTTCTTCTTTGACAAGATCCTCCCATTTACCGTTGAAATCGCACTTCGTAGTAAGGTTGGGCTCCCAAGGTTCGGTGTCTGCAAAGTACACAGGGTCATCGTCACCATAGGGGTATTCATCGCCCAGACCTCCGAAGGAATGGCCGAATTCGTGCACCACCACAGGACGGAAATGCGGGCCGTGGGCGTAGGTGAGGTTATAGGAATTGTAGATACCTCCGCCACCGTAATGGTCGGTGTTCACGAGGATAATAATGTGTTCGTAGGGTGTGCCAGCCAGCACGTCGTGCAGTTTTTTCAGGTGGAGGGTAGTCAGGTAGCGGTCACTATAGAAAGTGTCGAAATTGGAACTGAGGGCCGTGTTCTTCCAGATACCTTTCGCAGGCCAGCTGGTACCGCTTTCCTCTGATGGCGACATGAGGGCAATCATATTAAAGCGATCCTGCATCTGACGGAACGGCTCATGGGAAAACAACGATTCCATCGCAATTTTGCAGTCTTCGAGGAAGGTGCCCATTTCGTGTTGCTGATAACCTTCCGCCACATAGGCCACATGGATGCAATGCGTGGTATCGGCTGCCTGCTGGAGGGTGATATAGGGTGTGACGAGTCGTTCGCCTGTCTGTCTAATCAGGATATCGTTGGGATCAACATGATGCGTCATCGTGGCCTGGATGGCATCGTGATAGTCGCGCAGTTCAACGGTAATATCGACGGGAGCCTTCGGAAAAGGAACCAGGAAAACATTCTCAAATGACTTCTTGGTATGTTTGGACTCTGTTGTTGAGAGCCACTCCTGGAAGAGACAGGAGAACGAATGGCGATAGATAACGCTGCCGTCAGCCTGTGAGCGGACGATAATCTGACCATTTCCTCTCAACGGCACTTCTGCAAGTCGCTGGCGCTTGCCATACCAGCGGGGTAGGGAGATAAGTTCATCGACATAGATCTGTTGCTGGCTGGAATCGCCGGCGAAGATATAGTCAAGGCGCAAGGTGCGATCCTCGAAATAGTCTTCAAACCGTTGCCCATAAGAATATAAAGCAAAGACGGATAATAGACTGGTAAACAATAACTTCCTCATAATTCATTTAATAAATTCTTGATGTAATCCCTATTCCAGTCTCTCAGATGGTGACGCTGCCCGTCATATTCCAGCAGGTCGAGATCAATGGTCACGATACCGTCTTCATTGCGGGTGCGACCCAAACGTTTCTCCGTTTCTTTCAATACCTCACATAGCAGTCCTTCGCCAAAGGCCGTCGTGCCTTTGCAGAGCTGGTTCAGATAGGGCGTCTTACGACTGGTGTTGACGGGTTCTGTCCAAATGGCGGAAGTGAAATGTACTTCCGTCAACAACTGGGTGAGCTGTGTTCTCGCAGCAGCCATATTGGCCTCTTGATTCTCGTTTGAGGCGAGACTGATGATGATTTGATGTTCCTTTTGAGTCATAACGAATGCAAAGATAGTAAAAAAGTAAAAAAGTAAAAAGGTATAAACGTAAAAAAATCAAAAAGGCTCAAAGTATCATGATTAAAATACAAATTATATGCAATAATCTTCGTAACTTTGCAGCACTTATAAATATAATAAGGTGTGGCCAATCTTTCAAATAGGTGGTTTTTATGCCATGCAGAGTTGACAAAATGAAAGAAAATGCATTAATTTTGTGAATTCTTGCTCAAATATTTGGCCGAATGAAAATAAAAGTGTAATTTCGCAGCGTTTTTCAAAAACAGAAGATATAAACCATTTAAAAAAATAACATTCAAACATGAAGAAGTACAACTTTAATGCCGGTCCTTCGATGCTTCCCCGCGAGGTTATCGAGGCAACCGCTCAACAGTGTCTTGATTTCAACGGCTCGGGTCTCTCGTTGATGGAGATCAGCCATCGTGCAAAGGATTTCCAGCCCGTGGTCGACGAGGCTGTGGCTCTGACGAAGGAGCTGCTTGACGTGCCCGAGGGCTACTCCGTGATATTCCTCGGTGGTGGTGCAAGCCTTGAGTTCTGCATGATCCCTTATAACTTCCTGATCAAGAAAGCCGCTTATCTGAACACGGGTGTGTGGGCCAAGAAGGCCATGAAGGAAGCCAAGTTGTTTGGTGAGGTCGTTGAGGTGGCTTCTTCTGCCGATGCCAACTACACCTTCATCCCCAAGGACTGGACGGTTCCCGCAGATGCCGACTATCTGCACATCACCACTAACAACACCATCTACGGTACAGAGATCCGCAAGGACCTCGATGTCAACGTGCCTCTGATTGCCGATATGTCTTCAGACTTCATGAGCCGTCCCGTCGATGTCAGCAAGTACGACGCCATCTATGCCGGTGCCCAGAAGAACCTGTCGATGGCTGGTGTGACCATCATCATCCTGAAGGACGAGAAGCTGGGTAAGGCTCCGCGCGAGATTCCCACGATGCTCGACTATCGCACTCACGTAGACAAGGGTTCTATGTTCAACACACCTCCTGTGGTGCCCATCTACTGCGCCCTTGAGAACCTGCGCTGGATCAAACGCCAGGGTGGTCTGGAGGCTATGGACAAACTGGCCAAGCAGCGTGCAGAGATCGTCTATGGCGAGATCGACCGCAACAAGATGTTCGTTGGAACAGCCAAGGAGGAGGATCGTTCGCTGATGAACATCTGCTTCGTGATGGCCGACGAGTACAAGGAGTTGGAGAAGGAATTCCTTGACTTCGCTGTCTCTAAGGGAATGGTAGGTGTGAAGGGTCACCGTTCGGTTGGTGGTTTCCGTGCATCTTGCTACAACGCCCAGACCATCGAAGGCTGCAACGCCCTCGTCGCTTGCATGAAGGAATTCGAGGCTCAGCACTAAGGAATAATAATGTCTAAGGAATCTTGGAATTAAGGAATTAAAATGAAAGTATTAGTTGCAACAGAAAAACCATTTGCAAGTGCTGCTGTTAATGGCATTCGCAAGGAAGTAGAGGCAGCAGGCAATGAGCTTGTGCTGCTGGAGAAATATACGGAGAAGGTTCAGCTGCTGGAGGCCGTTAAGGATGCCGACGCTCTGATTATCCGTTCGGATAAGGTCGATGCCGAGGTGCTCGACGCTGCCAAACAGTTGAAGATCGTGGTTCGCGCAGGTGCTGGTTACGACAATATCGACCTTGCCGCTGCTACTGCCCATAACGTGGTAGCTGAGAACACCCCAGGTCAGAATGCCAACGCCGTAGCCGAGCTCGTGTTCGGTCTGCTGGTGATGGCCGTTCGTGGTTTCTACAATGGCAAGAGCGGCTCTGAGCTGCTGGGCAAGAAGCTGGGTATCCTCGCTTTCGGTAATGTTGGTCGCAACGTGGCCCGCATCGCCAAGGGCTTCGGAATGGATGTCTACGCCTTCGATGCCTATTGCCCTGCAGAGGTGATCGAGGCTGCTGGTGTTCACGCTGTCGCCAATCAGGACGCTCTCTTTGAGACTTGCGACGTTGTTTCACTTCACATCCCCGCTACACCTGAGACCAAGCAGAGCATCAACTATGCGCTTGTTGGTAAGATGAAGAAGGGTGGTATCCTCGTGAACACAGCCCGCAAAGAGGTCATCAACGAGCCTGAGCTGATCCAGCTGATGCAGGAGCGCGACGACCTGAAGTTTGTGACCGACATCATGCCCGATGCTGACCATGAGTTCGCCAAGTTCGAGGGCCGTTACTTCTCAACCCCGAAGAAGATGGGTGCTCAGACAGCTGAGGCCAACATCAACGCTGGTATCGCTGCCGCCAAGCAGATCAACGCCTTCTTCAAGGATGGCGACACGAAGTTCCAGGTGAACAAGTAATCACAATCTTTATAAAAAGAAGGCAGCTTTCCGATTTGGGAGGCTGCCTTTTATTTGGCGATGTATTTCTGTCCGTTTCGGATATAGATGCCTTTCTTTGGCGTATTAATACGCTGGCCCTGAAGGTTATAGATAGTGGTTGCATTGATACCATCTACTACTGTTGGGCGGATTGATGAAGCTCCTGGTGAACCTACTGTTACCTTGTTGACGATGACTCCATGTCCCTGTATCACCAAGTCATTCTTTGAAACAAGTTCGTAGGCAGCCGCATCAAAAGTCAAGGTGGATGTCTTTGTATCTCCAGAGCTAATGCCATAAAAGCCGGAAGCGCTGAAGTCGGCACCACTGAAGGCTACACCATCAATAGATAAGCCATCGGGAATTTTCGTCCAACCACCTTTATTATACATAAACTGGATATCATCGTAGTCAGTGAAATCAAGTTTATAGGTAAGTGTTACTTCGACGTTACTTCCTGCATCTACTAGAAAAGAGGATTGAACTGTCACGCCTTGTCCCCATTCTAATACTTTCTGACCTTCAAAAACTACCGTTTCCTTGGAACTGTCATGAGTGGGAAATATATATCCGTCAGTGCTTCCGTAGTAGGCCTTGATAAGAGTCTGAGCAAGGTCGGCCTGATTGAAGGCAGGTTCTGAACGATAAATGCCGTCAGAAAGTCCCATCCAGTAGAAGGTCGCAATGCCTGCTGCCTTCGCCTGCTTCACGAGATAATCCATCGCATAGAGGGCAACTTGGCGATTCGTATCGTAGTAGTCGATAGTCGAAGGCCATGTGGTGAATGTGGCATATTCGCCGATGATCACAGGTGCCCTGTTGAGCAGGTTCGACTTGATGTTACTCATCAGGTTGTCGATCTCTCTCTTCGCATTAGTCTCATTCTGCCAGTTGGGGTAGGTGTGCATCTGGAAGATGATATGGCCAGAGTTCTCAGGTAACTCCAATGCCTTCATCGCATTCGGAGCGCTGCTGGCTGAGTAGACGTTCACGACCAGGTTGCGATTCTTATTATTGCCCCCCGTATTGCGCACGGTTGTCACGAAACTCTTGGCATAGCTGTTGATGGCCTTATAGCCGTCGTCAGTAGCGGGCTCGTTCCATCTGTTATTGTCATCCAGCATTTCGTTGTAGGACTCAAACAGCAACTTCTGGTCGTAGTCCTTAAACTCCGAGGCGATCTGCTTCCACAAGTATTCGAACTTCGTCTTCACCTTGTTGTAGGTCGTCGTGCTGGCATGTAGCCATTGCGAGCCGTCGCCCGTATCGTGATGCACATTCACGATGCAGTACAAATCCTGCTTGATGACATAGTCGACCACCTCATGAACACGCTTCATCCAGGCTTCATCCACCTTGCCGTTGGCGTCCATGTGGTTGTACCAGGTCACAGGCACGCGGATGGCGCTGAAGCCGGCTTCCTTCATCATCTTCATCAGTTCGGGCTTGGTGACGGGTTGTCCCCAATAGGTTTCCGATTCCAATCCCTGCGCGCCTCCACTGCAGGCGTCGAGCGTATTGCCTAGGTTCCAGCCCACGCCCATGTTCTTGACTGCGACTTTGGCCGACTCAAAATCTTGTGCTTGTGTCGTACTGATGATGCTTAGCATCAGCGCGAGGATGCTGGCTAGTCTTCTTTTCATATACCTTTTATTAATTAGAGTTTTCAATCGTCTTTGGCTGCAAAGATACGTTTTTTCTTTGAATCCACCAAAATTAACGGCGCTTTTCACCCAAAATGAGCCTTTTTCGCTTGAATATTGTTTTCGAATTCAGTTGAGTTTGGCTTACGAAATCAATCGAGAATGCTAAAGATCATGCTGTCCTTCGTCTTGTGCCCTGATGTATTGTCAAGAAAATTCGCAATGACACTTCTTTCTGACGTTCCTCTGTATCTTCTTGATATTCAAACGGTTGCAAAGGTCAGATTTTAGACTAAGTAAACTTGGACTTTAGATAGGGTAAAGTCGGACTTTAGGCTAAGTAAACTCCCACTTTCCTTAGCCCAAACTCCCAGTTTACTTGCTGTAATTTTGAAGTGTAAAATAATTTCTCAATCATGATATCAAACGCAATCTGATCAGAAGCCCCCGCAAAACTAATTTGTAACAATTGTGACAGTTATTTTTCGCCTTCAAAACTTCTTTAGTCACAGAGCGTTCGACCCTCCCTAGGAATCTGCCAAAGTTTAGAAGTTCGGAAGTTCGGGATTTGCCTATAAATAATAATAAATTATTAATTTTATATATAGGTATATACAAATTCCGAACTCCCGAACATCCGAACATGATTACATGAAGGACCAAAGACCATGTCCCTCTCCCAACACGAAAGATGCTTTACTCACTTTGTTCCATAATAATGCTCGAGAGCTTCACATGGTCAGCAACATCCACCTTTCCATCGCCAGTCAGGTCACCGAAGACTCCCGCAGATGCTGCAATCTCAATAGAGGCGGCATCAGAGTTCTCAAATCCAGGCTTAGAAGCGTAGACTGTTAACGTTAGAGATGACGGTGCGATATCATTGCCTACTCCTGAAGGATCGGAGGCTGTGACATGATATGTATATGTGACGCCCTCTGTAGCACATGCGAAATGAATCTTGCCATCAGTAATGGTGATGGTCGGTTTCTCGCATTTACCTGTTTCAGGCTGGCCCTCAGGATTCTGTGTAGCCGTTCCCTCGCCTTCCTCCTTAAAGAAGAAATCCATCCATTGATTGGCCGCCTCGTATGCTGCCATACAGCCGTCCGGAACATAGAGCTTACAATCCCATTTGTTGATGTCGTCCAATGCCTGAGTGCCGCAGACAGGTGGCGTTGCAGCCTTACTGATGATTTCTGTGACAGCCGCACAATCGGAGAATGCCTCCTGGCCGATGGTGGCCACTTGAGAACCAAAGGCAAAGTATTTAAGGCTCTGACAGCCTGAGAATGCCCAATTTCCGATAGCGGTAATGCCGTCGCCTATTGTCACACGCTCCAGATTCGTACATCCATAGAATTCGTTATCTGATATCTCTGTTTCCTTATCCGTAATCTCCACAGCTCTAAGAGAGGTGTTGCGATAGAAGGGCGAGTATCCATAGTTTGAGGTTTTGTTATAATTGATATTACCTCCTATATAGACATAGTCAAGAGGACAAGAACTGAATAATGGAGATGATCCGTTTGATTCCAAAGAAAGTTCTCCCTCACGATCAGAAATTATAACCTTATCCAATTTTGTGCAATCATAAAAAACGAAATTGCCTATACTCGTTATATTGTCACCGATGAATATACCTGAAAAATCATCTGAAATGTTGATATTCCTATTTCCTAAAATAGCAGATTTAAGATTAGAGCATCCATAAAAAGAATACTCTCCAATACTACCTTCTGTTTCAATTTCTAACTTTTCAACATACTTATTATTAAAACATAAATATGGTTGTATCTTCTTTACATTCATTGATACACCTTTATAAACTACTGTTGAAGCAATCTTAATATCGGATGCGCTCTCGTTATATACACAATCAATAGCATCGCAAGTTTTTTCCGAGGGTTTTACAGGAACATATCTTACACCATCGACATCGAAATATGAACTCAGGAATTGGTACTGAATGGTATTATATAACGATGTGAATTTATCGTTTGATACATAATTCAGAGCTCCAGATACATTACCGTATCCTGTTGGCGGAGTGTTAGTCAGCCAAATGGTTTTCTTTAAGTTTGTGCCATAGAAGGCAGAACCGCCTATAGATGTAACACCACTGCCAATAACCACTGAAGTTAGGCTGCTACAATAATAGAAAGCCTCTCTTCCGATGGATGTCACGCTGTTAGGAATAGTCACAGAAGTTAAGCCGCTGCAACCATAGAAAGCAGAACTGCCGATGGATGTCACGCTGTTAGGAATAGTCACAGAAGTTAAGCCGCTGCAACCATAGAAAGCAGAACTGCCGATGGAGGTAACTTTATAAGTTGATCCATTGTATTCCACAGACTCTGGTATTACAACATCGCCAGAATAATCATTGGAATATGAATCCCAATAATATCCTTCATAACTGACAGCCAACTCCGTATGGTTGTTTATCCAAACATAATAGATGGTCACACCATCAGAATTAGCGACAGCAATGTCGTGGGCGAATGCCTTTGCTCCAACCATGCTCATGAGCATGGTGAGCAGGATTGTGATAAAAGATTGTTTCTTCATAATTGTTATAGTTTGAGTTATTAATTGCTTGAATAGATATAAAAAGAAAAAACGTGAGCAATTTACTTCGCTTACGTTATAGAGGTATCTGCAAACACCCAATAGGCTTAAACGAGTATAGAGCCCACGCCCTCAGGCGTGAATCATCTACTATCTCTTGCCTATTTTTGAAATTTTGCAGATTTTCTATAACAAGATTCAGCGGACGCTTCAACGTATTTCTATTTTCTTTCTCTTTGCTATGTCACCATAAGCGGTTTGTTTTTAGGGTTCGACATTATTAGTATCTCCTTCTTAGGAGTTTTCTTTAAACAACTCATCCTTGAAATATTGGATGGCTTCTTTCAGAGGAGAAAGGTCGCTCTTGATGATGCTGTAAACCTCATCTGCATCTACTTCAAAGTAGTGATGTGCAATGATGTCTCTGACACCCATTATTTTCTTCCAGTCGATGGAAGGATATGTTGGAAGCAATTCTTTATCTGTGAGCTTATCAAGTGTCTTAACACTTTCTCCTATGGCAATGATCACCATGCATGCAGCATCTAACTTTTCCATTCCCCAAGGAGAAAGCAAATAGTCATTTACAGAGTGAACTTGTACATTGCGTTCTTCCAATCTGTTAATGGCAATTTCAATGTTCTTGAGGGTCTCATAGACCATTGCAATTTTATCAGTAGACTCTAACTCCATACTTCAGAATTTGCTGTTTAAACAATTGGTTCATACCCTCCCGCATGCGAACGACATCCACAGGGCAGCCTAACAATTCTTCTAAATAGACCTTGACTCCAGCCCTGTTGAAGAGGTTGGGCGTCATCTCCACACACACATCGACATCGCTGCCTTCTTTCTGCTCGTTTCTGGCAACGGAACCGAAAAGAAGCATCGAGCTGACGCCGTAGTGCTCGCTGAGGTACTGACGGGTGGATTTCAGCTTTTCTATTGTTTGTGCTCTGTCTAACATAAGCGTTCAATCACAATTTCGCTGCAAATATAAGAAGATTATTTGGAAGTTCCAAATAATTTGTGTACTTTTGCACCACAAATTCAGAACCTATAAGCAAAAACGATTATGCAAAGTGATCCCAAGCAGTGCCTTTACTGCACAAACAATCAGACGCTTCACGACCTGATGATTGAGTTCGCTCAGTTGTCAGTCTCGCGTGCATTCCTTTTCAAGGAGCAGACCTATCGCGGCCGTTGTCTGGTGGCCTATAAGGACCATGTGAACGACCTGAACGAACTGAGCGACGAAGACCGCAATGCCTTCATGGCCGATGTGGCCCGCGTGACCAGAGCCATGCAGAAGGCTTTCAATCCGGAGAAGATCAACTATGGTGCCTACAGCGACAAGCTGTCACACCTGCACTTCCATCTGGCTCCGAAGTATGTGGACGGCCCCGATTACGGCGGCACGTTCCAGATGAATCCTGGCAAGGTGTATCTCTCCGATGCAGAATACGCAGAGATGATCGAGAAAATCAAAGAGAATCTATAATAATAATTATGGCAATAGTAAAACCGTTTAAAGGTATCCGCCCACCGAAGGAACTGGTGGAGCAGGTAGAAAGCCGCCCCTACGACGTGCTGGACAGCGAAGAGGCGAGGGCAGAGGCTGGCGACAACGCCAAGAGCCTGTATCACATCATCAAACCCGAGATTGATTTTCCCGTGGGCACATCAGAGTACGACCCTCGTGTGTATGAGAAGGCCGCAGAGAATTTCCAGATGTTCCAGGACAAGGGTTGGCTGGTGCAGGACTCGCGCGAACATTATTATATATATGCCCAGACGATGAACGGCAAGACGCAGTACGGTCTTGTGGTCTGCGCCCATACCGACGACTATATGGCTGGGCGTATCAAGAAGCACGAACTGACGCGTCGTGATAAGGAGGAGGATCGCATGAAGCACGTCCGTGTGAACAATGCGAACATCGAGCCCGTGTTCTTTGCCTATCCCGATAATGCTGTGCTCAACGAGCTCATCATGCGCTATGCCAAGACAGAGCCAGAGTATGACTTCATCGCGCCCATCGACGGCTTCCGCCATCAGTTCTGGGTGATCAGCGACGACAAAGATATGCAGACCATCACAGACGAGTTTGCCAAGATGCCATCGCTTTATATCGCCGACGGCCACCATCGTTCGGCTGCTGCCGCCCTCGTGGGTGCAGAGAAGCAGAAGCAGAATCCCAACCACAACGGTACGGAGGAGTATAACTTCTTCATGGCCGTGTGCTTCCAGGCATCACAGCTGACGATTCTCGACTACAACCGCGTGGTGAAGGATTTGAACGGTATGTCGTCAGAGGAGTTCCTTGCTGCCCTGCAGGTAAACTTCGAGGTGGAGGACAAGGGTACGGAGATCTACAAGCCCCAGCAGCTGCATGAGTTCTCGCTCTATCTGGACCAGCACTGGTTCAGTCTGAAGGCCAAGGAGGGAACCTATGATAACAACGATCCCATCGGCGTGCTCGATGTGGACATCTCCAGCCGTCTGATCCTTGATGAGATCCTGAACATCGGCGATCTGCGCTCTTCACAGAGAATTGACTTCGTGGGAGGACTGCGCGGACTGAAGGAGTTGAAGCGTCGTGTGGACTCTGGTGAGATGCGTGCAGCCTTGGCTCTCTATCCCGTCTCGATGCAGCAGATCATGGATATCGCCGACAGCGGAAAGATCATGCCGCCAAAGGCTACGTGGTTTGAGCCGAAACTGCGCTCAGGACTTGTGATCCACAAGCTGAGCTAAAAATATTAAGAGGCCTTTCTCATCGTAGAAGGGCCTCTTTTTTGATTCTTAGGGATGGTATTCGAAATGCTGGTAGTCTTTCATTGTTCGCCAGGAGCCACCCCAGATAAAGCCATACTTAGTGAATAGCTTATAGCAGAGGTCGCCTTTGTCGATCTTGTATCGGAAGTCTTTCTTTCGATCGCAATAGGGAACGGCTGTGGCTGGCTCAACTTTCTGCTTGCCATCCTTGCCGGTTTTCACGTAAGGGTTATAGAGCGGGTTGATGTCAACGGCGAGCCCACGGGCATGATAGGACAGATGCTTGGCACCAGAGACTGTACGGAAGCAGAAGCAGCTGGTGTTGTTGTCGCGCATCTGCCGCTCGTCGTCGGCATCATAATCATCAGCCAGGCGAATGCGTTGGATAGGGTAGTGCTGGCGGTAGAGTTCCATGAAGATTCGGATGAGCTTCTGGGCGATGAGACGGTTGCAGATCATCTCGCCATGATGCGTCTTTCCGTCGTAGTCCCAATGCATCACCCTCAGGTAACGGAGGTCGCTGCGACCAATGACATCATTGGGCTGAAAGGTCTTGCCCTGCATCTTCTGCCAGATGTTGTCAGGAATCTCTTGGATGGAGAACCCCGCAGAAAGATCCTGGCCCTGCGCCGGACTAATGACGCAGAGCCAGAATAGTAGAATTGAGAAGCATGATTTGCGCATCAATGCATCACTTTCTTGTTGCCCTGAATGTAGACGCCTTTCTGATCGGACTCGCTGGGGAGTCTGACACCACCAAGGGTATAGACATCTTCTGCAGTCTTGTCTTCAGCAGTTGCCGCACGGACACCTGTGGCATTCAACTCCTGCTTGACACGCTCAAACTGAGTCATGAACTCCTCGCTGTTGTGCAGACGGGCATAGACGGCTGAGCCTACCAGACGACCTCCCTCGACATCGCTCTGCCAGACGTAGCCCGTAACGACACGTCCCTGTCCATATTTATAGGCACGTGCCAGCAAGGCCTCTTCTGCATCGGGATTGAGTTCCGACAGCACCAGCGCATACAGCCAACTGGCAGAAGCATGGCCGGAGGGATATGAACCAACGTTACGCTTCAGGTTCTCTGCCGGCGGATAGGCAGTGGCTTCGTTCAGCTGCTGATACGGACGGGGGCGCTTATAGTAGTTCTTACAACTGCGGGTAGCTCCGTCGCCAAGCGAACTCATGCTTTGGAACATCTTATACAGCTCTGGGGTTGTCGTCTCTGAGAGCGTTCTTCCAAAGGCTGATGAATAGATCTCCATGAAATACTCGGGGTCGCTGTCTACATCGTTAATGGCAATCTGTCCTTCGTCTGTCGGACGGACAAACTTGCCCTCGATGAAGTTGCTCATGTCTGTAGCCATGAGAGCCGAGACGGTATCAGGAGGAGCCGGCAGGAACTTGACGGCATCGGGCAGGTCGTCATTGCTGTAGTACTGCTGGGTTTCCTCCGTGAGCGACGGACTGACATAGGACGTGCCTGTGACCTTTGCATACTCGGCCTTCGCAGACTTGATCATACCATTGACACCAGTATGGTTATGGAGGCGGGTCACGAGGGCACAAGCCAACAGACGGGCCGCCTGGACATCGCTGTCCCAATGGTATCCGGTAATCACAGAGGCTTGGCCGAATGTATAGCCACAGTTCAGGATCTGGTCTTGTTTGCCAGGACAGATCTCCGTGAGCAGCAAAGCATACATCCATCCCATCAGCGCCTCGCGGGAGGGGAAGGAACTCTCGTTGATGTAATCATTCTCCTGAAGCGGTATCAGCGATGTCTCTCCGAAACGGGCATAGGGACGACGGAAGAACGGGAAGGAAATCTTAGCCTGCTCGATACTCTTGTTACCATACTCCATGCAATACTCAAAGAGCTCTGCGATATAGGGAGTCTCGGTACTCGACAATGGAACATCTATGGCCTTGGAGAAGGCTTCGAGATAGTAAGGTGCCTTGGCGTTGAAGTCGTTCTGGGCTTGTTGTCCGAGCTCAGTACCTCTCATCGTCTTTCCCCAGGCATACTGAAGATAGTCCTTGATGTACTCAACGGTCGTCTCTTCGGGAGGTCCCGGCAGGAATTCTCCTGCATCGGGAACCGTTTGGGCCGTTACGCTGCTCCCGCAGAGCATCGCAAGTGCCAGAGATAAAATGAATCTAAATCTTTTCTTATACATATTTAATATCTTAAGAGAAAGCTACAGTTAAGCCTGCCATCACGATCGAGACCATAGACATCAGCTTGATGAGGATGTTCAGCGAAGGACCAGACGTATCCTTGAAGGGATCACCGACGGTGTCGCCTACGATACAGGCCTTATGGGCAAACGAGCCCTTGCCACCGAAGGCGCCTTCCTCGATGTTCTTCTTGGCGTTATCCCAGGCACCACCGGCATTGGCCATGAAGACGGCGAGCGTGAAGCCGCCAGCCAGACCGCCAACCAGCAGTCCGAGGACGCCTGCCACACCAAGTACACAACCCACAACGATAGGGATGATGATGGCGAGTACAGATGGGATGATCATCTCGTGCTGGGCAGCACGGGTGGAGATTTCCACGCAACGGCCATAGTCGGGAGTGCCTGTTCCCTCGAGGATACCTGCAATCTCCTTGAACTGACGACGTACTTCCTGAACCATCTTCTCAGCAGCACGGCCTACGGCCTCCATTGTCATACCGCAGAACAGGAAGGCTGCCATAGCACCAATAAATGCACCAACGAGCACCTTCGGGTTCATCAGGTTGATCTGGAAGTAGTTCATAAAGTCGGGGATGGTTGCGTTGGAGGCGCTGATCACATCGCCAGCGACATTCGTGAGTGTCTGTCCGGCACGGGTCATCGCAATCTTGATCTCCTCAATATAAGAAGCCAGCAGGGCGAGAGCTGTCAGAGCGGCAGAACCGATAGCGAAACCCTTACCAGTAGCGGCTGTGGTGTTGCCAAGGGCGTCGAGGGCATCGGTACGATGACGCACTTCCTCACCCAACTGCGACATCTCAGCATTACCGCCCGCATTGTCGGCAATAGGACCATAGGCGTCAGTAGCCAAAGTGATACCCAGCGTAGAGAGCATACCTACGGCAGCGATACCGATACCATAGAGACCATGAGCCAGACTCTCAGAAGACATCGAGAGATCGAAGCCATTGGCACACAGATAGCTCAGCATGATAGCCACACCAATAGTGATCACAGGGATACATGTGGAAATCATACCCGTACCTATACCTTTAATAATAACCGTAGCAGCACCAGTCTGTCCTGCCTCAGAGATCTTCTGGGTAGGCT
>JAEEGJ010010859.1_pt1 | contig 23425 bp, 22 predicted proteins | sample 8958761 | NCBI WGS metagenome assembly JAEEGJ01 (sample SAMN16246546, study PRJNA631951) | gut metagenome | biome: gut microbiome; feature: rumen; material: RS-attached | host: Bos | place: Iran: Karaj | collected 2018-10 | reverse complement strand
TAGGTCTTGCCCTTGATGCCGAAGAAGTTTGCCGGACCGCATTCGTCGATGTACTTCTTTTCCTTGGCATCCAGGTAAATCGTGCTGGAGTAACCGAGCTTCTTGGCTTCAGCGAGGGACTGGAGGCTAGCGGCGTAGTTACCGCCGACCTTCACCGTACCCGTGCCCTGCGGAGCGGCGCGGTCGTAGTTGCGGCTAATCATCATGTCCACCGGCTTGAACCCGTCCTTGAAGTACGGACCCACCGGAGTCACGAACATCATAAGCAGGTATTCGTCGGCAGGCTTCACACCCACTTCCGGGCTCATACCGATGAGGAGCGGACGGATGTAAAGCGTTGCACCGTAGCCATACGGCGGCACAAAGCGGGCGTTAGCCTTCACCACAGTGTGGACCATTTCGCGGAACAATTCAACAGGCGGAACAGCCATGAGTACGCGGTTAGCAGTGTTCTGCATGCGCTTGGCGTTTTCGTCGACGCGGAAAATACGGACCTTGCCGTCCTTGCCCGTGTATGCCTTGAGGCCTTCAAAACCTTCCTGGCCGTAATGCAAGCAAGTAGCGGCCATGTGGATGCTGATGTCCTTGGAAGAAGAAAGTTCTACCTTGCCCCACTTGCCATCGCGGTAGTAGCAGCGGACATTGTAATCGGTATCGTAATAACCGAAGGGGAGCGTCTTCCAATCGACAGTTTTCAAATCAACTTGCATAGTATTAACCTTTTTTGCAGTTTGTGCATTTTTAAAGGTATCGTTCGGTACCGAAAGAAAAATACAATTCTAAACGCGTTTTTGGCTTGATTTATTTGTAAAAAAGGGGGAAGAATCCCCCTGGTTCGCACTTCGTTGCTCTCCACCCTCTCTGCGGGCGCTCGCCGCCCCGCAACGCCCCGGCTAATTGTCCTGGCACTACTTCGTAGTGCAGACTGCTGCGCCTCGGAAATGGTCGCTCAAATAAACTTGGCGACCGCTTCACTCGGCTTGCACGTCTTTCACGCAACGGACAGAATTCGCAGAGGCCTTAACACCATAACTAACGCCCCAATAGTGGTAGAGGTTGGAGTAGTTCAAGAGCATGATGTTCGCGAACTCTTTACAAATATTGTAATTATATTCAAGAATACACTCACAGTCCCCATAGTCGTTAATGGTCTCAGTAGAACTCCAGAACATCGCGTAATTGCCCTCATCGTAGTAAACCCCACTGACTTCCCTTGAACCAGCAGGAAATGCCGAGAAACCATAATCATCAGTACCGTTGCCGCCATCGGACCAACCACTTGCCGACATAAGCCTCATAGCCGCGGAATCTCCAACAGCGCTGACAAGATTCTCCCACTCATCTTGCGTAGGCAAATGCCAACCTTCAGGACAAATTCCTCGCACCGGATATGTCAGCGAACAATCCGCTTCTACCCCATCCCCGCCTATTCCACATCCCTTGCCGTTTGTACTCCACATGCCAACACTATCCATAGCCGCAGACCAAGTATAAAGACGACCGTATTTGGTGCAGTTAGACGGATCATTGTTATAACACCAGCTAGTGGAATCAGAGGTGTACTCCTTAGATTCGTTATCCACAAATTTATAGGGAACACCAGTATAAGCATAATTCAGATTTTCAGCCATCCAGGTCTGCGTACCGATTTTCACAGTCTTGTAGGCCTGACCGTCGCGGGAGTCCGTCATAGTCCCCTTAACTACAAGCGAGGAAACCTCATCGTTCACGGGAACACTGCTACTCGACGACAACATCACAGAAGAACTACTAGATTGCGTCGCATCGCTCGCAATCACGCTGGAGGAACTGCTCAAATCATTGCAGTCCTCGCAAACAGACGAAGATGAATCCTCATTGGAGCCGGTCACAGGCCCGCTACTAGCATCGTCGCCGCAAGCGACCAACACCACAGCAACAAGTCCAAAAGCAAACAACTTCTTAAAAGTCATAAGAACCTCACTAACTTAACACATACAAATATACATTTCGCACCCCGTCGAATTTAAAAACAGAGACCATATGGAAAGGATACGCCACTTTTTTTCTATCTTACTCACCGATGAATTCCCTTTTGCAAAAATCTGTGGATGGCGTTCGCCTTTCTCCGGCCGAGGCGCTGGACATTTTGAAGAACGCCCCGTGGACCGAGGTCGCCCAGGCAGCCAATACCGTACGCCACCGGATTAATCCGGGCAACAAGGTGGGCTACACGGCTTTCCGCATCATCAACTACACGAATGTTTGCGAAATTACTTGCAGCTTCTGTAGCTTTTGCAGGCCCGCGCACAGTCCCGAAGCCTACGTGCTTAATTTGGACGAAATCCGCCAGAAGACGCTCGAGGCCAAGGCCAAAGGCGCCGACCAGATTTTTTTGCAAGGTGGCGTAAACAAGGACATTCCGCTCAGCTACTACACCGACGTGCTGAAAATGCTCACGCAAGAACTCGGCGTGAAGGTCCGCGGATTTTCGCCGGTGGAACTCGTGCGCATTGCCGTATTCAACGGAATCACGCTCGACGAACTGCTAGATATTCTTAAAGAGGCGGGTCTGAGCTCTGTGCCGGGTGCCGGCGCCGAAATCCTAAGTGACCGCATGCGCCAAATCCTGAGCCCCAAAAAATTGCCCGCCCAAGTCTGGTGCGACACGCTTGCCGCCTGCCACAAGAAGGGGCTCCCCGGCAGCGCGAACATTGTTTTCGGTAGCGTCGAGACGCCCGAAGAAATCATCGAGCACCTGGATTACGTGCGCAAGACTCAAGATATTGCAAACGGGTTCAAGAGCTTTGTAGTATGGACTTTCCAGCCGCAAACCGACAAGTTCCCGATCCGCCACGTGCGCGGCGATGAATACCTCAAGCTCCTGGCACTTTCGCGCCTGTACCTCGACAACATCCCGCATATCGAAGTTTCGCTCCTCGGCATGGGGCTTTCTTTAGGCGAACTTGGGCTGCACTGCGGCGCCGACGACATCAACAGTATCGTCATCGAAGAAAACGTGCTCCAGAACCATGGCCTCACGACCATCGAACAAGCCGAAAATTTCATCAAAAACGCCGGTTTTACCCCCTACCGCCGCTCCCTCAACTTCGATTAAGGCAAATTTCACCTCAATTTGGGCAAAAAAAACACCGGTCAGCCAATGGAGCTTAACCGGTAATCACCAGAGAGAGAAATCTAAAAAAAATAGCCAGGCGGCAAATTAAGCGCGCTTGGCGTACTTCTTGAAGCTCTTGACCAGCAGGGCAGCGAGAATGCAGTACATATTATCCTTCCATCCTTTATTTTCGACGTTTTATCGCCATTTTTTAACAGCGCGCCAAATTTAACAAAAATTTACTAACGCGTCAAGGGGAAAAAGTATATATTCAGCGACTTTTTTCGAAAATTTTATTATCCGGGGCCAGCACATGATGTTGCCTCCCCCGCCGTGGTCATTTTCTGCAGAAATTGGTAAATTTGGGGCATGAAACGAATTACCTTATTTTGCCTAGCCGCTGCCCTGTGCGTATCTGCACGGCCGTCCCTGCAAGTGGACCGGGAACGCGTGGAATCGGGCAAGACCTTTGGACTCCAGCTTGTATTCCCTTTAGCAGAACTTCCTGAAAACCGTAGCGATTTGCAGATGGAAACCGCAAACGGATTCACCCTTGTGGGAATCGACAGTACCGACCAGGTGATTCGCCCCAGCATGGAAGACATGTTCAATTCGTTCTTCGGTGGCGGAAACCGCGGCGGTTACAAGGCCCGCGTTTATACCTTCAAGCTGAAAGCCCCGAAAAAGACCGGCCAACTCAGCGTCGGACAGATTTACTTGACGATTGACGGACAAAAGCGCAACCTCACCGGCGACGTTCCTATTAGCGTGCAACGCGCCTACACCGACGACGCCCTGGCCGTCAGCCTGGCTCCGAGCAAAAAGACCATTTACGAAGGCGAACAGTTCAGCGTGACGCTCGGATTCCATACTTTCGAGCACTTTGAAGGCGGCCTGCAGGCCACCGACATGAACACGGGCGACGATTTTATTGTACACCGTAGCGACCTCGCCAACATGAAGTTCGAACCGGTCGAAGGCGGCCGCCGCGAAATGCAGGCCAGCGCCAAGTTCGCCTGGCTCAGCCCCACCAAGAGCGGCAACCTGCAAATTCCGCCGTTCAAATTCAAGTACACCAAGCGCGGCGAGCCCAAGGTGGTCGAAGAGAAAAAGCAAATGGGCGGCATGTCGTTCCATGCGCAGTCGATCCGCCAGGAATCTGTCGAAACCGAAACGCAGACACCCTCTATCAATATTACAGTAAAGCCGCTGCCTACCGAAGGCAAGCCCGCCAACTTTAGCGGTATGGTCGGTAGCTACACCTTTAACGCAGACTTTGACCGCACCGAACTCAAGGTCGGCGAAGCCATGACGCTCACCATCAACATCAAGGGTGACGGTCTGCCGGGTTCCATTACCGACCCCAAGCTCCCCGACTTTGGCGAATTCCGCTCGGTGCCGCCTGAAAACGAAATCAACAAGAAGGTTGTCGGCAACAAAGTGGTGACCACCAAGAACATTCGCGTGTTCCTGTACCCCAAAAAGAAGGGCGAATTCACCATTCCTGAAATCACCTACTCTTGGTTCAACCCGAGCAAAAAGGTTTACGAAACTGCCAAGGCTGGCCCCTGGAACGTCGTTGTGGAAAAAGGTGACGCCTCTGCAGAGGCTATCTTCCAGGCACCGGTCGCCCAAGGCCCCGCCGCCGTGCAGAAGCAAGAAATCGAATCTCTGGGTAGCGACATCCGCTTTATCCACAAGGTCCGCGACACCGCCAACAACACCGCCCCCTACAAGAGCATTCTTTACTGGGTGATTTTCGCCGCCGCGATTCCGTTCTACCTGATTGTCACCTTTGTCGTGCGCAGCCGCCGCAAGCACAACAGCGACGCCGCCCTCGTGCGCAAGGGCAAGGCCAACAAGATGCTCAAGGCTCGTTTTGCCAACGCCCGCGAAGCCTTAAAGAAGGGCGACGCCAAGGCGCTTTACGCCGCCCTGGAAAATGGCTTGATTGATTACCTGAGCGACAAGACCAACCTGGAATTCAAGGGCATGACCCGCCCGCAAATGAAGGAAGAACTCGCAAAGCTCGGAATCAAGGCCGAAACGATTGACGCCATTGACAACTGGCTTGAAAAGTGCGCATTCGCCCGATTCGCTCCGGTAAACCCGACGAAGGACGAACAGCAGAAAATGCTCGAAGACGTCGAAAAACTGTGCGAAGGATTGAAGGTATAATATGAAACTGAAAGTATTTATCTTTTTCGCCATGATGGTCGCTTTGGCGACGGGCTGTTTTGCAATAGATCATTGCAACGGGATTGAATCCGGCGTCGTATATTATAATGAAGGCGAATTTGACCGCGCTATCGACGAATGGCGAACCTGCGAGGACTACGGAGTCAAAAATTCCGACCTGTATTACAACTTAGGGAACGCCTATTTCAGAAGCGGCAAGCTCGGCTTTGCCATTTATTACTACAAGACGGCCCTGCGCCTTGATCCCAACAACGACGACATTATTCACAACCTCAAGTACGCGCAGGCTATGACCCGCGACAAGGTGGAAGAAGACGGCGAAGAAAACCCGCTTCTCTCCGGCCTTTTCAAGGCCCACCATGCGCTGTCTTTAAGGACTCAAATGTGGGTGTTGCTCGGGATCTTCTGGGCAATCGCGTTGCTTGCCATCGCAAGGCGTATCAGCCGTAGCGGTAGGGCAAAGAACGTGCTGATTGGCGCCATGTTCGCGCTGTCTAGCGTATTCTGCATTATCGCCATGAGCGCCGGCTACAAGGTCTTTGTGGCCGAAACCGACATCGAAGGCGTCGTGACCGCCAAGGATGCCGACGTGACCAGCGCCCCGAACAACAAGTCGCAAACGCTGAACACGCTTTCTGAAGGCACCACGTTCGAAGTGCTTTCGGAACAGGGCGGATTCGCCGAAATCCGTCTCGGTGAAAAAATCCGCGGTTTTGTCAAGACGAGCGACGTCGGAATCGTAAAATAAAACAGCGCCTCGGGCCGATGAAACATCGCCAGAAAAAACGAATTCCCATGAACCGCTCGCAGATGATGCAGGCGGTTCATTCCATAGATACGAAACCAGAAATTTTGGTACGCCGGGCGCTTTTTAAAGCGGGTTTGCGATACAGACTCCACCGCCGCGATCTGCCGGGAACGCCCGACCTGTATATTCTCAAATACGGCGCGGTCATCTTCATCAACGGCTGTTTCTGGCACCAACACGGCTGCAAGTTCACCAGTCGCCCCAAGAGCAATCCCGAATTCTGGAACGAGAAATTCACGAATAATGTCGTGCGCGACGTCAAGACAAACTGGAAGCTTTCGCTACAAGGCTACCGCGTCGCGACCGTTTGGGAATGCTCCATCAAGAACGATTTCGACCGCACGATTGAGCGTCTCAAGGCCTTCATCACAAGCGACGAAGAAAGCATCGAGATTTGAACCACGGGTCGGGAAAAAGACTATCTTTCTTGTTGATTTTGAAAGGTTTAAAAATGCACATTCTTGAAAAAATCAGTGAATTTGTGGGCAAGTGGATGGCGGTTGTGGTTTTGGCGATCGCGGCGCTCTCGCTGTTCGTCCCGAAATCGACGCTCTGGATTGAACTCTCGTGGGTGAATTACCTCCTAATGGTCGTGATGTTCGGCATGGGGCTTACGCTCAAGCTGAGCGACTTTGCACTTGTATTTGCGCGGCCGAAAGAGATTACTATCGGATGCGCGGCACAGTTCATCGTGATGCCGGCGCTCGCGTTTTTGCTCTCCAAGATTTTTGGGCTTGACGCCGCGCTGATGGCGGGCGTGGTTCTCGTAGGTACGTGCCCGGGCGGAACTTCCAGCAACGTCATTACATACCTTTCGAAAGGCGATGTGGCACTCTCTGTGGGTATGACAAGCGTGAACACGCTGCTCGCTCCCGTTCTGACTCCAGCGATTACGTACCTGCTCCTGCGCACCACCGTGAACGTAGATGTGCTGGCGATGTTCCTTTCCATCGTGAAGGTTGTCATCGTGCCGATTGCGCTCGGGTTTGCAATCAACAAGTTCTTTGGCAAATGGACGGCGCGTGCCGTGAAGGTCTTGCCGCTCGTTTCCGTAATCGCCATTGCAATGATTGTGGCCGCAGTCGTCTCGCACAATGCGTCAAAGATTCTCTCTACGGGCGCCATCGTGTTTGCCGTCGTGATTCTCCATAACCTGCTCGGCTACGGCTGCGGTTTTGGCCTCGGGAAGCTGCTGAAATTCTCGACACCCAAGACGAAGGCGCTCTCCATTGAAATCGGCATGCAGAATTCAGGCCTTGCCACGAGCCTTGCGACGACTGCGTTCTCGGGCCTTGCCATGGCGACCGTTCCCGGCGCCATATTCTCCGTGTGGCACAACATTTCGGGTGCGATACTCGCGAACGTTTATCGCAGGAAGGAATAAAAAACTTCAGCAGAGAATAAACGCCGCGCCCACGCACCTTGTCATGCCCGCCACCCTATTTGTCATCCCCGCGAAGGCGGGGATCTCCCATCAAAAAAAAATATGACCATTGAATACAAAAACACCCACGAATTTTCTGAACAAGATTTAAAAGACCTCTTCCTCTCCGTCGAATGGTCCTCGGGGCATTTCTCTGACAAACTCGTTGTCGCGATGAAGAACTTCAAGACCGTCATTTCGGCCTGGGACTGCGATAAGCTTGTCGGCATGATCTGCGCGATGGACGACGGCATCATGAACGCCTACGTGCATTATCTGCTCGTGCGCCCCGAATACCAAGGCCAAAGCATCGGCAAGGAACTCGTGGAACGCGTCAAGGAAATCTACAAGAATTACCTGCGCGTCGTCGTGGTCGCCTACAACGAAGAACTCGCCTTCTACGAGCATTGCGGCTTCAAGAAAGCAGATGATGCAAGCCCGATGTTTATTACAAGATTGTGGACGTAGGTTTCGCCCTACAATCGTAACAATTTGGCAACGAGGATGTCCTGAAGATTCCTTCTACTGTCAATGACGGCATGGACAACCACTTTCTCTGCCTGAATTTCGTACACAATACGATAGAGCCCCTGAATAATTTCACGATACAGCTCAATCCCCTGGTCATATAATTCGGGAACAACTCTGCCGCTTAAGGGGAAATGTGACAGAGACAAAATATTGTGTTCGAACTGCGCAATGATTGATTCTACATATGACGGATTTAAGGTTTTGTAGTAGTCTACAATCTCTCTCAAATCGTCTTCTGCAGACTTTGATATGATTACATTGTAGACCTTATTTTTTCGCATTGAGCCCTTTCCTCAATTCCTGGAAAACCTGTTTAGCCGGCTTTGCGCGCCTGGCCTGAACGTCTCTTTCCGATATCTGCATCAGTCTCAATAAGGCGAAGGCGTCCTGCATTTTCTGGTACGAGTCAACATCGAGAATGACCCCGCGGGCCTCCCCGTTTTGCGTCACGATATAGGGAGTATGCGATTCGTTCACCGAATCTAGAACCTTGGCGGCATTCGCCTTGATGTACGAAATCGGCTTGATGTTCTTAAGGGAGGCCATTTTCGACTCCTTGTTTAAATCGGACTGAATTTAATACTAAATATAGTCTTTTGTCTGACGACGGTCAAGACCGCAATTTGCGAACCCAACGACCATTTTTCGATGCGCCTTCCCAAGCGTAACCAAGTTTTTTGAGGTCTCGTCTAACAGTTATTCTAGCCGCATTCAGGCGTTCTGCGATTGCGTTTATACTAATACTTTCGTTTTCAACAATGAGACTCTCAATAGTTAAGACTCGTTTTTGAGGCTCATTTTGGTGCTCATTTTGGTGCTCATTTTGAGGTTCATTTGGGGTGACAATCCTACCGTTCAGTTTATTCATCGGGAACGTCACCACGGTATAGCCACCCTCTTCACTCCAAAAGGGTTGTGGAGAACCTTCAGCTTTGCAAGCATCCATTATGCGCTTTATTCCCGAGCCCCATTTTTCTAAGTATGTTATTTGATAGAGAACCGTCGCAACAATCTCGTTTCGTGGATACGACTTATGCGACCGCTTAATAGTTTTGGGAGTTAATTCGCGGGGTAACAAGCCCGGGCTTTCAATTTCTATACGGTCGTCATATATGGCAATGCCGATAGAGCACTGGTAAATGTCATAATCCCTATGGCAAAGGGCGTTAATCAGTGCCTCGCGCAATGCCGTTGCAGGAACATCAAGGTGTTCTTCCCTTTTAAACCCCTTGATTTCTCCGCTAAGAGAAAGATGCTTGAAAAAGAACGACATGCCCGCATCAAGCAGTTCAAAGAAATTGCCATGAGCCTGCTGGTTGTCGATAAAGTAATTTTTGTCCGTTCCTCTAAAACGAGCCATTCGAATTTCATAATCATACGAAAATCTCTTAGAAAAAAGAAACACAGCGGCGTTCCGCAAATTGTCGCCATCCAACAGGTTCCATTTTTTCAATATTACTTTAATTGACTCATTGAGTGACCCCACCGGAATTCGTTTTTCTTCGACTCCGAGACGGACTACGCCACGAATTGTGCTGACATCAAGGTCTTTTATAGAATACCCCTCAGCCACCCTCATTTCCCACGAATATTTGTGCGGCATGTTGATCCGAATTCTAGCATCAAACATATCCCTAGGCATTGCTTTAGTGACACTTTCCAGTCTATAGTATGGTCTTCCATGAAATGTGTACGGGTCATTCCCATAGACCCACGGATTGAACCTCAGTACGATTACTTGATGGTTGTCCTTGTCGGGAATGTCTACATATTCAATAACAGGGGTGACCGCAGGTTCTATTCCCGCTAACGCTTGCGCGATATCGCGACGGGTAGATTCAGAAACGATTTGCCCAACAATACTCAAGGAAGGCGTGACACCGAAAACGAGAACGCCGCCATCGGAATTCAGGAAGGCGCATGCCGTATGCATGCCTTCTCGAAGTTCGCCGGTAGATTTTTTCAGTTCAATATTCTTCGTTTCATCTTTAGAAATCAGTTTTTTGAGTTCTTCCAAAGTCATCGAATAGCCTCGCTATTAAAACCGTCGCCATTGGACGACAATTTGACTGGCCGTTGCGATTATGCTAAAAAACAGCGCACAACATGCCCTTGCTTATTTGTTATGTATTGAAATTTTCCACGCCCTGCGCGGAATGGGATGATCTTGCAATCCTGTTGGCGGGGGCTTTCCCCGGCGTTACTTGGCGCCCGCCTTAGCGAGCGCACTCGAGTAGGTCGTGTTCCTACCAGCTATCCAACAGCATCAACAAGAAGGTTAATGCGCCCCGCCGCGAATGCACGTACGGACTCGAAGGTCTATGTCGACTGTCACGGGGATTATCGAATATCAGCTACAATATACACAAATAGGTTGTCAGCGTCAAGGGACTTCCACTTCCAATTTATTGAAAGTTTCGTAATGGTCTGCGGTATAGTAGATAACGCAATCAGACTGATAGACAAGGCGTTTCGTTCCGCGATTCTTCGCAGAGTAATCGACATCCGCTTCGTGGTAGCTTCCGCTCGGCAACAGACCTTCGCGATTATCAAAGACATCGCCACCTATCATCACGCCAAGCGTTGTCCACGGATTAAAATTCCATTTTTCGAAAGTGTTCCCTGTTTTAGATTCGTACAAGGACTGCCCCTCATTTTTGCCGACATAGTTGCTCGGCAATTTATCAAACTTGCAGAGGTATGCGGCCACAGAATCCTTCGTGGTATACAAACCGGATTCTTCCACCGCTTCGTAAATCGATTTTGTTGCAACGCTAGAGGAAGATTGTTCCTCACTTGACGAAGACTGCTCATCGGAATCGTCGCTAGAAATTGTCGGCGTAGAACACGCGACAAGGAACGCGGAGAACAAGAAAACAAAAAAACAAGGAATATTCTTAAGTTTTTTCATAGCGTAAATATAAAATATCCTCACCCTTCCAGCCGTTTTTTCCGTTCTTCCCAGTCGGGCATGAACGTCGCCAGCTGCTGGTAGAACTTTTTGGAATGGTTCGGGTATAGGAAATGCGTAAATTCGTGCGTAACTACATATTCAATGCACGACACTGGCATGGCGATTAGTGCAGTATTGAATGTCACGAATCCTTTTTTCGGAGAACAGGAACCCCAACGAGAAACCATCTCGCGGAGTTGGATTTCTGGGAATGCAATGCCATATTTTTTTACTTGTGGATAAACTTTCTTGCAAATTGCCATTATTTCGTCTTTGCATTTTTTGCGGAGCCATGTTTCGAGCACACGTTTTTTTAAATCGGCGTCTTGCACGTCTTTAACATATAAAGTTACATAACTTTCGTCTGATTCTACTTTACTGCGTGATGCATTCTTTACCTTGAGTCGCAAGTTACGGCCTAAGAACTTGACCGTTTCTCCATTGACAAAGTTGTTCTCTAAAGTGGACTCACGATTCCTGTCCTTGAACTTTTTGAGTGCGCGCAATATGTACGTAGATTTTTCGAATACAAAGGCATCGACCATCTTTGCGTTTACGTCTTTCGGAGCGGATACATAAACACTTTGGTCAGCACGGATACGCAGATTAATATTCTTGACAGGCTTTCGCTCAAGCGTATAACTTATCGCGTTGCCATCTGCCTCAACGGTACGGAGCATCAGAATCTCCTCATGGCGACGTTCAGCACGCTTTCCGTGATTTTATCGATGTCGTCAAAATCCACAGCAACTCCCTTGTCGTTTTCGAGCTCATAGAACAAGTCGTCTATATCTTGCCTAATACGGTTGTGGATATCGATATTCGTTTTCCAGTCAACGGTATCATGCGTTCGTACTATCTGCGTTATCTTCTGCGAAACAGTCGCAATGGTTTCGGAATCCATATTGTATTTTTCAGAAAGTACAGGCATGGTAACGCCATAAAATGCTTGCGCATCCAAATCACCCGCAATCTTTTCCGGGAACTTCTGTTTGGTATCGCCTCTACGGAAATCCCCTAACACCTCAAACATTTGCTTGAGGTATTCCTTTTCTGAAAGAATCCTATTCTTGAATTCTTCCAAGACGGTGTTGATTCTCTTGGAGAAGCTGTCATAAAAGGCGGGGTCTTCATCGCGGTTCAGCTTTATGCGTTTTGTAAGGTGCGATACGATAGCATCGGCCTTAGACCTGTCTGACGGCAATTTGTCAACGACCTTGTCGAAGTCGCCGATATTCATGATATCAACCGGTTTGTAAATCTGCTGTACATCCTTCACGGACATGTAAGTATCCAGCAGATTTCGCATTTGCGGCTCGTATTCCGAATTATCGAGCGCATCGGCATAGCGGATTTTCACGCTGCGGCGAATCTTCGAGAAAAACACGAATGTATCTCGGAACATTTCGATTTCTTTGCGTTCAAAAGCGGCAAAAGCCTTCACGGAGTTCATCACCATTGTAAAAGCGCGGCCAAAAACGCAGAGAGCATCGTAGAACTTGGCTCGGACTTCTGTATCCGCCAAAAAGATTTCAATCTCTTCCGTATCCTCTCTGTTCTTGACTGGTGCAAAAATGTCCCAGAGTTGCGAATACGTCTCGCGGAGGCGTGCCACGCAAGCCATGACATCGACGACAACGCCCTTGATGTCTGCCGAATCGTAATTTTCAAGTCCGGCACCACTATACACTTCCATGGCGGCGTCCAACTTGCTAATTAGACCACGATAATCTACAATGAGGCCGAAATCCTTGCCTTCGTAAAGGCGGTTTGTGCGGGCAATCGCCTGTAGCAGCCCATGATCCTTAAGTTCCTTGTCTATGTAAAGGACCTGCGTTCTCGGGGCGTCATAACCTGTAAGCAACTTGCTGCAGACAATCAAGATGTCAATTTCGCCATCGTAGAACTGGCTTTTCAGCGTATCTTCGTAGTCGTCGGCATCGTCATACTGCTTCATCATCTTGTTCCAGAAGCTTACGACAAGGTCATCGGAACTTTCGTCAATATCATCGTGGCCTTCGCGCATATCCGGGGCCGAAATGACTACCTCCGTCCTGATATCGCAAAGGGTATCGAAAATTTGCTTGTAGCGCACGGCATCGCGTTTGAAATTACATGCCAGCATCGCCTTAAAACCCGATTCCTTGTAACCGTCCATAAAATGCTGGTAAATATCTATTGCCACACGCCTAATGCGAGAATCACTAGATGTAAGTTTCTGGATGCTGCTCCACTTCGCTTTCAGTTCTGCAATTTGCGACTTGCTCAGCTTTTTCGTCACCATCTTGAACCACAAATCGATATTTTCTTCATCGACTTTCTGGTCCACAAAGCGGCCTTCATAAATCAGCGGCACAATCGCCTTGTCTTCGACACCATCCTTAATCGTGTATTTATGAATCAACTTGCCGAACTTTTGCAAGGTGTTCTTTTCGTTTTTCAGAAGCGGCGTGCCGGTAAAGCCGATGTAGCAGGCGTTCGGGAACACAGTTCGCATCTTGGTCGCGAGCGAGCCGTAATTAGAGCGGTGGCTTTCATCGACAAGGACGAAAATATCCCTGGAATTGTTCTTGACACCCTGATTATCTACCGTATTGAACTTGTTGATAATCGATGTAATGACGTCGGCCTTGCCCTCGTTAATCAGGTCGCAAAGGTTTTTGCCGCTTGTAGCACGGGCTGGCGTCAGGCGTGTGTGCGTAAATGTCTTTGCAATCTGCTTGTCAAGTTCCTTACGGTCGGTCACGACAATCACTTTGGGACTTACCGAACTCAGTTCTTCAAGAATATATTTGGAAACCATCACCATGGTAAGCGACTTGCCCGAGCCTTGCGTATGCCAAATGACGCCACTCTGACGGTTGCCCGCCGGGTCATTTTCGGCAATGGTCTTCATAATCGCCTCTACCGCAAAGAACTGCTGATATCGGCAAATCTTCTTTACGTTGGCATCGTAAACAACAAAATACTTCGCGAACTTGCGCAAGCGCTCTTTTTCGAACAGCGAAATCAGCGTCTTGTCTTGTTCCGTCGGGACACGCCCCGCAACAATCTGATCAACAAGGCTCGCTTGCCATTCCGCATCCTGTTCACGCCATATATTCCAGAATTTTTTTCCGGTGCCCACAGTTGCATACTTGACCGAGTTCTTATTTGTTGCGACAACCATCTGCACGTATTTGAACAGCTGCGGAATATACTCCGCTTTTTGGTTGCGGATATTCTGCTCGACACCCTTTTCTTCAGAAATATCGGGAGCCTTGCACTCGATAACGGCAAAAGGAATTCCGTTCACAAACACAACAATATCGGGGCGGGCGTTTTTCTGTTTGTCCCAACTGTCGCAAGAGAATTCCTCCGTCACATGGAAAACATTGTTTTCAAAATTTTCCCAATCGATATAGTTCAGGTTGAAACTTTTTGTTGTTCCGTCCACCAATTTTTCCTGATAACTCTTGCCGAGCATCAAGGCATCGTAAATGCGTTCGCTCGTTTTTACCAGCCCCTCGGTTAACGGGACATCAAGTTCTGCGATAGCCCTTTCAATATTTTCGGCGGAGAACTTGTAAGTAATGCCATTGTATTCAAACTGGTTGATTTTCTGGAGCTGCTTGCGGAGGATTTCCTTGAGCAAAACATTGTATTGCGTGCCACGCTCCTGGGCAGCATCTTCGGGTGAAATGTAGGTATAGCCCAGCTTCGCCAGCACTTCGATTGCGGGGTACTTGCTTGCATTGTCTTCAAGCATCAAGTCTGATTGATTTGTAAAACTCATACTTTTACCCTCACAAGGCCGGTGAGCAACAACTGCATCAGGGACTTTTTCTTGAGTTTTTCCTGTTCCAAGTCTTTTTGCAAAAGGGAAATTTCTTCATCTGCCGCTGAAAGAACGTCGGCAATCACCTTTTGCTCGGGGAGAGAGGGAAGGCTTAGCGGCATTTCTGATATCATGCTATAACGAACCGAGTCAACAGAATTTTTTGCTGACATGCGTTTTACACGATTATAAAAATGTTCTAAGAAATAAAAATAAACAAATCTACCCCAGGCTTTATGATTGTCAAAATCACTAATCTTATAGACTCGCTGATGAAAATCAAATTTACCAGTCACATAATGAATGACTTTACCCACACCAACGCCATCACCAGCTGTCAAGATTGCTTCACCATCATAAGAATATGTGTCAATTCTTTCTGGATTTGGTGAACGAACATAAAAGGGATATTTACCATCATCTTTTTTGTTCTGAGTATCTTTATTACCTGTAGAGATGTCCGATATTTTACCTATAGTCGACTTTTCCCATTTTTTCTTATCAATAGTTATTCCGTTTAATTTGAAGGGCTTCTCGAAATCATCTCCCAACACTATGCTCATCAAATATTTCTTTTGACTTTGCTTTTCGGCAATCAACTTTTCCTTCAACTCAATCACCCTATCCTGCGTCGCCAAAATCTCCGCAATCTTCTTCTGCTCACCAATCGGTGGGTTCAATAAATTTGAATTAAAGAAATCGTCTACTGAAATATTTAACAACCCATGATTTCTAGCGCCTTCTTGAGCAAACGCCTGAATTTCGCCATTCATCAGACCTGCTTCAAAATAGTGAACATAAAAATCAGGACATTTGTTATTCTCATTTGCTGCAAAACAAATGTATAAAGGGGAAACGATACCCTTGTCGTAAAAGTCCAATCGTTTCAACGCTCCAAACGGGTAGCCATTTGAATAACTTTTGTTATAGGCAAATTCGCCCTTTTTCATCAAATAATAATTTGACTTATCATCGCTCGCTACAGTTTTGTTGAAAAAGTCATTTTGATTGATTAAGCCATGTTGAGCCGAAATAGTTAAAACATTTGTATTACCTTCTTTATTTTTTCGCACAACACGAGAAAACATATTGTGGAAACGAACTTCGCCCCATTCCTTCGGAACAATTCCAACTTTAGTCCTTTTATACCCAGCCGGGACACGCCCCGCCTGCACAGCCTTTATTCTCTTTTCAATCTCTGGAGTCATACACTCTACCCATTCTGTTTTCTAATAATATTGATTTTTGTATTATGTTTTCTTCCACCAAAAGAAAAAACACATATCAAGGCAAACATGCTCAATGCATAAAGAAATTTTCCTAAAAACAACGCAACAATCAAGATTATCAAGCAAATCATAATATGACTACGCATAAGATTAAGTTCTGTTATCATTGACTGAAATTTGGCATTGTTTTGACTTATTTCAGAAACCTTTACATCATACTTTTCACGAGGCCAAATTCCTAGAATAACATATAGAGGTTCAACGATTATTGAACCAAGCCTATTTATAATAAAACCTATTTCAAACATTGCAGCCATTGCAACTACCGAAATAATTCCGGTCCAATCCGACAAAATTTCGCTGTATTCTTTTACCACGTCTAAATCAATTGCATCAATAAAGAATGGAATCATAAATATAACGAACACGCATCCAACGAAGAACATGTTCACTATGTTGTAGAACGGTATTTTTTCTTTCATCGTCCAGTCCTCGCTGCATTATAGGTTAAAAAAGACCCTTTATAAAAACCTAATTTATTGTTAAATGCATTTAGATTTGCCAAAAATGATAAATCATACGGATAATTTCGCTCGGAAAAATACACATGCGTCCAAACGCCGTCGTTATCAAAAACTATATCTTTTGCCGTATTTTGTGTAATAGTGTTGTATCCTCTATAATAATTAAGATATTCCGATGGAGCCTCTCCAATTACAATAATTTGAGGGTTCAGTTTCCTTAAAATTTCTTCAGGAACTTTGCCCGAATCCCTCCCATGATGCGGAGCAAAGAGAATGTCAACTTGAGGCCACGCTACACAATCCTTTATTTTTTCTTGAAAGTCGTTCTCCATATCTCCCATCCATATCACTTTAATACCATTAGTAAGCTCATAAGTAAAAACAGGAGAAATATTATTGAAAGCGACTCCTTGTGCTGCTAGTTTTAAGGCCTCATTATAATCGGCATTGTTCAAATCAGGCCACAAAAAGTTAATCCCAGATGAGCCGTAGTTTTGGCCGTCATTTTCATCATTGGCATTCATCCATTTACGAGAACAACCTTTATGGACATAAAAATAAACATCACGATTGTCTCTAAATGCGCAATAATATTTAAAATCATCCGTCACTTCATTTTTCGTCGCTTTATTTGCTACGCAATAAAAATTTCGAATATCAAGTATGCTGTCCAAGTACTTCAAACCATGAATGTGATCTTCGTCAGGATGCGTCGAAATAAATCGAGTGATGTTTTTGCCCTTGCGTTCGAGCTCAATTTCTTCAATAATTGCGTCTGCGTTATCATCATCTAGACAGCAATCTATAATGGTAAAATTGCTACAACCATGTTTTATATAAAACATGTCGCCATTGCCAACTGAAAAAGATTTAATTATAGACATTTTATCCTCCAATCCTCTTTGTATTCTTTTTCAATCTCTGTATTTATTTTGCACCCTTTCTTTCATCCTGCTTTTGTGCAGATATTGCAGAAATATCTTGAAGCAAAGCTTCTTCATCATGTCTAGCGATATACCATTTTTCCATAAGTAGCTCAATCAATTTCCCAAGTTTTTCTGCTTCACCTTCATCGATATCAATAATCATATTGACATCATTTTCCATATGGGCGCCAATATTCCCAATCTTCCTAAGCCCCTCAATGGCCTTCCACTGCATCGCGGGGATCTTGTCTTCAAGGGCTTTTATTTCATCAATAAGACGCCCCCTTGAAATTCCCCAAAAATCCCTTATCATACCTTGCAAACATCGCCTGTAAAGTGTGGCCGCTGCTTTAGGGCTGTCATTCAATATGCTTGTAGCCTCTTCGTAATCCTGACGAATCTGCTGAGGAATATAATCAGGAAACTGACGAATTACTTTCTTTGGGATAATGTCGCAAACACGCTTTGACATATGGTAATCCATCGCCAAAACTGTTATTTTGCGACATTCAAAATTTGAGCATCTTATGCTACATATTTGTAATTCAGTTTCACTTTCATATCCATCTCGTATTCGTTGACCGTATCTATCATAAAAACCAGTCGCATTTTCCACGAATGAAGATGCGTTTATAGCTTGTTGCCGTCCACAAAATGGGCATGTATAAACTCTTTTGTTGTAATCAAACTGAACCATTTTTCACCTCACGCCTTATAAATATCAAACAAAGAATCTATTACCGTTTTAAGATGACCTAAAATGACTTTCAACAAAACTTCGTCTAAAGAACAAATGTAATCACAGAATTCCATTTTCTTAAATTCCGTAATTATAGTTGTATTTCCATAATCACCTTCTTTTTCTTTTCTAGAATAAAAATTCGTAGTATCAACACCATCTAAAACTAAGGCGTTCTCTATTCCAACATTCATCCCCTTTGAGTTTGAATACTTAGAAAGAACCCTTGTATAGATATTGTTCTTTTCAGATTCTTGTCGTTTAGTGTCACAATCAAAAAGACAGACATTCTTAAATTGTAAATTTCTCCCACGCAAGAATTCAACCGCTTTGTTTAAGGCGTCTTTGCCCGTATTCGCTTCCTGGCCTTTGTCATCAATGTAGCCAACCCATTTGAATCGAAACGGAACATCTTTATATCCAAAAACATCTAATGCCTTGTTGAAATACTTTTCATCTGTTCTACCTTCAAGATACACGCAGGATTGAGTAGAATCATATTGATGTTCAGAAAAGTCGCTGATTGAAAAAGCGTCTTCAACGACCTTTGTCGAAGAACAGTCATAATACTCGGGATTTTCTTCAACGACAATTTTTCCTTCTGCATCGCGTTTCAGGACAATCACCTTGTCGTTCTTACGATTTTCATTATGAATTACAAAGGGAGAATGCGTTACTGCAAAAATTTGAGAAGTCTGAACATCTTCAGCATTTGTGAAAATACCCTTGTAATAATCCATTATCTTCTTTTGCCAAATAGGATGCAAACTGATTTCGGGTTCATCGATAAAGACGAATGCTCCGTTTAATGCTTCCCTATCTTTCAGTAAGAAACATCCGCGATATACAATCTGTTTTTCGCCGGAACTGAGTCGGTCTAGTGGAATTTTTTCTCCGTATTTTTCAAAATATATTTCTTTGTGTCCGTTCGAATTATCTACTCCTTCATAGCGCAAGTTTTCAAACATATTGCTAAAGGCGTTAGTAAAACGATGGATTCTTTTATCTATTTTCAGGTCTTTATATGCTGTATTTGGAAAGCGTTCTGCAGTTCGAGCTACGGAAGCGTCATCTAAAGATTGGATGTCTATTAGTAATTGTTTTATTTCGGTAGGAAAATCTACACTTGAACGGATGCTGTCCTTTGATTCATCTAAATTTCTACTTGTAACTGATTGAATGTCTCGAGTTTTAAAGTTAATGTCAACATCTGAGAATATTCCTTTTAAAGTTTTTGCATTTCCAAATACAGATAATGATATACCTCCACTAACACTTTGTCCAGAGTCATCTTTTCCTATTAGCCCGTATTTGGAAATTTCTATATCAACAAAATGATTTATTCCATCATCTTCCCATTCGACACGGGAAAAATTTCGTAATGATGTTCCTAGAGCTTGGTATATTGCGTTCACTACGGTGCTTTTTCCGCAGCCATTTTCTCCTGCGAATATGACTGTATCAACAGCTTTTCCATCACGACCGCAAAAGTCAAGAATTAGGTTCCCTAATATGGGATGATCTCTAAACAACATTTTTCGAATTTTAATCATATCATTTGCTCCTTACCATTTTCGCGACCTCACGAAAATGGTCTATTTCCCTATCCTCTTTGTTCCATTTTCAATCAAAATCGGCTTTTGTAAATCAAGTGATAGAATAGTTCCTAGTTGACTTTCTGCTGTTTCACGTAATTTTACAAGTCGTTCTGATTGCGGCACCCCTTCCTTTATCAAAATGGCATTGTAACTTTCAAGGTTCGCCAAAACCAAAAGATGCGGAATATCGGCATAGTCCCTAATATTCCCTTTTTTATCCGGATTTTCATCCCGCCATTCCTTGGCGGTTTCTCCAAAAAGAGCCACGTTCAACAAATCAGCTTCATCGGCATAAACAAAACTCTTCTGCATCGGGGTCAACTGCGGCAAAATGAGTTTTCCCTTAATCGCATCAGTATGAATTCTGTAGTTCAGCTTGGAAATTTCCCTATTCAGGTTCCAATTTAGGGACAGGCGGCTGTTTTCGTCCGATTTTAGGCGTCGATAATCCTTGACAATATACAGTTTGAATTCAGGAGATATCCACGATGCAAATTCCATGGCAATATCGCTATGTGCAAAGATTCCTCCACCGTATCTGCCAGACTTCGAGACAATGCCCACTGCCCCCATCTCATCGGTCCACTTTTTTATAGAGAACGTAAAAGCGTTGCTACCTGCATCTTTTTTAAACGTATCGAATTCGCTACGTTTAAAATCCGGGTTATGAAGAGCCTCCCACAGCCCCAAAAAATCCACAACATCCCTATTTCTAAGCCAACTATGAATCGTAATTCTTGGGTCAGAACTTCTAAAACGAGCGATATCCGTCAGGGAGATATACTCATTTTCGAAATCAGCGGTATAGATACCAATATCAATTCCTAAGGCATGAATCGTCTCTTTTTTCGTTTGAATCATCTTTTTTACCATACCATGCTCCTATTCCTGCCTTATTACAATATCTCATCATCATTTTCGTGACCTCACGAAAATGATCCTTGACGTATTTACAGCCCAAGTTCCTTCATGTATTTGGCCATCTGCTTCTGGACTTTCGAGAGTTCATCTTCGATGTTCTTGATGTTCGTCTTGACCTCGTCAATATCTACAAGGGCTTCTTCTTCGAAGGTATCTACGTAGCGCGGAATGTTCAGGTTGTAGTCGTTTTCCTTGATTTCGTCGAGTGTCGCCACGTAACTGTATTTTTCCTCGCCACCGTAACTCGGGTCGGCAAGATAAGTCTTGTAGGTATCGACGATTTTCGCCACGTCCTGTTCGCGCAAAATGTTCTGGTTCTTGCCTTTTTCATAATGCTCGTCGCCGCCTGCGTCCACAAAGAGAACATGATTATTGGCTCCACGGTTCTTGCGGAAAATGAGGATACAGGCGGGAATGCCTGCGCCATAGAACAGGTTCGCCGGGAGCCCGATAACCGCATCCAAGAAATTGAACTTTTCGATAATCGTCTGGCGAATCTTGCCTTCGCTTGCACCACGGAACAGCACGCCATGCGGAAGCACAATGCCCATGCGGCCCGTTGCGTCGTCGAGGCTATGGAGGAAATGCATCACGAAGGCGTAATCACCCTTGGACGTCGGCGGAACACCCCAGTCAAAACGCTTATACGGATCGAGGTCGGCGGACATTTTCGCCTTCTTGTCGTTCTCGGACGCATCGCCCAAGAATCCGCTGTCCCATTTGTCCAAGGAGAACGGCGGGTTCGCCACAATGCACTGGAATTTCATCAGCTGGTCGTTTTCGATGTTGCCCGGGTTCGAGAGCGTGTCACCCTGCCAAATCACGGCATCGTCTACTCCGTGCAAGAACATGTTCATGCGGCAGAGAGCCCAAGTCTGCATGTTCTGTTCCTGGCCATAAATACGCGCCTTGCGGTTCTTGATTTGCGCAAATGCCTTGAGCAGCAAGCCGCCGCTTCCGCAGGTGCCGTCGTAAATGCGGTCGTTTTCCTTGGGCTTCACCAAGCGTGCGACAAGTTCTGACACCTTGTTCGGGGTGTAAAATTCGCCGCCCTTCTTGCCCGCATCCGATGCGAAGTTTGCAATCATGTATTCGTAGGCATCGCCGATAATATCGGCATTGTCCAACTGCGACGGGCGCAGGTCAAGGTCCTTGAAATCTTCCAGCAGGTTCTTGAGGGTCGCGTTCTTTTCCTTGGGCTCACCAAAGTCAACCGTGGAGTTGAAGTCGATGGCACGGAAAACGTCGTGCAGCTTGGCGCTGTTGTTGTTTTCGATTGCCGCCAATGCCACGTTGATTTTTTGGCCAATCTGGTTGTCGTTCCTCTTTTCGTAAAGGTATTCGAACGTGGAGGATTCATCCATCACAAAACGCTCGCGGCTCATGGCTCGTTCTACGCGTTGTTTGTCGCCCTTGTACTGCTTCTCGTATTTTTCGCGGGTTTCCTTATAGACGTCGCTCAGGTATTTCACGAAGAGCATGGACAGGATGTAGTCCTTGTAGCGGGAACTGTCGATTTTACCGCGGAAACTGTCGCATGCGTTCCAGAGGACTTTTTCGATGTTTTGTTTTGTCGTCATTGCTATTTTCCTTTACTTAAACTTTTGTACGCATTGGCCATTATCGCCATGTTCAACTCCGCTTTCGCCCTCGCGAGTTCCGAAAGCAGGGCCTGCTCCCTTTCCGAAAGCTTCAGGACTGCACCGATCAACCGCTGCTTTTCGAGCGGGATGATGTCGATTTTCAAATCGTTGAAGAAACTGGAGTTGATTGTGCCAAAAGCGACTGAGCCGCTTACGTTCTGGTAGATTTGCTTCAATGTGGATTGCTGGCGTAAAATCCACAGCACATAAGCAGGATCCACCTTCGACTTGTCAACGCGAATGATAGCGAAATGCGACGGCACCACATAGCCGGTCGATTCTTTGTTGACCAAGGCCGCCGTGTAGGGGGTACTGAGACGAACCAGGATGTCGTCCTGCTGGGTCAAAAACTCCGGTTTCAGTTCGTCGTTGGCCGCATACGGTTCGGCAAGGTCCACATCCAAAACGCCAGGTTCCTTGATACAACGGAGGCCGAGCAGGCGATATTCCCGAAAATCGCCGTTTTCGGGCCCTTTTGCCTGTTTTCGGGCCGTGACCAGCCCTGTTCTTATGTTCGAAACGTCCTTCAAAAACATTTTGCAACGGTTGTTTTGTGATTTTATGTCTGTAATATAGGTTATTTCGGCTGGGAATGCAATAGTTTTTTAAGATTTTTTTGTTATGAAGGATTTGTGATTTATTTTTGGAATTTCAGGGGTTTTAGGGGGCGGAGCCCCTTAGGCGAAGGGGTAGCGGAAAACGCCGAAGGCGGTTGAAGCGAGGGGAAGGCATTCCCCTTTCCTACAAAAAAGGTTCCGTCTAGAACGACTCTCTGAGTGGATTGCTTCGGGGCATTTGCCCCTCGCAATGACGAAATTAAGACTTTTTTTCTACATTTGGCCTCACCGCCAGATGTCGTATTTCTGGGGAACCGGGCGAGAACCGCCCATAAAAAGGATTATTTATGTCTCAAATCGAACTCACTTTCCCCGATGGCTCCGTACGTTCCGTAGCATCGGGCACCACCGGCCTCGAAATTGCGAAGGGCATTTCCGAAGGTCTTGCACGCAAGGCGCT
>JAEEGJ010010855.1_pt1 | contig 23434 bp, 23 predicted proteins | sample 8958761 | NCBI WGS metagenome assembly JAEEGJ01 (sample SAMN16246546, study PRJNA631951) | gut metagenome | biome: gut microbiome; feature: rumen; material: RS-attached | host: Bos | place: Iran: Karaj | collected 2018-10 | reverse complement strand
GTTTTAAGTGTGTTGTTTTTGTTTACCCTTTTCTCTCTTTGATTTATTTTCCATCTTAATTACTTCACTAATAGACTGAGATATAGCTTCTTTTAAAGAAGTTAAATCAGTTCTTATTTTACTAAATAATTCTTCATTATTTGAAGCTTTATATTCTCTTGTTATATTAAGAGATTCTATTTCCATAGTTATAGTAGAAAGTCCTGTAAAGAACGATAATACTATTTCACCATTTGTATTATAAAAATAAATGTTTCCATTAAAATCTACAGCTCTTATTAAATCGGTATCAACATAAGATACTCTTTTATAGATACAAGGAATTATTTCATTTCCATCTAAGTCAATTAACCCATGTGTATATAAATATGGATTTTTAGAGGTATCTCTAAACTGAGTTACTGAGTAATCTTTATCAAAATCTTCTAGTGCATAAAACTTATTAGGACTATATAAAATAGTTACTCCATTTCGTCTTATAAATCCGCACGAATTATTACGAATTATAATACCTGCATTTTCTCCTTCTGGAATAGCATATGCTCTATCAAATGATAAATCAAATAATCTTTTATTATCATTATAGTATGTTATTTTTCCGTCAGGTAGTCTCTTAGTTTCTATTTTAGGAAGATCTTTTTTTTCTTTTTTCTTATGGTTAGTTTTAATACTAACTATTTCTTCTCCTTTAGAAAAGATAAAAAATCCATCCATAGTAAATGTATATTCATCATATATAGGAGGAACTTCTTCCTCACCCTTCATATTAATAAGACCTACTTTTTTATCTTTAGATGTTACTAAGGCATATCCACCTATAAAATCTCCTATATAAGTGTATTTTCCTTCTAAGACCTCGTGATTTTTAAATTTAATATCATTCATTCTTATAAAAACCTCTCTTATAGCATATTTTTCTACTTAGTTATTTATTATAACATAATCTTATTTATTTGTACGATATTTATTAATTATTTTAAGCATAATAGGTATTTTATTATAGTAATCTATTATTTGAGTTATACTTGGTATTATTGATTCTTTACCTAAAAATACTTCATTTAAATCATCACTATATATTCTATTTAAACTAAAGTATAACCAGTTACATTCTTCTATAATACCAGCATATACTCCATTATCTATATCAATAGTGTTTTCTTTTAAGTATGAACTTGCAAAAGCATCATATTTATTTTCTTCTACATCATGAGACATAAAGAAAGCACTATTAAAGAAATCTATTGAGGGATGTCCTACTTCAGATGTTTCCCAGTCTATTATATAAGGTACTTCATCCTCCCACATAATATTCTTTCTATTTAAATCTTTATGTATATATGAAGGTTTATCATTAAGGTTTAAATAACTATCATAAGCTTTATTATATATTTCTTCTAATAGATTAAACTTATCTATAAAGAATTTAGCATACTCACTATCACTATCTTTTAACTTATCATAAAAATATTTATAGTTATTTTTAGTATAATTAGTACTAAAAGATTCATCCACTTTTATTTTATGAAGTTTTGCTAAAGTACTTGCAATTACACTAACATTATCAAGTGTTATTTCTTTAGATAATTTAACTTTAGCACTTAAATAGTTATAAATTAGTACTTTCTTATCATCTATATCTCTAATATGTTTACCATCTTTAGAAAGAGATATTACTGCATTAATTCCGTTATCATAAGCTATGCTTGCTATCTTTTCAGACTTTTCAATTTTATTATAGTGTTCATTACTAGGATCGCTATTATTTAGTATTTTTAAAGCGAATGATCCTCTATCAGTAGTAACCTTATACATTTCATTAGTAATACCACCTGATAGTTTTTCAAATGAAATGATATTTCCTAAACCTAACTTATCAAAAAACATCTTATCCATAAAACCACCAATTTTCCTAAGTTTTATTCTATCACAAAAAAGACTAATCTTACGATTAATCTTTAGAATTTATTATTTTTAGAGTCAAAAGAGCTGGTGATTTCAAAATCAATATAGTAATTTTTAGGATTAGCATCATCAATTAATAAGTCGACAAGTCTATCAGCATCTTCTGTTTGATGATTCATTATAGGGTCACTAAATAAAGTGACAGTATTCCCATCTGGCATTTTGTACTCTACTGCAATTTTTTTGATTTTTACTCCATTTACTGTTAAATCAGAATCAACCATTTTATATGGAAGACCTTTTACAAGTCTACCAGTCATTGCAAGATTTTTATATATATTAACTTTCTTTCTTACAGAACCTAAACCAATTCCACCAATAATAGTGAATATTGCACCAATAAATAGAAATATACCAGGAAATAATATATAGAAGCCTTCGTCTGGAGATATGCATTTACTAGGATTTTTAGATTGATACTTTATCTCTTGAACTTGATCTATATTTGCAAAGTTTGATGCGACGCTACTTGTACATTCATAGTTTTTACCATCAACAGTATAGTGATAAATTGGTTTAAACATAATAGTACCTTCATCATTAACATATGAATTCGGAATTACTTCATATGTTTTAACAGTTTTATCATATTTTTTAGAATCAACTTTATGATATGTAAAAACACCTAGTGCTATCCCTACAAAAAGTAATCCTATACTAAAAAATACTATCCATACAATACTACTTTGTTTTAAATTCTTATAATTTATATTATACATATAGAACCTCTTCCCTATTTTTACTACTGACATTATAACATATAAATAATTATTTATATAATATTTTTGAGTATTATTAAGTTCTTTTTTAATCATATATTACTGTTAATACTATTTATTTAAAGCATCTTTAATTATATTTAAGAATTCATTATCAAGATTATTTTCGTAGTATAGTTTAGTTAAATCGATATCTGTTTTTTCAAAATATTTTTCACGATATAAATTTGATAAATAAGAGTCATCATTCATTATAATTCTATTCATCGCATAGTTTACTTCATCAATTGTACCAACACATTCAAATGGTTTAGTTTTGCTCTTTCCAATTAGCTCTAAGAAATGATTTTCTAATTCTTTTTTATTTAGAAGGTTTTCTCCGAATATTTCAGTAACTTCTTCTTTATCCATAAATGCTCTTAATATAATAAATATAAATAAACATTTAGCACAGCTATTACACCATAGCCAAGGCTCATATTTAGAGTTTACATTACAACTTCTAAAAATTTTATGATATTTCTTAAACTTTGAAAATAGATAAGCTATTTGAATTTCTTTAATAGGCCTTAGAAAACTAAAGTATTCAATATCGATTTTAAACACTTTTTTTGTATATTCATCGAAGTCTTTTTCAAATTCATATGTTTTTGAATACTGATGATTAATATTTGTTCCAATTATAGTTGGTTCTTCAGCACTTCCTTCATTTGATAAAACAACATATTTACGATTGCATAAATACGCTATTAAATAAGAAAGAAAAGCTAACATTGCACTATAAGGAGTATGACCATCTAAGTATCCTTGTTTATTTAATCCGTTTAGTTTATTATCCTTAACTCTTTTTACGAAGCAGGATTTAATATCACCTATACAGTCATGATCTACTTGTTTATCATTAACAACGAAGCATGTATTATCACAATCTTTTAATAATTCTAATGTAACGCAGGAATCTTTTCCTCCACCTACAGGAATTAAGTTACCGTTTCCCTGATAATTTAATTCACCTATTTCTAATTTTAAACCATTAATTTCAAATTTAAATAATTTATTTTCATCTACATTAATACCATTAACATAAAAGAATTCTCCTAATCCGTTATAGTATAGTTTTTTAAACCAATCTTCTTCATATTTATCAATATATCCTGCTTCAATTTCAATTATTTTTGGACATACGCATTTATAGTAATTAATTAATTCAACTAACCCTAGTCTAAATACCATTGATTTAAGTAATGACTGGTTTATATTATTATTCTTTAGATTCTCTTTTGGTATAGTTATAGAATGATTAAATATATCAAGTCCTGGTATTTCAAATATATAATTTAGTTTAATACTATCTTCACTATTAGTTATTTCATAACTTTTATAAATGATTCTTTGATATTTTTCTCTCAATATAGTAAATTTATTATTCATGATTTTCACCAAACTTATTATATCATATCAATACATATTCTCTTGCAATTATTCTGTTGTCTGAGCAATATTTAATTACATATTCATTATCTTGCTTACAAATAATAATACCTACTGTATCATTTTCTTCAATAGTTTTAATGTTTTTATCTATATAATTCATATATGTCATAATTTGACCTGTATGTTCTTTCCGACTGATATTGAGTGGTTAGTACATACAAAAAAAGAACTATCATATTGATAATTCTTATACAACATATTGTAAATTTCCGTTATAACCTATTTTTAATTAATTGTTTGATATTTAAATCTGGTATTTTTTCAATTTGTTCTTCAATTGAAGTATAATTACAATATTTAACTTTCTTAGTTTCAGATTTATATCTATCATGACTAAATAAATCAATAGTTGGTGATTCTAAAGCTATATTAATTATTTTAAAATAGTACTCTTTTTCTTGATCACTTTTTGAATTCAAATAGCGAAAAACAAAGCACATAAACGAATCCATTTCATTACTCAATATTTTCCAGTCCAATTTAGGATTTTTATATACCATTAAATTTGTTTCATAAAATTCAGGTGCAATTGGCAAAAGCATGAAAAAAGGTTCACCAGAAACACCTATATTCCAATTAGGATTATACATTCCCCCAACTATGATATTTTTATATAATTCTTTAAAAACAGGGAGGCTATAAAATTTTGAATTCATAATTAAAATTATATTTCTGCACAAATCAAAACTTGTAGATAATTGAGCAATATTAATATCTTCTTCAATAATACTTGCCATTAAATTCAAACTATTAACTCCATATTTCTTATAAATATTATCTATTCTTTCTAAATAAAGTTTTCTTTCATCTATTTTACTAAATTCATCATCTAGTTCGTGTCTTGCAGCCATTCTATCATAATATTCAATCATAAAAAAGTATTCACAAAGTTGATTAAAATCATTTAGCTTTTCTATTAATGCTTCCATAACATCACCAATTAACGATTATTATAGCATAATATTACTATAAATATACACTTATATATCAATGCTTTTAATTCATAGTCTTTAATGTCTTATTCTCTTTCTCTCTGTCTCTATTTCTTTTAAACTTCTATCTGGAGTTGGTAAATCTTCTGGCATGGTGCCTCCTAATTCTTTAATTGTATTTCTTACCTTTTTACCTACTTCAAAATGAACAGAATTTGCAGTATATTCATTATCCACATTATCTCTTTTTAATTTAGCGTCTGTTTGAGCCATTCTAAATATATTATCTGCAAGTTCTTCGCTGCCCATATTGTCTAAAATATCTTCTCTATATCTAAGACCTTTTCTTTTGAAAATATCATCTGCTGTTTCACCGTTATATAGTCCTTTATATCCTGCATTATGAAATCTAGCTAAATCTTTTACCCCACTATTAACCGCAGTTTTATTCAAATTGAAGTTTAACTTTTTAACTTGTTTTCTATTGTATAACCTTTTTTCGTCTTCAGTAAGTTCATTATATTCTTTTTCACTTAATTCTTGTTTTCTTGTTTGAATAGCAAAATAAGTTTGTCCAATAGCCACTACTGGTTTTGAGGAATCAGAGTTTTGAACTATTAAATAACATGCATATCTAGTTAATCTATAATCTTTTAGCTTTCTTTTTGCGTTTGAACCTATATCCACCATTACGTCCATTTGGGCGAAATGGTTATCAACATTTTGACCACTCTTTTCACATGAAATCATTGCTTTTTTAATTGATGGTAAAAACTTTCTGAATTCACCATATTCTAATATTTTTCCTAATTCTCTTGCTAACCAATATTCATTACCAAATTCATCTATATGTTTAATATCTTCAAATACTTTTTCTGTATATTCTTTTATTTCATTCATTTTATCTTTTTCCTTTCTACGGACTACAAGTCTCTATTTTCAATTTATTATTTTTAATTTTAAACATAATACTGCCATCTTGATCTGTTCTATATATTTTTGATTCTTTTAGATTATTTAAGACTTCTTTATTTGGATGACCATATCTATTATTCTTTCCAACACTAATAATGGAATATTTAGGATTCAATTTATTTATAAATTCTTTACTACTACTTGTTTTAGAACCGTGATGTCCTATTTTAAGTACATCTATATTTGGTAAATTATAATTACTTAGTATATCCTTTTCTTTTTCTACTCCGGCATCTCCCATAAACATAAATTTATATCCATTTATATTTGTATATATGACATTACTATTTTCATTTTCATCATTATACATTTTTGTATAAAAAAAGCTTAATATATCATTATCTATATTTAAATCTTTAATACATGAGTAATATAGTATTTTTTTCTCATCTAATTTTTCTATTAAATTATTTTCTAATTCATTAACTTCTCCGCAATTAAATACTACTTTATTTACTTTATAGTTATTTATTAAATCGGTAGCTTCTCCCATATGATCAAAATCTCCGTGACTAAGTATTATTGTTACATCTTTAATTCCTTTTGATTTTAATACTGGTATTAACACTTTATTTCCTATGTCGTAGGAAGTACTACCTCCAGTATCAATTAATATATTCCCTTTATTATAAGGATATTCTATTAATATAGAATCTCCCTGCCCTACATCTATAAAAGTTACTTTATAACTACTATCTAAGAATTTAATATTACTTAAAATATAAATATAGATTATTAGTATAAATAGTTTCTTTATATTAAATCCTTTATATAAATAGAAAAATAATATGTAATATATACTTATGTAAATGATATTTAAATGAGGTATTATTACATTTATAGAGTATTTATTACAAAATATTGATATAGTTTCAAATATCTTTACTACTATAAGTAGATATCTATTTAAATAAGGAATAATAAAAGTGAGTAAAGATAAAGGAAATAATATAAAAGAAAGAAGCGGTATAAATATAATATTTAGTAAAGGAGATAATATATTTATACTAAAGTTATTATTTATTGTTATAGGAAGACTTATTAAAAGGCAAAGTAAGCTAGTTTTAAATAGACTTAATATATAGTTACTACTATTAATAGGAAATAATATTAATCCAATACTTATAGTAAAACTATATATAAATCCAGTATTATAAATATAAAATGGATTAATAAATAGAAGTAAACACATTATAGATAAAATAATATATATATTACTTATTCTCTTATTAAAGATACTTCTTATGATAAAAAATAGTGAACATCTTATTACAGAAGGACTCATTCCAGTAAAAAAGATAAAGAATACTAAAAAGATAGATATGAGTATATTAGATACTATTTTTCTTTTAAATATCTTATTTAGCATTAAAGATAATACTACTATAAAGAATGTTATATGCATTCCAGATACACAGAATAAATGACTTATACCATTTAATTGATATGAGGAGTATATTTCATCATCTAAATCATTTTTAGCTAAAATTAGGGTATTTAAATAATGATTATCTATCTTATTTAGTCTATTTATAACTATATTCTTTATTTTATAGAAAATATTAGTATTATTCTTAATCTTAATACTATCTAAAGTAAATGTATTATATATTTTCTTACTTAATAGATAGTTTCTATAGTTAAACATATTAAAGTTAGTATTCTTACTAGGAAGATTACTTTTCCCTTTTACTATAACGTAATCTCCTAAAGAAATATTACTTTTAAAGTTATAATCATTTACTAGAGTATTATTTATAACAAATGATACTTTATTTTCATAATAAGTAATATCTTTAATAGTACCTTCAATACTTGTAAATTCTTTATATGGATACTTATATAAATTTATAAATAATAGTACATATATAAAAGTACTACAAAGTAATATAATCCTTAATCTTTTCAAATATACTTTTTCCTATTCCTTTAACATTCATTATTTCTTCAATACTTTTAAATCCATTATTTTTATCGCGGTATTCTATTATTGCTTTAGCTTTAGATTCTCCGAGTCCCTTAATAGCTTTCAATTCATCAAGTGTAGCACTATTTATTGATACTTTAGTACTTTTTATAAAGTTTATTGTATCTATATTAGAAATATAGCTAGTAATTATAGATGAATTCTTTACTATAGGACAAATACATTCTTTATCAATATATTTAACACTTGTATGAGTCTTATACATTTCTTCTACTTCTTTATCACTATAGATTATTATTACATCTTCATCTTTTAGTTTTCTTGCTAAATTAGTTACACTTATATCAGATCCTTCTATTAAACCTCCACTTATATTAATAGCATCATTTGTAGTACTTCCTAGTTTTATAGTATATACTCCGGGATCTTTAACCATACCTTTTACTTCTACAGTAATCATTTCTTCTTTAGTATAAGAAAGCGCTATAAGTACAATAATATTTACCACAATTAAAAAGACATTTATTATATTTTTCATATCATCACCTATTAATATGATACGAGATTAAATGTCTATATCCTTTTTTTAAAAGAAAAAACTTATAAAAATTATAAGTTTTTAAGAATTTTGTCTATTTTCTATATTAATTCTTTGTACTACTCCTAAAGCAGCTATAAAAGATATTGTAAATGATCCTCCATAACTAATAAGTGGAAGTGGTACTCCGGTATAAGGAAGAAGTCCTAGAAGTCCTCCAATATTAAATACTACATGAGCAAATAAGTAGCATGCTACTCCAAAGCAAATATATCTTCCTCTAAGGGTTTTAGATTGTTTTGCTACTTTAAGTATATTAAGTATTAAAATAAAATATAGTATTAATAAAGCAAGACCTATAATAAGTCCATCTTCTTCTACTATAATAGCGAAGATACTATCTGTATATGCTTCTGGTATATAAGAATATTTTTGCTTACTTTTACTAATTCCTACTCCTGTTAAACCACCATCATTCATAGCAATATAACAGTTACATATTTGATAACCACTATTTTCATATTTAGAGCAAGGATTAAAGAACTCCGTTAAACGTTCTTTTTGCTCTTTAGTAAGAATATATCCTCTTGCTGCACCTAGTATAGGAAGAAGTACAATAGCTGTAGCCATAAGTATTAATATATGATTACGTTTATCTTTACTATCAAGTGGTCCTATTAAATATAATGAACCAGTTATAAATAGAATAATACTAGCAGTACCAATATCTCCTGATAAAACAACTACTACTGGAATTAATGCTCCTAGAACTACCCATTTAAGTGTAAATTTCCAAGGATCCATTGTTCCTTTTTTAAATCTAAGTGATGCACTTTCAAAGAATACTGCTATTGCAAGTATTAGTATTGGTTTAGCAAATTCACTAGGCTGTATTGAAAAGTGTTTTGTTATTGGAATCCAGTTAGTTGCACCTCTTTTAGCAGAACCATAGATAAATAATCCTACTACCAAGCATGTTATAACGAGCCATAATCCTTTAGTTATATATTTATAAAGTTTAGTTGGAAATATCATAGCAACACTTCCAATTGCTACTCCTCCACCTATCATAATTATATGTCTAAAAAAGAAATTAAACATAGAATAGTGATATCTTGATACAGATTCATTGGCAGATGCACTAACAACACTTAATGTACCAAATATTATTAAAACAACTGTAATAAAAAAGATTGGTTTATTTATTTTACTAAAAAAGCCATTATTTTTACTAGTTCTACTTTCTGCCATACATATCACCTTTACTATATAAATATAATAACATATTTAATATATTTTTACTATTAATAAATGCTTTACTTGTCACTTAGTAAACGTTTTTTTACCCTTAGCACTTATAAAAAAAGCAAAAATATGGTATAATGTATACCGGTGATGAAACATGTTTAAAAAAGTAGAAATTTTAGACGAAAAAGATCCACATTTAAGAAGAAAGAGTCTTCCATATGAAGAAGAAGTCTCTAAAGAAGAAAAGAAATTAGTGGAACAAATAATAACTCATTTAACATATAGTCAAATTGAAGAATACGAAAAGAAATATGATTTAAGACCAGGAATGGGACTAGCTTTTCCTCAAGTTGGTATTAATAAAAGACTTATCATAATAGTATATGAATATGATGAAGGAAAATTTGATAATTATGTAGTAGTTAACCCTAAAATTATTAGTCACTCTGAAGAAAAAATTGCTGCTGAAGCTGGTGAAGGATGTTTATCTGTTAACCGAGAAGTAGAAGGACATGTTCCAAGATGGGCAAGAGTTACTATAACAGGACTTGATTTAGACGGAAATGAAATAAGAATTAGAGCAAGAGAAGACTTATCAATTGCTTTCCAACATGAAATAGATCATTTAGATGGAATACTTTTCTATGATAGAATCGATCCAAAACATAGATTCTATACAGAAGATGAAATGAGGTTAATATAATAAATGAGAACTAAGTATAAATTTATATTATTAATTATAGTTGCCTGTTTACTTTCTATAGCAATATTCTACTTATGTGAAAAACCAAATGAAGTCGAAAAAAGAGAATTACTTATTTCACATCAAAGTAAATTAGATATAGAGTATGCTATGAAAGAAGAATATACTTTTGATAATCCAAAAGTAGTATTAAATCCTTATGAAATATCCCCTCTTACAGCGCTTATTATATTTGAAACAAAAGATAGAACAAATGTAACTGTAACAATTAAAGGTAAGGATGATAAAACAACTATAACAAATGAATTTAAACCTACTAACGAACACTATTTACCTATATATGGTTTATATCCTGATACAAATAATGAAGTAATTATCTCTATGAACGGAGAAAGTAAAACTATTTATATTAAAACTGATAAATTACCTGATGATTTTGTAAAACCAACTAATGTATATGCTGATAGAAATGAACTTGGTACAGAAATGTACTTCTTTACTCCATCAAGTAATGGCTATGCTTCTGCATATGATATAAATGGAGATGTAAGATGGTATTTAACTGAAACACTTACATGGGATATTCAAAGATTAAATAATGGTCACTTACTTTTAAGTACAAATAGACTTATGAATAATCCTTATTATATGACAGGTTTATACGAAATAGATTTATTAGGTAAAATATATTATGAATACTCTCTAGAAGGAGGATACCATCATGATGTATTTGAAATGCCTAATGGAAACTTACTTGTTGCAACAAATAACTTTAAATCAGATACAGTTGAAGATTATATAGTAGAAATAGATCGTACAACTGGTGATGTCGTAAAAGAAATAGATTTAACTGATATACTTGATGTTAAGACTGGTAAAAATGAAGATTACTCTACTGATTATGATTGGTTCCATAATAACTCAGTATGGTATGATGAAAACACTAATTCAATTACTTTATCTGGTAGACATGTTGATGCTATTGTAAATATTGACTACTCTACTAATAAAATAAACTGGATTATTGGTGATAGTACAAACTGGAGTGATGAATATTTAAAATATTTCTTCAATCCACTTAAGAAAAACTTTACTTGGCAATATGCTCAGCACGCTGCAATGATGCTTCCAAACGGAAATATATTTGTATTTGATAATGGTAATAATAGATCTAAAACAAAAGAAGGAAGTATAGATGCAAATAACAATTATAGCCGAGGAGTTATCTTTAAAATAAATACAAAGAATATGTCAATTGATACAGTGTGGGAATATGGTAAAGAAAAAGGTTCAGCTTATTACTCTCCATATATCTCAGATGTAGATTATTTAAGTGAAAATCACTATTTAATTAACTTTGGCGGACATAGTACTACAAAAGATGGTGTTAATAATAATCCAGCCGGTCTTACTGAAGTAACAAGTTTAAATAGTATTACTACTGAAATTAAAAATAATAAAGAAATATTTAAAATAGAACTTCCTACTAATACTTATAGAGTAGAAAAATTATCTTTATATAGTAATGATTCATATTCAAATGAATTTGGTGAAAGATTAGGAAGTCTAGGCAAAACTGAAACTTATAATAAAAGACCACTACTAATATTTACTAAAGATGCTGAAGATATTATTAAAAAATACAATATTAAAGTAGTAAAAGAAGAAGATAGATTAGTAGTAACAGGTACATACAAAAAAAGTGATAATGTAGATATTATCCTTGATAATGTATTTGATAAGAAAGATTATAAAGTAATAGTATCATATAAACCTTATACAGCACTATGTGTAGATTTAAATACAGGTAGTGATAAAGATAATACTTTAACAATTAATAGATATATTAATGATGAAGGTTTAAATGGTAAATATTACCTATTTATGAAAATTAATAATAAGATATATGATCTAAACTTATATGTAGATTATAGATAACAAAAAAAGTAATCATTTAAATAATGATTACTTTTTATTTGTTTATCATATTAAGTAAAGTAATTTTAAACATATCTTTTTCGCTATGTTCTTTTGATACCATTACACCTTTATATGTAACAAGTTCTGATTGATGACCTTCTGATAAGATATCTTCAGGTGTAAGTTTATCAAGCATTACTACTTTTTCATTTTCATATACTATGTAATGAAGAGTTATATCTCCATGTACTTTAGAAAACATTATATCAGTTGGAAGTTTTAATTCATATGATTTACTTCCTTTAGAACTATTAGTTGAGACTAATTTACCTAAGAAGTTACCTTCTTTTAAAGCTGGATAATATTCAAAATATAACTTTTTGTATGCAAGCATATTATATTTTTTCAGTGAACGTTCTAGCTTTTTAAATTCGTTCTCATTGATATAATCGAATACGAAGTTTCCTTTCATTTTTATACCCCCTTATACCCAATTTGTACCATATTATAACAAACAAGGTATAAATTGTCAAGAAAAAGTTATTTATCTAAATTAATTTCTACTAAAGTACATCCTTGATTATAGTAATAAGTTTTATAAGCGATAACTTTCTTATTCTTTCTTAAAGTATCACTTGTAGTAGTTCTAAGAAGTCCTGAACCAATACCATGTACTATACAGAATAAATTATTCTTTTGTTTATAGTTATCATTTATAAAATCATTTATTAGTACTCTAGCTGTTTCACTATTTTCACCGTGAAGATCTATTTTCGGAAGATTATCAATGTAAATGACTTCGTCTATATGCATCATATTGAATCTCTCCTACTATAGATATTATATTATAAATACTATTATATTTCAATAAAAAAACACTTTTTTATTTGTAAATATGTAAAAAATACTTAAGAATTTTTACTTCTTAAGTATTCTTTATATTCGTTCATAATTCCTATTTGTTTAGGGCTTAAAAATAATACTACAGCATTTTCTAGTTTCTTTAAATCATCCCAGTTATCATCATGAAGCATTTTACCATTTTCAAGTTCTTTTACTAAGTTTTCAGATTTTACATCTGGGAAATCTTCTTGCTTTTCTCTAGCTGGGAATATATCTAATAAATATGATTTATCAGCAAGAGATAAAGACTTAACCATTTCATCTTTAAAATCTCTTGTTCTTGTAAATGTATGTGGTTTAAATACTACGGCAACTTCTTTATCAGGATATTTTTGTCTTGCTGCTTTAATAACAGTTTTGATTTCAGTTGGATGATGTGCATAGTCATCAACTACAACTATATCACCTATTACTTCTTCATCAAATCTTCTTTCTGCTCCTTCAAAAGTCTTTAAGTATTTAAGTACTTCTTTAGCATCCATTCTTTCGTAATAACAGATACTAATTACGGCAAGTGAATTTAGTAGCATATGTTTACCAAAGAAAGGTAAATCAAAGTGCCCATAGTAATTATCTTCAACAAATACATCAAATGTTACTCCTGAAGAAGAAAATTCTACATTTTTAGCTACGATATCGTTATCTTCAGCAGTACCATAATAGAATATTGGTTTATTTAGTTCTAAGAATCTTGTATATGGATCATCACCGCAAGCTATAACCATTTTTTCAGCATTGTTTCCATATTCAGTATACGCATCTATTACATCATTAATATCTTTATAATAATCAGTATGATCTAGTTCAATATTTGTAATAATTGCATATGTTGGTTCATATACTAAGAAATGTCTATAATATTCACATGCTTCTATAACGAATTTTTTATTTTCTTTATTAGCATATCCAGAACCATCACCTATTAAATAGTTACATCCTCCCATATTTGTAAGAACATGAGCCATTAATGCTGATGTAGTAGTTTTACCGTGACATCCTGCTACACTTATTAATTCAAACATATTTGCTACTTTACCAAGCATTTCGTGATAATTATATACTTTTAATCCTAATTCATTTGCTTTTACTATTACTGGATGTTCATCTTTTACAGCAGTACTTCTTACAATAATAGTATTTTCATCTAAATTAGGTACTTTATTATCAATAGTTATATTTCTTTCTGTAAGTTTATCTTCAGTAAATACATGATTTACTTCGTCATCATAACCTTTTACTTCATAACCTAAGTCATTTAAAATAAGTGCTAGTGCACTCATACCAGTTCCTTTTATTCCTACAAAATAATATTTCATGGAGATCCTTCTTTCTTATTTATGCTTTTATATCTATTAAAATTATACCAAATAAAGTATGTATTTACAATAAAAAAGAGTATTGTTATTTATTAATACAATACCCTTTTCCAATTCTTTCTCCTTCAATATAAACTCCTTTAACTAGTTTACAAGAAGATTTAGTTATAGCATCTTTAACCTTACCTCCAAATAGTAAATATGAAGTAATTATAAAGAAAAGTATAACTATAAATAGAATACTAAATTCAAATACAGCTTTTTTACTTACAACTATTTCTTTTTTCATATTATTCCTTATATTCAAATTCTAAATCTAGTATTCTTACAGTATCTCCTTCTTCAGCACCTAGTTCTCTAAGTTTATCATCGATACCCATTTTACGAAGTTTATTAGCAAATCTTTCAGCTGCTTCATCAGTTCTAAAGCTTGTCATACGAAGTAGTTTTTCTACCTCTTCTCCTCTAACTACCCAAAGATTAGTTCCTTCATGAGATATTTGAAATGGTTTTTCTCTTTCAAATTTATAAAGTACATGACTTTCTATATTTTCTTCATCATAAAGTGGTTCTCTTTTTATAGTATCAAGCATATCTGCAAGTTTAATAAGTACTTTATCCATACCTTCTTTTTTAAGTGCCGATATTGGGAAGATTTCTTTATCTTTAACCTTTTCTTTAAATTTTTTAAGGTTTTCTTCAGCACCTTCCATATCCATCTTATTAGCGATAATAATCATTGGTTTTTTCATCATATTTTTATTAAAGTCTTCAAGTTCCTTATTAATAATTACATAATCTTCATAAGGGTCTCTTCCTTCGAAACCGCTCATATCTATAACGTGAGCAAGTACTCTTGTTCTTTCAATATGTTTTAAGAATTTATCACCAAGACCTTCTCCTAAAGAAGCTCCCTCTATTAAACCAGGCATATCTGCTACTACAAATGATCTATTATCAATAGTTTTTACTACTCCTAAATTAGGACTAAGTGTAGTAAAGTGATATGCAGCTATTTTAGGTTTAGCAGCACTAATTTGTGATATTAAAGTAGATTTACCAACAGATGGCATACCAACAAGACCTACATCAGCAAGTAGTTTAAGTTCTACTTTAACTTTTCTATATTCACCAGGTTCTCCATTTTCAGCAAAAGAAGGACATAAGTTGTTACGAGTAGCAAAAGCCATATTACCTCTACCACCACGTCCACCATATGCAGCTATTACTTCATCATCTTTTTTAGTTAAATCAGCAATAACAAGGCCTGATTCATAATCAGTAATAACAGTTCCAGCAGGTACTTTAACAATTACATCTTCTGCACTTGCTCCTTGTTTACCTTTACCTTCTCCGTTAGCACCTTTATTTCCTTTAATAACCCTTCTATAACGTAAATCTAGTAAAGTATTTAATCCTTCATCTACTTTAAAGATGATACTACCACCTTTACCACCATTTCCGCCCCAAGGGCCTCCCATTTCTACAAACTTTTCACGGCGATATGCTAAACATCCATTACCGCCATCACCAGCCATAAGTTCAAGTGTTACCTCATCGACAAACATCTTTACCCCTCGCTTTCCTATCAAAATTATACACTACTAGTTATTATTTAACAAGAAATTATTTTAATACAAATATTCCATCTTCTAAAACCTTATATTCTTTATTATCACTAGTAATACCAGTTATATTTAAATCATCTGTTCCTATCATAAAATCAACATGATTTAAACAGTTATTAAGTCCTAAATTAAATAGCTCGTCTTTACTCATATTGTTTCCATTTTCATAACATTCTGGGAATGAATCACCAAGTGCTATATGACATGCTGCATTTTCATCAAAAAGCGTTTCATAAAAGATTAATCCAGTTTTATTAATAGAAGAGGTTTTTTCTACTATTGCTACTTCCCCTAAGTAATCTATATTAGGAGTTGAACTAAGAAGTTCCTTAAGAGTATCATACCCAGTTTCAGCTTCAAAACCAGTTACCTTACCATCTTCAAAAGTAATATGAAAATTATCTATAATATTATCTTGGTAACTAAGTGGTTTAGAATTATATACTACCCCGTTTATAGATAATCTATCAGGTGAAGTAAATACTTCTTCTGTAGGAAAATTAACAAGTACTTTCTTATTATTTATCTTACTATATCCAGTTTCCCATATATGTTTAGTAGGAAGACCTATAGTAAAATTAGTACCATTATTACTACTATATCTTAATTTAGAAAAATGATACTTATTTAATAAAGAGGCTTCATTTTCAAGTCTTTCTAATTTCTTATCCCAAAAACCTTCATCTTCTATATGACATATTTCAAATATAGTATTCCAAAGTCTATCTACATCTTCCCTTCCAAATATCTTTTTAGACCATAAAGAAGTAGGAACACATGCTATACACCAAGGAAGCATATTTTTATCTCTTAAATCATCAAAATCTTTTCTGGTAGATAAACTATATGTAGTAAGTTCTGATATCTTTTTAGGATCTACATCTTTCATTAATCCTGGCATCTCTGATGCAAGCATTAAAAATGCTGCTCCTTTTAAAGCATATTCATTCCATACTTTCTTATTAAAATATGGTGTTTCTTTAAGATCATCTATACTCTTATTTAGAAGTAACTCATGCTTTTTATATGTATCAACACTTTCTATATAAATGTCTTTTACTCCTTTTTTAATTGCGAGATCTTTTATAATATTTGCAAAATCTTCTCTTTCTTTATTAACACTTATAAATAAAGGTTTATCTATATCTATTTTTAAACAAGTATCAAGTATAATGCTTGCATATTTAATCATTTTGTCTTTCATATTACCACCTATAAAAAGTAGGTATTACCCTACTTTATTAATTTCTTTCCGTTAAATTTATCAAGATATTCTTTAAATTCTTCATCAGTAAATAATGCTTTATTTTGTATAAGCATATTTCTTTTAGCATCTTCTACTGTTTTAAATACTGCTTCATTTATGTTAACAAAATACTGCGTAGCAATACTAAGTTCCATGCAATAATTAAGATTATATGCTTTTAATTCGGCATCGGTCCAAGGTTTATCAAGCGCTTCTCTAATTTGATTTCTTTTCTCTTCCTTTTTCCTTTCATTATTTTCTTTAATTTTTAGTAGTTCAGACTTGATGTAATTTAAAAAATTCTTTTTCATATTACTCTCCTAACTCTATATAAGTATTATATCATAAAAAAACGAATATTATCTAAAATATCCGTTTTGTACCATTTTCGTTTCATTAACAATTATAAATGCTTTATCATCTAGTTCTTTAATTAGTTTTCTTAAAGAAGTAATTTCTTTCTTCTTTATTTCTATAATAAGCATATATCTTTTAACATCATCTTGACCTTTAACATCAAGAACACTTACAGCAAAACCATTTTTCCTTATAAAAGATACTACTTCATCATTTGCAGAAGAAAGTATTACTTGAACAGTTAAATTACCACTAATTAACTTTTCAGAGAAGAATCCTCCTACTAAAGTTCCTACCGCATAACCACCTGCATAACTCATTCCTACTAGAAAACTAGAATAATCTGTATTTAAAGCTTCTCTTACTATTAAGAACCATATTAATACTTCTATAAAACCAATTATACTTGCTAAAACAGTTTTACCTTTAACAGTAATAATTGTTCTTACTGTACTTAAAGCAACATCAAATATTCTAACAAAGAATATCTCTAAACATAATAATAAAACTTCCAAAGTATCAAGCTCCTAACTATTTATTATTATCTTTTTAAGGAAACCATTTTATCAACTATATCTTTAACATTGTTTTCATTAAATGGTTTTTGAAGTACATCTACTATAGGATAAGTAAATGCTCTCTCTACAGTATCTTTTGAGTCATCTCCTGTAATAATAGATACTGGAATAATATTATATAGATTATTTACATCTAAGTAATCTAATACTTCAAATCCATTAACATTTGGCATATTAAGATCAAGTAAGATACATGCAAGACTATCAAAAGTTGTTGTATTAAGTATATCTATAGCTTCTCTACCATCATGTGCTACTACTACATTATAAGTATTATTAAATATTTTAGAAATAAAGTTTCTAATAATATCTGAATCATCTACAACTAAAATCGTTTTAGAATTAGGATTTAAAGTAACTTCTTCTTTAACATCTTGAATAGTTGTATTACCAATATATCTTTTTAAAGTACTAACCATTAAATTAACTTGGTTAAGCATTTCTTCATAAGAAGCATCTGCTCTAGATAAATTATTTTCTTTACCAGCTAGTTCTTCTTCATATGCTACTTCAGCAAGTTTAGTAAATCCTAGATATCTTGCATCACTTTTAATTGAATGTGCATATATAGCAAAGTTTGCTAAATCATTATTACCCTTAGATTCTTTTAAATTATTTAATTTAGAATCAATTTCATTTAAGAAGTCAATTACAGTTTCATCATATGTTTCCATATCTCCTAAAACTTCTAGACTTCCATTAACATCAACCCCATTTTCAATTAAAATATTTACATCTTTCATATTATCCCTCGTTTCTATTTTGTAAGATACTTATTTAATATTTTACTTAATTCATCTTTGTTGATTGGTTTAGCAAGATAGTCATCAAATCCATCATCAATATATTTAGTCTTTATTCCATTAGAAGAATTTGCTGTAAGTACTATTACTTTAGTATTAAATCCTTCAATAGTTCTAAGTTTTCTTAGAGTATCAACACCACTTAATTCAGGCATCATATCATCCATAAATATTAAATCAAAAACTTCATGATTTTTTATTTTGCTTATACAATCACTACCACTTGTAACACTATCTGTTAAACAGTTAAATGTCTTAAGTAGTCTTTCTACAACCTTTATATTTAAAGGATTATCATCTACAATAAGTATTCTTTTACCAGTAAAATCAGTAAGTGCTGGAATATCTTTTTCATCTTTAATAATAGCATTAGATATTTTTTGATTTATTACTACTGTAAATTTAGAACCCTTTCCATAGACACTTTGTACCATTACAGTACCATGCATCATTTGAACTAGTCTTTTTGTAATAGCAAGACCAAGTCCTGCTCCTTCAACTTTTAAAGCTTTGGTTGTTTCAAGCTTTTCAAATTTTTTGAAGATTTTTTCTAAGTCTTCTTCTTTTATACCAATACCGGTATCTTCAGAAGATATAGTAAGCACGCACTCACCATCAACAATCTTACTATCTACAGAAAATATTACTTTTCCGTGTTCAGTAAACTTAATACTATTAGATAGTAATTGATTCATGATTTGAGTAACTTGAAGAGGATCACCAAATAATACTTTTGGTAAATTAGGGCTAATGTCAAATATTACTTCAACATCTTTATTTCTAGCCCTTATTTTCATCTTCTGCTTTACTTCTTTTATTATATCATTAAGTGAGTAATCTGTCTCGTATAATTCAAATTTACCTGCTTCCATCTTAGAAATATCAAGTATTCCATTTACTATATCCATAAGTACATATGAAGAATATTCTATTTCTTCTATACTTTCTTTAGTAGCATCATCACTTTTCTTTTCACTAAGAAGCTGAGAAAAACCAAGTATTGCATTTAAAGGAGTACGTATTTCATGACTCATATTTGATAAGAAATCATCTTTAGCACTCGCTGCAGTTTCCGTTTGCTTTTTAGTAAACTCAAGTTCATTTATAAGTTCAATATTTGGATTATCCAAAGTAAAATATAAAAGGAACAGAGTAAATGATATAGCAAAAGTATTAATTATTACCCCTGGAAATACTGTTTCTAAGACAAAACATATAAATGTTAAGAATATATATATAACATAAGTGATTAACTTATTAAAATCAATTTCATATAAATGTCTAGATAACTTTATAATCCATATAATTGCATATATTATATTCATAAAGAATACAAATACCATTACTGGTCCTCTAAAGAAATATCTAGTATTATCTATATAAAAATGAATTGGCAATATCATTATAATAATTGACTGAATAATAGTTATAGCAAATCCAAATATAATAATTCCTCTATTATATCTAAGACCTAAATTACAATATTCTTTTTTAATACCTTTAGTAGATACATGTAAGAAATATGTAAGGCATACTACATAAAATAACTGTAAGCATAAATAACTCTTAGTAAATAACACTTTACTTATGTTTTCACCAGGATACTTATGCATAAAGTATACACTTATTATATTAATGATAATGGATCCTATAACAGATATTATTAATATAGAATAAATGGCGTTTTCTTCTGTTTTTAGTTTACTCTTTTTATAAAAAACATAAGATATTATTAATATAAATATTAAACATATTATTGGAATATGTATAACATTAAGATAATCCAAATATTTTTCCATAGTATACATCCTACCTTAAAAATTTAATAAGTATTTCATCTAATTCTTCTACATTAATAGGTTTAGCTAAATACTCATCAAATCCTTGCTCTAAATATTTTTCTCTAATACCAGTAATAACATTTGCCGTAAGCATCACTACTGGAATATTAAATCCATTTATTTTCTTAAGTTTTTTAAGAGTTTCTGTACCAGATAAACTAGGCATAACATCATCCATAAAGATTAAATCAGTCTTATTACCAAAAATAGCATATTTAATAGCCTCTTCACCAGAACGAAGTGAAGTAACATTTATTCCATATTTAGAAAGAAATTTAGTAATAACTTTAATACTAGTAACATTATCGTCTACTACAAGAACATTCTTACCTTTAAATAAGTTTAAAGAAGATACCTTTATTTCTTCTTTAACAGGTTTTATAACATTAGTATTAATACCTTGAATTAGTTCAACAGTAAACGTAGAACCCTTACCATATTCACTTGTAACAGATATCTTACCATTCATAAGATCAACAAGCCTTTTAGTAAGTGCTAAACCTAGCCCAGTACCTTCAATTTGCATTTGTCTTTCTACACCAAGTCTATCAAATTTAGTAAATAATCTATTTAAATCTTCTTTCTTTATACCAATACCTGTATCTTCTACTGAAATAATAAGAGTGCAGTATTTATCAGATAATTTGGCATTAATTTTAAAATCTACATACCCTTCTTTAGTATATTTAATAGCATTAGTAAGTATATTAAGTACTACTTGTTTAACATGAATAAAGTCACCTATTAAATATTCAGGAATATATGGATCAGCCCATGATCTAAATTCTATATTTTTACCATTTATTCTTGATTTACCAAGTAAACATAACTCATCAAATAATTTCTTAAATCTATATGAATTAGTCTTTATTTCAAGAATATTTGACTCTATTTTAGATATATCAAGAATACCATTTATAGTATCCAGTAAACTATTAGATGCAACGAGTATTGAGTTAACTCCATCATTAATTTCTGGATCCTTATTATTTTCTTTAAGTATTTCGGAAAAGCCCACTATAGAATTTAAAGGAGTACGTATTTCATGACTCATACTAAGAAGGAAATTAGTTTTACCTTCATTAACATCTTCAGCTTTCCTCTTAGCTTCTGTAAGTTGATTTATTATTTCATAATCAGGATTTTGTACAGTAAAGTACATTATAACAAGTGTTATAGTAAGCATTATAGTAGCAGTAATATTCTTAATAATAAATACTTGTAAGATAGTATAAATATTAAAACCAAGTATTATAGTAAATATTACATGCTTAGTAGGACTACTAACATACTTCCACCTTAGACATAATAAAAAAACTAGTACAATAATTCTAATTAGAAATGCCCCATAAATAAAGATCTTTATTGAAGAAAGACCAAATAATACAGCATTATTATAAGGAAGCATTAAAATAACACATAATTCTATAACAGATATTGAATAAGATAAAGCAGTAAAGTTTTTTATCGAATTATCTCTTTTTCTCTCATTACGTTTTGCATAATCAGCATCAAGAGACTTTAAAAATATTTTCGTTTTATGATAATCCGAATTAATTAGTATTATTGAATACATAAGAATAATATTAATATTTAGTATTAATGCATAATAATATATAGCTTTTGTAATATATGATATATAAGAATTAGAAGTAAAAATTGCCAGTGAAAGAGAAGAAATAATATCTAAACAAATACATATAAAAACCATAAATAGTAAAAATGAATATTTCTTACTTTCAACATTGTTAATACGTTTTTTAGAGAAGTATGCAATAATCATTGCAATATTAAAAAGAAGCGCAACAATTTGTGTATCTATTTGGTCAAGTATTGTAACTAATTCCATATTCTCACTTCCCTATCCTAACATTATTAGTATAACATAAATAAACATAAAAAAAAACAGATAAAAATCTGTTTTATAAGTTTGAATTAATAGATATCATCTTTTCAATTACAAGTCTAATATCTCTTTCATTAAATGGTTTTTGAAGAACACCTACTATTGGATAATTAAATGCTCTAGTAGTAGTTTCCTTAGAATCATCACCAGTAATGATAGCAACTGGTATTTTAACAAATAAATTATTATTTTTTAAGTAATCTAATACTTCAAACCCATTTACATTAGGCATATTTAAATCTAAAAGCATACCAATAATATTACCATATGAATTAGTACCAATTATATCAAGTGCTTCTTTACCATCATGAGCAACTAATACTAAGTAATTATTATCGAATATCTTTTGAATAAATGTTCTAATTACATCAGAATCATCTACAACTAAGATAGTTTTATCTTTTACAGCAGGAGCTGGTGCTACAGTAGTAGTAA
>JAEEGJ010010850.1_pt1 | contig 23442 bp, 22 predicted proteins | sample 8958761 | NCBI WGS metagenome assembly JAEEGJ01 (sample SAMN16246546, study PRJNA631951) | gut metagenome | biome: gut microbiome; feature: rumen; material: RS-attached | host: Bos | place: Iran: Karaj | collected 2018-10 | reverse complement strand
AGGAGTACCACAAGGTACTCCTTTTTTCATATGGCAAATATGTCATCATAGCTCACGCCGAGAAGCTTTTTCAGCAGAATTATCTCGTCAGGGTAAAGGTGACGCTGTCCCACTTCGATCTTGGCAAGGGCGCTCCGCGTTATGTCGCAGCCGTTCACCTGAAGCCGCGCCGAGAGCTGTTCCTGCGTGATATCGGCTTTCTCACGAAGCCGCCTTATATTCGCTCCTACTGCCTTTTCCACCTCTTTATTCATAGTGCACAAAACCTCCAGTTAAATTTCCTCACTAAAATAAGTGCAAAACTGTTGATTTTATTATATCCATATGTTATAATAAAATTGCACCTAAATAGGTGCAAAATATGTAAAACCACCATTAAGGAGGATATGAATATGGCAAACAGAATAAGAAGATGCTCAACTAAAAAAGAATTAGAGCAGTTAGTCGACGACTACGTAACACAGGGGTACAAGATACAGTCGCAGGGCGAAAACAATGCTTTAGTCGTCAAAGAAAAGAAGAAAGATCATGTTAAAGTTGCTCTTTTGACTGTATGGTGGACTTGCGGCATTGGAAATCTTATCTATGCATTAATGCCTGCAAAAATTGAAGATGAAGTCATGATAAAAATCGAAAATTCCTAAAGGGAAAGTCGGCTGAGCCTTATGGTTCAGCCGATTTTCGTTTATAATGCATAGTATTAACAACACTCGCGGACGCCCAAAGGGCGCCCCTACAATGTGTCATTTGCATCAACGGGACGTCGAGGACGCCGTCCCCTACAAACCATACATTACGGAGATTCGGGCGCACAGTGTGCGCCCCTACACTAAGCACTAATCACTAACAACTAACCACTGAAAAAGGAGCAGCAAAAGCTGCTCCTTTTTCATAGTATAAAGCAGATAAGTCCCGAACAGCCCTCGTTTATCACACGTTCAAGAGTCTCCTGAAGCTTCATTCGCGCGTCCACAGGCATTTTGAAAAGCTTGCTGTGAAGCCCCTCGTTGACCAGCTCGTGGAGAGACTTCCCGAAAATATTGCTCTCCCATATCTTCTTGGGATCGTCGTCAAAGCCGTCCAGCAGATACATCACCAGCTCCTCGGACTGGCGCTCCGTACCGACGATAGGACTGATAGTGGTATTGATGTTGGCTTTCATCAGGTGTATGGACGGCGCGGAGGCTTTCAGCTTTACCCCGTATTTGCCGCCCTGACGGATAATTTTCGGCTCCTCAAGGGACATTTCCTCAAGCTCGGGCATTACGATACCGTAGCCCGTGGCTTCAACTTCGGCAAGGGCAGGCTCTATGCGCTTGTACTTGCGGCGTATCTCGTTGAGCTCCGACAGCAGGGGCATGAGGTCGCTTTCGCTCTCTATCTCGATACCCGTGGTCTCCCCGAGAATCTTGTAGAACAGGGTGTTGTCCAACTCCGCGGTGATAGTCACCGAGCCCTTTCCCAAGTCTATGGAGGTTATCTCCGCCTTGACCACATTGGGACACTCCCCCATTGCCGCGGCAGCCTCCTCAGCTTCGCGGACCAGCCGTATATCCTTTGCGGCATTTCGTATGCAGTCCAGTATCTCACTTTTCAGCCAGTGCCCCTTGTCAAGGGTGTTTATCCAACGCGCTGTGCGGATATTTATCTCTTTTATGGGGAACGAGAAGAGTATCTCCCGCATTATGCCGCGGATATCCTCCTCTGTAAGGTCAAGGCAGTTCACGGGTATGACCTTTGCGTCATAGCGCTCAGTGAGCTGCTCCGCAAGCGCTCTTGCCTCGGGAGAGCTTGGATCGACGGTGTTGAGTATGACAACGAACGGCTTGCCCAGCTCCCTAAGCTCGCGGATAACGCGCTCCTCGCACTCGGCGTACTCCTCACGTGGGATATCCGTGACTGTACCGTCAGTGGTGATGACAAGCCCTATAGTGGAGTGCTCCGTAATGACCTTCTGCGTGCCTATCTCAGCTGCCATATTAAAGGGTATCTCCTCGTCGAACCACGATGTCATCACCATTCGCGGCTGTTCGTTCTCGATATAGCCAAGGGAGCTCGGGACGATGTAGCCCACGCAGTCTATCATACGGACATTGAATGCCGCTCCGTCGCCAAGGTCTATGCGGACTGCCTCCTCGGGGATAAACTTGGGCTCGGTAGTCATAATAGTCTTGCCTGCGGCGGACTGTGGCAGCTCGTCGATAGCCCGTTCGCGCTTGAACTCGCTGGCGATATTGGGTATCACAAGGGACTCCATAAAACGCTTGATAAAGGTGGATTTGCCCGTGCGCACAGGTCCCACCACGCCTATGTAGATATCGCCGCCCGTGCGCTGGGCGATATTGGTGTATATATCTTTAGTCATAAATTACTCCTTTTTTATCAGAACTAAGACCTAAGATCTAAGAACTAAGATATGTAAACTGATATTTCTTAGTTCTAATTCTATAATTCTTAGCTCTTAGTTCTTAATTCTTAGCTCTAATCTTTAAGATACTATAGGGATAAGCAGCATTCCGCCGTTTTCAAGGCGCTCGCCGCTGAGCTCGTTCTCCTCCATGATAGCCTCAACGCTGGTGCTGTAGCGCTTGGCGATATCCCAGACGTTCTCATTCTCGATACCGAAATACAGCTTGATAGCGTAATCGCCGTCGCGCTCCTTTTTTGCGGAGTCATCAATAACGATATTTGTAACCGCCTTTATGCTGTCCGAGCTGTACACTGACAGCTTCACGGCAATATCAGCCCTTGCGTTGAGAATACCCTCTGCGGAGATATCATAGGCGGTCTCCTTTACGCTTACCTCTGCCGAGACATAGGCGCCGCTGATATCATCGGGAAGTCCGATAGTTTCCTCGAAGGCTTCGTCGCGGTCAGGCATGACTATCATTCCTGCGTTATCCTTAGCCGCCATTGAATAGGACAGCATACCGCTGATGACTACGGAGCGCCCGTCGTCGCCGATACGGGTATTGATGTTCTTGGGCTCGCTCCACATGGCATAGATAGTCTGGGGCACTGCGTCGCCCTCCGCAAGCCTTGCACTGTGGCGGAAGCTCTCGTCGTATACCGAGGGTATCTGCTCGGCTTTTATCTCCGACATTTCAACATTGCATGGGTAGACTGTTGAAAAAGCGTCCTCAGCTATCATGGCAGTAGCAGTCTTTACCGCACGGCAGCCCAGTCTTATCTCGGTCTCACAGCGGAGTATCCTGTTATTGCCGTCGCCGTCCGCAGCCGCCGTAACATTGCAGCTGACCACCTCGGGCATAACTGCGCACTCAAAGCTGTCGTCGATACCCTCCACGTCGATTATCTGGCTGTAGCTGAGTGAGAAGCTCATATGCTCCACAGCGCCCTCGCTGCCCGAGTAGAGAAGCTCCGTCTGCACTTCGCCCTTGGCAAGGAGCTTTCCCGAGATAAGCTTTATCTCGCAGTCCCCTGCCCTGCACCGACAGCTCAGTACACTGGATATATCGGGCTGTGCAGGTGTGAGCTCCATGTCCTCCTCGATACGGACGTTTTTCACGGCGTTTATCCTCTGCGCCGCAAACTTTACGGGAGCCTTTTTCAGCTGGATATTCATGCCGAATGCGTCGGATATGACCTCCTGCTCCTGCTGTCCCGTCACGTTTATCTTAACGGAGACTGCTCCACGCAGGTCGAGCCTGCGCTTATTCACGGCGCGGTAGTTCACATGGTCGGTCTTGGGTACAAGCCTTACCTCGGCGGAATCCGCCGTCCTGCCAAGCTCCACCGTCCGCGTAAAGCTCCTGTGCTGGTCAACGGACTGCACCGCCGAGCCCTCCTCGCCGCAGTAGAGTATATGTATATCGCACATCAGCTCATAGGTGAGCCTGTCACCGCTTATCGACCAGTCGGTGATAACGGGAGTGGTGTCACAGCGGATAAGCCTGAAAATGTCAGGGCAGTAATCGGGAAGAATGTAATCCATTTCGAGAGCCTGCTCCTGTACGCCGTCGTATATAGTTTCCGCCGCAGGAACGGTCTCTCTGTTGAGTTTTAATTCCATAAGGTCGACCTCCTTGAAGTTTTGCTTTGTGTAATATATATTCACGGGCAAGTACAAGTATTCCTGCATTTTTATTTTTGAAAAAAGGGCTAAAGCTCCCTGATTGTGCAAAATTGATAAAAATCACAAAAAATCTTTCTATAGAGTTGCTTTATTATAAAAAATATGATATAATAGTATCAACAATACAAAAGCAGAGCTTAGCCTGCTTTTATTCTGCCCGAAATATGGGGCAAGAAAGGATAATATATGCTTCACGAGAAATCATGCGGCGCGATTGTCTACAGGAAATACCACGGCAATACGGAAATTCTGCTGATAAAGCATATCAACAGCGGTCACTGGTCCTTCCCAAAGGGACACGTTGAAAAGGGCGAGACCGAGGTCGAGACTGCTCGTCGTGAGATAATGGAAGAAACGTCTATCGACGTGATAATTGATCCGACATTCAGAGAAACTGTGACCTATTCACCGAAAAAAGACACCGTCAAGGTTGTCGTATATTTTCTTGCAAAGGCAAAAAACGTGGATTTTACACCGCAGGCAGGCGAAATAGCCGAGATACGCTGGGTGGATATATCCTACGCAGGCAATATCCTGTCCTATGAAAACGACAGGACTATCGTTGCCAAGGCAAAGACCGCTATCAAGGAGAATCACTGAAAAAACTCCCTCACGTATGTGAGGGAGTTTTTTTTAGCCGTTAGCTGTAGGGGCGCACAGTGTGCGCCCGTGAGTAAGTAGAAAGTAGTGAGTAGCAAGTAGAAAAGGCGGTCAATGACCGCCTATGTGTTTGTGCATTAAAGCGTAACAGGCAGTCCGTTTATCTCGATAGTGGGATCGTCAATGTCGATAAGGAGACATCTTCTGCCCTCGACTACGCTGGTGCGCACCTTATCAGCCGCGGAGGGCTTGATATTCACGGTTATGCCCGGAGAAGTCAGCACGGTCTTGGTCTCAACAAGATTAGCCGCCGTGAGAGGCGCATTGCCGCAGACCTTTTCGTATACGGGCTCAACCATGTTCACGCGCTCCTCGGGAAGTCCCACATCAACGAGGATATCCTTGAGCCTTGCGTTGTCGATAACGACTCTGTCGGTGTCCTCCTTGTTGTCCTCAACGACCTCCTGAATCTTCTCGTTTACGGTCTTGATGAGCATATAGTCAAGGTCATCGCCTACGACGTTCTTGAGTATGCTCTGGAAGCTGTTCTTCTCGCTCTCGGCAGACATAACAAAGGTACAGCCGAGAACGTTCTCAACAACGGAAACATTAGGCGACTTGATATTCTTAGTGTAGTACATAACGTGGTTGATATCGGAGCTCCTGTTGCTGAATACAGGGTAAAGGAAGCCGTCCGACGGTGCCTTGCTGATAATGAGCTCGGTGTTGACCTTTTTGGTTATCTCATTGTTGAAGCTGTCGAACACAAAGCCGTCCTTGCTTGTATTCACAGGACAGATAGCCGTGAGGATATAACGGTACATCTCGTCCTCGCCCTCTGCGAACTCGTCGTTCTTGTCCTTTTTGCGGATAGTGTATGTACAGTAAGCTGTAATTACAGCAAAAGGTCCTGTATACGCGATATTATTTGCGATATGGTTGAGGAAGTCCTCGCAGGCGGTCTCGTCTTTCAGCTCGGAAGTGAGAAGTGTATAGAGGATATTCTGCGGCTGTCCCTCATCGTAAGCCTCGTTCGGGAACTCGTACTCCACAAAAGCCTTGCCCACATTGGTGTTGAGGACCTTTTTCAGCGTCTCGTCGTATACGTCGTGCTCCTCAACAGGCATGGTGAGACATGAGCTGACATTATGGTAGCGGAGGTTCTTCTCTGCGTCGATAAATGCTGTGAGAACGCGCTCCATAATGAAAAAGCCGCTCTTATCGGAAAAATTCTTCTTTATTTCTGCTGTTTCTTTTTTATTCATTGTGTTTTCCCTTTCCTGTGTAAAATGGAGCTGTGACTAACATCACAGCTCCTTGTGTATTATCATCTAACAGTGATAGTACCGCCTGTCATATGGGTAAAGGCGTATTTCTCAAATGCAAGGTCTACCTCAAGGTCGCGGAACATATCAGATGCATTCTCATCAGACTTATAATAAAATCCCAATTTATACACCGTACCTATCTTGGCATCATCAGGAACTTTAATGAAAAATGTAGCTATATCTCCATCTCCGCCCTTAGTATCCATAAATACAGTCGTAAAAAAGAAGGAACACTGATGCTCTCTGACAAGCTCCTCGTCGAGATTCTCCCGCCAGTCCATAGCAATAAAAGCTGAATTACCGGCAACAGCATCGCCAAGCTCATACTTTATACTATTATTTTCTGCATTTTCCAATTGGCATTCCAATACCTCAGGATAGGTAACATGAATACCGCAAGTATTCCATTTGTCCTTAGCGCCATTTACCGATACAGTCACCTTGGCGATCTCGCCCGGCTTTGCGTAGGTATCACTTATTTTAAACTCAGGACCGCTTGTAAGGTCCGGAACGTCCGCATATTTCAGCTTTATGAGCTCAATGCTCTCAGAGACGAACTCGCCATTGGGCGTAGAGTCATTCCCTGCGGCTGAAGTAGTCACGGCAGTTTCTGTGCTTTTATTCGAGGAAGAGGGCTGCTTTTTCTCCATACAGCCCGTAAGACCTGCGGCAGCCATAGCAGCAGCCATAACAGCCGCAGTAAACTTATGCTTCATTTTTGGCTTTCTCCTTTCTGCCCTTAACGACAAGCTCGCCGTCCTTGGCAGATATCTCTATCTTTCCTATCTCGGAAGCCTTTTCGATGATGATATCGGCTACCTTATCCTCTATCTCCTGACGGATAACACGGCGGATATCTCTTGCGCCGTAGGGCTTTCCGAAGGACTTCTCGGCAATGAGCTCCAGAGCAGCGTCTGAATAGCTGAGGGTGATGTCCTTCTCTGCAAGAGGCTCCTTCATCTCGTCAAGGTTGAGAGCAGCTATCTTAGCGTAGTCCTCCTTGGTGAGGTCCTTGAATACAACTATCTCGTCGATACGGCTGATGAACTCGGGACGCAGGAAATCGCGGAGTCCCTTCATAGCCTTATCCTTAGTTATATCGTTGGCGGTACGGTTGAAGCCCACACCTATGCTCTTGTCTGTAGAGCCTGCATTTGAGGTCATACAGATTATGGTATTTGCGAAGTTTACGGCTCTGCCGTGGGCATCGTCCACCTTGCCCTCGTCAAGTATCTGCATAAGGATATTCATAACGTCGGGGTGAGCCTTTTCTATCTCGTCGAAGAGTATTACGGAGTATGGCTTGCGGCGCACCTTTTCGGTGAGCTGTCCTGCCTCCTCATAGCCTACATAGCCGGGAGGCGAGCCTATCATACGTGCAACGGAGTGCTTCTCCATATACTCGGTCATGTCAAGTCTGATAAGCGGATCGGGTGAATCGAAAAGCTCCTCTGAGAGCACCTTTACCAGCTCTGTCTTACCCACGCCTGTAGGTCCTACGAATATGAACGATGCAGGTCTGCGGCGCTTGCTGAGCTGTACTCTTGTGCGCTTGATAGCCTTTGTGAGTACGCCTACAGCCTCGTCCTGACCGATAACGCGCTTTTTGAGGGACTCCTCAAGTCTTGCTATCTTCAGGAACTCGTTCTCGGCTATCTTGCTTGCAGGGATACCCGTCCAGCGCTCGATGACCTTTGTAACATCGGATTCCTCGACATTTACATTGTCAGCCTTTTCTTTCAGCTCCGCCTCTTTTTCACGGGCGTGAATGAGCTTGCCCTTTATCTCGGCAAGAGCCTGATAGTCTATCTCCTCCTGCTCGGATATGGACGTTTCCATATCCTCCATTACCTTTATTTCCTTTTTGAACTTCTCATACTCGCCTATCTCGGGTGAGCGTATAGAAGCGTATGCACAGCTCTCGTCCAGCAGGTCTATAGCCTTATCGGGCAGGAAACGGTCTGTGATGTATCTCTCTGAGAGTACAGCGCATACCCTTACCAGATAGTCGGAGATATGAACTCTGTGGAATTCCTCATAGTATTTCTTGATTCCTACAAGGACATTCACTGTGTCCTCGATAGTTGGCTCGTTTACGGTAACGGGCTGAAAACGGCGCTCCAGTGCTGAGTCCTTTTCGATATACTTGCGGTATTCGCCGAAGGTAGTAGCGCCTATGACCTGTACCTCGCCTCTTGAAAGGGCAGGCTTCAGGATATTTGCGGCGTTCATCGAGCCCTCGGAGTCTCCTGCACCCACGAGATTATGAACCTCGTCGATGAAGAGTATGATATTGCCCTCGCGCTTTACCTCGTCAACGAGTCCCTTTACACGGCTCTCGAACTGTCCGCGGAACTGAGTTCCCGCAACAAGAGCGGTAAGGTCAAGGAGGTATATCTTCTTATCCGCAAGGTTGAAGGGCACATTGCCCTCGTTTATGCGCAGAGCTATGCCCTCTGCGATAGCTGTCTTACCTACACCGGGTTCACCGATAAGACATGGATTGTTCTTTGTACGTCTTGAAAGTATCTGGATAACTCTTGCTATCTCGTCATCTCTGCCGATGATAGCGTCCAGCTTGCCGTCAGCGGCTTTCTGAGAAAGATTGGTGCAGTAGCTTCCGAGAAACTTGGGTTCCTTTGGCTTTTTGTCCTTTTTTCCGAAAATACTGCTCTTTTTGTCCTTGCTGCCCGATGACTTATCATCATCTGAACTGCCGCGCGGACTGCCGAAAAAGCTTCTCGGATCAAATCCGCCTTTGCTTGCGTCGTCACCTGAGCTGTCTCCGTCATTTCCCCCGAACATATTAGTGATAAAATCAGGAAGTACGCCTGAACCGCCCATTTCAAAGCTGTCGCCGTCCAGCATACCCATCATCTGGTCTGAGAGCTGATCCAGCTCCTCGTCGGTTATACCCAGCTTATCCATGTATTCCTTTATCTGAGGGATATTCTGCGATCTTGCACATGAAAGGCAGAGCCCCTCGTTTTTCTTTTCGCTTCCCTGAACAGAGGTGATGAACACCACCGCAGGCCTTTTTTTGCATTTACTGCACATTATCATCAGGCAGTTCCTCCTGTAAGTTATTCAATGATAGTCCACCCCCCAAGGCAGACCTTTCAGGGCTTATCAGAGCCCTGAGATAAACTCATAGAAATACTTGAATGCATAAGTATTTTCTATAGCCTCGTGATTGAAGAACAACATCTTGTCGCTTCCCATCACTACATACAAACGTATCATCAATGCTATGAATATGATGATAGTTACGCTTATCGCGATACCAAGGATACCGCTTATAACAGCTTCTACAAATCCGCCCATAGGACCGTGCTTGCGTCCTGTGTAAATACTTACGGCAACTGTTATTATAGCTCCCACTGTGAAAATGAGGACCATTGCCAAAAGCTTGGTCTGCGTCATATACGGCTTTTTGAGGAAATTATCGGTCAGATACTGCGCCGCAGGACGCTTTGTATCCAGATCGTCAAGAAGTTTCGAGAACTCATACGCCTTTTCGGGGTGCTTTCTCATTTCCTCTGCGGCACATTCAGCAGAATATGCATTCATTCTCTTTGCAACATAATTGCTGATAATAACAGCATAGCTTTCGTGGAGCTTATTGATAAAGATGCTTTCTTCATCGACCTTCTTATTATTTATATTATTGACGTATTCGTATATTTTCTGTTCGGGCTCTATTTCATCATATAAGGCTTCTCTCAGCTCGTTGTCATCTATTCTGATATTATAGCCGAGATTTTCAAGCTGATTTCCAAGGTCGTCGACAAAGTCCACAGTTTCCAGAGTAAGATCGAATTTTTTGATATTGCTGCCTTTTTCCGACTGTTCATACATAAGCTCTGCAATAGGACCGCCTGCTGAAAAGGCGATGACGGCAGAAAGAACAAATCCTGTCAAAGCAGCAATAGTCTTGATAAGTCCCTTGCGGACCGAAAGGAAAATACTGACGAGTATCACAGCAACTGCAATAACATCGTAAAACCACCAGAATTGTACACCCATACTAATTGCGCCTGTCAAGAGGACGGCGCAGCCTCCCTTCGAGAATTAGAATATTCACAGTGCAAGGTCAGCTTTCATAGTCTATACGGTCTATTTTATTATAGCCCTTCAGGAAAATATGCTCTTCATTACGAACAAAGCCTGTATAGGAATCGCTTACCTCCGCAATAGAGCGCAGTCCGCCGTTGAAGTCATAGGCTTTGATATTTCCCTGACACATTACATATGCAAGGTCCTCGTATATGGCAACATCTACCGAAGGCTCGCTGAGCTCTACGATAAGGGGTTCAGAATCACAACCCGTGAACAATGCCATAACATACTTTCTTCTGTCCTCGTTGTTTACGATGACTGCTGAGTTTCCGTTTTCGCTGGCACCTGCAACAAGCTCGCCGTCATATGAGTAAAACGAGCTTATCTGACCGCTTTTGTCAACATATCCGCAGGCGTCTGCGCCAAAGACGAAAGCTCCGCTGCCGAAGCCGTAAACGTCAAGACCGACAGTATTCAAACCGGGAGAGGTCCAATGCTCTCCTTTTTCGGTGAAGCCAATTTCCTGAACATTTGTAACGAGCTGACCGTTTTCAGCTGAGATATAACTCAGCACGCAGCCTTTGCTTCCGTTTATGAAGCTAAGGTCGCTGACCTTTTCGATACACTGTCTTTTGTATATGCCATTTCCCCTTTTGTCATATACCTCCAGCTCACAGCTGTAGTTCTCCGAAGTGGTGACTACGGCTGTATAGCCTTCGTCGCTGATCCTGACAAACAGGATCTGCTTGTCGGCGAAAGTCTTAGTGTAGAGGACCTTTTCCTCGTCCTCAACGCTGAATTCATTTCCGCCCTGTTCATACAGCAGAGCCTTTCCGCCTGCTGCACGAAGCACCGTATTGGTGTAAGTATGCTGACGGCGCTTCAATAGATTTCCGTCAGTATCATAAAAGTAGGTGTATGTATCGCTGAGTACGATCATCTTCTTGCCTGATGAGACAAGCTGATAATCTCCACCGCCGCTGACCTCTATCGGGAAGTTTCCCTCTGCCAGCTGACCTGTGTTTACAATAGTCCTGTACTGTTCACCTATTCCCCTTAACTTATTATACCACTTGTCACGGGTAAAATAAAGCCCCGTTCCAAGAGCTGCTGCCAGCAGTATCGTCAAAAACCGTTTCAGCCTTTTCCGCCGCCTTTTCCGATTCTTCTGATCGACAATGTCGTCGGCGTCGTACATTTTAGGCACTCTCGGCACCTCCTTATCCTTGTTCCTTTTTATTTATCTTTCAGAAGCTCCTCCTCGCTGTAGAACACGCGGTTCAGATACAGCCCGTGAGCCATTGCAGTTCTGCCTGCTTTAAGGCGGTCTCTTGCCTCAAGGATAGCAGGTATATCATCGGGAGCGATACGCTTCTCGCTGACATCTAAAAGAGTGCCTGCCATTATCCTAATCATATTATACAAAAAACCGTTGCCTTTTACAAGCATTATCACAGAATCTCCACTATTTTCTATTCTGAAGGAATAAATCGTCCTCACAGTGGTTGAAACATTTGTGCAGTCGGCACAAAACGAAGAGAAATCATGTGTTCCCACAAAATACTGAGAAGCTCTTCTTGCAGCCTCTATATCGAATTTTCTCCTGTAATGCAGCATAAGGTCTGCTGCAAAGGGATTTTTCGACTCGCTGCAATGTATCTTATAAACATACTCCTTTCCCTTGCAGTCGAACCGCGCATGAAAATCAAGAGGAACGTCCTCGCAGCTGAGAATGGATATATCGTCGGGAAGCTCGCCGTTTACGCCCCTGCAAAAGCCGAGACAGTTTATTTTGCTGCTGGTTTTCACATTAAAGCAGAACATATTGGCGTGTACTCCCGTATCCGTCCGCGAGCAGCCTGTTATGGTCACAGGTTCGTTGAGCACCTTTGAAAGCTTGGCTTCGAGAGTTTCCTGCACGGTCACGGCATTGCTCTGCCGCTGAAAACCGTGGTATTTAGTGCCTCTGTAGGCTATCATCACTTTCAGATTGCGCATTATCCGCCTCCTTTTCAGCCGTTTCGCTGCCGTCATAGAGCACTACCTCGGAATCCTCAACCCGTCCGATAATATCCATAGGATCGGGGATACCAAGCTGGTCATAGATAGCAGCTCCCTGCCTGTAGGGATTTTCCTCCTGCTCTGCTGCTGCCTGAGCCGCCGCAGCTTCCGCTGCCAGCGCCTGTCGGCGTATCCTGCGTCTGCGGTCACAGATGATACAGAATACGAACAGCAAAAAGCTGAGTAAAGATATAGTAACACCCAGAGGGAAGCCCTCGGGAGTATACTTCAGTTCGATATCGTGCCTGCCTGCGGGGACTCTTACGCCCAGCACAGCCTGCAAAAGCTTGAAGGTCTCTGCCTTTTTGCCGTCGATATATACGCTCCAGCCCTTTTCATAGGGTATCGACAGGAACATTATCCCGTCGCGCTTTGCTTCAACAGAGCCCAGTATATCGGTATCCTTGAAGCGCTTTATGCGGAGCTGTTCATCTGCAACAGCACAGTAGGCTTTTTCAAAGGTATCCTGACTCAAAGCGTATACCATTATCTTGAAATTGCCCGACTTATGCTTCTCGTTGGAAATTATCTTAACTGTGGAGCTCTCGCCGCCCTGTCCGTTTCCCATCGGGAAAACTATGGGGTAGCTGTCAATGAGCTTGCCCGAGTCTATGAGGACGTCGCCGCACTTTATCTCAAGCGAGTCGCAGGTGCCTCCCGTACCGTTTGCATAGCCGTAGAGGTAGCTGCCGTCGATACAGTCAAAGGTGTATGTTGCACTGCCTGTAGGCTGGTCGCTGTCATTCTGGAAGGTGTAGTTTCCGTAGCCGTTTTTGGTGATGTCAAGTCCGTCATACTCTGCAAGAGCAACGGGCTGAGCTACGAAAAGCTTTTCCTCAACGCCCGTAGCGCATCTGATAAGCTCGTTCTGGTACTCAAAGGGATTGGCGCCGCTGTTATCCACCATATTGAGGATATTCTCGTCCACCATGAATCCCAGCGACAGCGGATAGCGGTTCTCATAGAGATTCGTTGTGTCCGCAGTCTGTATCTTTTCGAGCACCCATTCCTCGGAATTGAGCTCGCCGTCCTTTTTGATGATGTATTTTATTCCCATAAGGGAATTTACCACGGGAGTTGACGTTCTGTAGTAGTATCTGTTGCCAGCCTCGGAAGCGTAAAGTCCCAAGCGCTTGCACAGGGTGGTAACGGAAACGTTAGCCGACGATGAGAACTGCGACAGACCGCGGTACCCGTAGAGTGCGCTGTCGTTGAGGGTGTAGGTCTGGGACATCTCGGTGCGATAGAACAGAGACTTGTCCGTTTTTCTCGTACATTCGAGAAGCTCCTCTACCTCCTCATATCTTGTAGGATAATCGTTATAGCTTGTATTATCAACAGTTTTTGCGCCTATCTGCGCATTGCTTACAAACTCGCTGAATACTGCCGCCGCAAGTGCCAGTGTCATCATGGCGTTGCGCATTTTCGGCGTCTTGAAGGGGAATATCTTCGCCGCTATGAATATGAGCCAGAATGCTCCCGTTATGATAACAGAGCTTCTCAGTGCACCGTCAAACTCGAATTTCTTCCCTGCTGCGTAGTAATTTAGCACGACAACTGCCGCAGGAGCTATGACCATAAGCACAAGCTGATATATCTTTATGCCCCTTGAAAGTATGATGTCGTAGGCTCTGAATGCCGCCGCCGCCAGCACAAAGCTGAATATAAAGGCGAATCGGTATGGTATCTGGTTGGTGAAGTGAAAACCGTGCCAGATAAAGTTGAGGATATTCATATTGCAGCTCACGGCGATTATCGCCAGCATGAGCAGCGATGATATCTTTTCTCTTATCTTTATGCCGAATGAGAAGAGGAATACTCCGAAAAGGAGCACCGCTAACATTCCGCAGGCAAAGTTCGGCAGTCCGTCCACCTTTGTGGGCGCGTCATAGGAGAGAAGATGTGCGAATATCTTTCTCCAGTCCTCGTAAAAGGATATATCCCTCGGCATGGTGTTGTTGGCGCTGTAGGTCAGCTTCAGACCGAAGTACGCAGGCAGCAGCATGAAGCCGCCGAGACCTACTCCGATGATAGATGAGCGTATCATCAGCAAAAGCTTTCTGAACCAGTCCTTTATGCCCTTACACTCTATTATGCTCGCAGAAGCAAACATAAATACCGAGAAAATACAGGTGAAATAGCCGATGTAGTAATTAGCCACCAGCGAAAGCATGAGCGCTAAGGTGAAGACCTTCCACTTTCCCTCGCGGCAGAGCGCTACGATACCCAGCATTACCAGCGGGAAAAGCGCCACTGTGTCGAACCACATAACGTTCCAGTAATAGCCCAGCGTATAGCTGCAAAGGGCGTACATCACCGAGAACATACATATTGAAAAATCCTTGCGCTTGTAGGTATACCGCAGGAATGTGCTGAAAAAAGCTCCTGCGAAGCCTATCTTGCAGCTCAGGATAAATGTCATTGCGTCGCGGACGTGGTCGTCGTCAAAGAATACCGACAGCCAGTTCAGCGGACTTGCTGCATAATACGAAATAAGGGAAAGGAAATTAGTGCCCAGTCCGTTTTCCCATGAGTAGAAGAACGAACCGCCGTTTATCAGCTTTTCGCGCACTACGCGAAAAAACGGGTAATACTGATGCCACAGGTCAACTACAAGTATCTGTCTGTCTCCGAATGGGTGTATCCCGTAGCTCCCGAAAGCATACCAGAGTATGCTGAAAGGGATAAGGAATGACAGAACAAAATACAGTATGCCTTTTTCATATAGTATTTCGTAGAATTTTCCCTTTCTGAACCTCTCCCAGCGCATTCGGGAAGAGATCCTTTTTTCTTTTTGTTTCATTTCTAACCTTTCTTGTTTTTATCTGTGATATATTCTCAAAAGCTGTTAATCCAGTATCTTTCCTATAACTATCACTCCTGCAAGGAAAAGAATGGTTATGGCAAGTGCGATATAGTCTCTCGGAGCAGATTTGAGCTGCCTCAGTCTTGTTCTGCCCTCACCGCCGTGGTAGCAGCGGCACTCCATAGCTGTGGCAAGCTCGTCCGCACGTCTGAATGCGGATATGAACAGGGGCACAAGTATGGATATGAGGTTCTTTGCTCTCGTGGTGAAGCTTCCTGTGTCTATTTCGGCTCCGCGGGCTTTCTGTGCGGACATTATCTTGTCAGTTTCCTCGATGAGCGTTGGTATGAATCTGAGCGCAATGGACATCATCATAGCCAGCTCATGTACAGGGAATTTTATCTTTCTCAGCGGCGAGAGCAGCCGCTCGATAGCGTCGGTAAGTGTTATAGGGGACGTTGTATAGGTCAGCAGGGAGCTTCCCATAATGAGGAGCACTATCCTGATGACCATGAATACGCTGGTATTCAGTCCGTTTTCGGTTATTTTAAGGAATTTCCACTGCCAAAGCACCTCTCCCGTACCCATGAGCAGCAGATTCAGCGTCGCTGTTATGAGCAGGAACGGCAAAAGGGGCTTTACGCTCTTCCAGAACATCTTCATCGGTATGCCCGAAAGGAGTATAGCTCCGAAGGTATACACAGCTCCTATAAGGAGACAGATGTAGTGTCCTCCCGAAAAGAGCATGATGATGTAGAGCAGGGTGATCACTATCTTGAATCGGGGATCAAGCCTGTGGATAATGCTGTTCCCCGGGAAGTACTGTCCTATGGTGATATCTCTCAGCATCAGCGTACCTCCCTGTCCTTCAGGTGCTTCAGAAGCAGGTCGCGGGCATAGCCCACTGTGTAGACCTCTTTGCCGAAGTCCAGACCTCTGCGTCTCAGCTCTCCGAAGACCTTTGTTATCTGTGGTACGTCAAGACCGATATCTGATATCTCATCGGCTCTTGCAAAGACATTTACAGTCTCATCGTAGCAGAAGAGCTTAGCCTTGCTCATGACAAGTATCTTGTCCGCAAATGTGGCAATGTCCTCCATGCTGTGAGAAACTATGAGTATTGTATTCTTGGTGCGCTCGTGATAGCGCCTGATGTGGTCGAGTATCTTGTCTCGTCCCGCAGGATCAAGACCTGCGGTGGGCTCGTCCAGTATGAGCACCTTGGGCTCCATAGCCATTACGCCTGCAATAGCAACGCGGCGCTTCTGACCGCCCGAGAGCTCAAAGGGAGAGCGCTCGAGGAGCTCCTCTTTGAGACCGATATCATGGGCTGTCTCATATACGCGGCGCTTTATCTCGGCTTCGTCAAGTCCCATATTCTTGGGACCGAAGGCGATGTCCTTGTAGACGGTCTCCTCGAATATCTGATACTCGGGGTACTGGAAAACAAGTCCCACCTTGAAGCGGACGTCACGTATCTTTTCCTTGTCAGCCCAGATGTCCTTGCCCTCAAGGAGCACCTTGCCCGACGTGGGCTTGAGAAGTCCGTTGAAATGCTGTATAAGCGTGGATTTGCCTGAGCCTGTGTGCCCCATGACGCCTACCATTTCGCCCTCTTCTATTTTAAGGCTCACATGGTCTACAGCGGTCTTTTCAAAGGGTGTACCCACGCTGTAGGTGTATGTAAGCTCCTGTGTTTCAAGGATAGCCAATTCTATTCTCCTTTTCTTTCCTGTGCGAGTACCATGTACTCAGTTGCCAAACAGCTTTTCTATCGCCGCAACGCAGTCCTTTTCCGTGATTATCTCGGGAGAGATATCACAGCCTGCCTTGCGGAGCTCCCAGACAAGCTCAGTTACCTGCGGCACGTCAAGCCCGATAGCCTTGAGCTTTTCCACCTGTGAGAAGACCTTCTCGGGAACGTTGTCAAGAACTACCTGTCCCTTGTCCATGACCACAACGCGGTCGCAGTCCGCAGCCTCGTCCATATAGTGTGTGATGAGGACTATGGTTATGCCCTGCTCGCGGTTCATGCGGTGTATGGTGGCAAGAACTTCCTTTCGTCCCTGCGGATCCAGCATAGCAGTGGGCTCGTCGAGGATTATGCACTTAGGCTGCATGGCGATTATGCCTGCGATAGCCACTCGCTGCTTCTGTCCGCCCGAGAGCTGACTTGGCGAGTGGAGCCTGTAATCGTACATACCCACAGCTTTAAGGCTCTCGTCCACTCGCCGGCGCATCTCCTCATAGGGTACGCCGAGGTTTTCAAGGGCAAATGCCACGTCCTCCTCAACAACAGACGAAACTATCTGGTTGTCGGGATTCTGGAACACCATTCCTGCCCTCTGACGGAGCTCGAAAAGCTTGTCCTCGTCCTTTGTGTCTATGCCGTCCACTATGACAGTTCCCTCAGTGGGGAGCAGTATAGCGTTCAGATGTTTGGCAAGGGTGGATTTTCCGCAGCCGTTGTGCCCGAGCACCGCTACGAACTCCCCCTGCTTTATGTCAAGGTCTATGCCCTTGAGGACTTCGACGGACTTCTTTTCCTCATCGTCGGCGTCATAGGCAAAGTGCAGACCTTTTATTTCGATTATATTTTCCATATTTTCCCTTTATTTCTTCAATGCTTTTATCTCGTCAGGGGACGAGACCACAGGTTTGCCGTCCTTGTCAAGCATTACCGTAAGACCGCCTGTATTTGTCCATGCGTGATACATATAATTTACCCCTGTTACAGTATCAACAAGTATTTCGGTCGATCTTAATGCGGTTCTCTGACTGTATATCCTTACAAATCTTTCTTCTTTTCCCATTTTTTCTCCTATATCATAAAAACATTGTTTCGGACGCCCAATATTCGTCCCTACAATTGATACATAATATCATTTCATCATTCTCGGGAGCCCGAGGGCGGGCTCCCCTACAGTTGGTCATTAAAAATTACATCGTTACTCTCGGGCGAACACTGTTCGCCCCTACATATCATTAAGTGCTGTAAGCGATGTAAGATCATCGTTTTTTATAACAGTAAGCGAGTTTACGAGCGTCAACGTGGAAGCGGTCAAGCTGGCTCAGCTTGCCAGATCGCGGTGGAGCCGCAGGGCAAGGTCATTCCCGTTGACTTTACGGGAAGTCCTATCTCGTCGAAGCTTACGCTTCCGCCGAATCTGTCCGTGAGGACTGTTCCCAGTATATAGCCCATTACCGAGGGTGAAAGTCCAGTGGTATAGCTGTTTATCAGGAAGAAAAGCGGATCGTTGGAGAGAACTCCCGAGCATAGCTTCACAAGGTCATAAACGCAGTTTTCAAGCTTCCAGACCTCGCCTCCCGGACCTCTTCCGTAGCTTGGAGGATCCATGACGACCGCGTCGTACTTTCTGCCGCGGCGTATCTCACGGGCGATGAACTTCTCGCAGTCGTCCACTATCCAGCGGATAGGCTTTTCGGTAAGTCCCGAAGCCGCCGCGTTGTCGCGCGCCCACTGCACCATGCCCTTTGAAGCGTCAACATGGCATACGGAAGCTCCTGCTGCTGCACAGGCAAGGGTAGCTCCCCCTGTGTAAGCGAACAGGTTCAGCACGTTTATCTCGCGGCCTGCATTTCTTATCTTATCCGCCATGAAATCCCAATTCACAGCCTGCTCGGGGAAAAGTCCCGTATGCTTGAAGCCTGTGGGACGGATATTGAAGGTCAGGTCGCCGTAGCTTATATTCCAAGACTCGGACAGCCTTTTGCGGAACTCCCACTTGCCGCCGCCCTGATTTGAGCGGTGGTAGTGTCCGTCGGCTGTTTTCCACAGGGGATCGGTGCGCTCGGTCTTCCAGATTATCTGGGGATCGGGGCGCACAAGGCTTACGCCGCCCCATGTTTCCAGCTTTTCGCCGTCCGATGTATCTAATATCTTATAGTCCTTCCAGTTATTTGCTGTTCTCAAAATAAATGCTCCTTATATTTCATCGCGCTCATGCTCTGAACGCGCAGCTTTCCTTTATACGCTGAGCTATCTCAACTGCCATATCGTTTATGCGCCCGAAGTCGCTGCCCTCGGTCATTATGCGGACTATTGGCTCTTTTCCGCTTTCGCGCACCAGTATCCTGCCCTCGCTGCCAAGCTCCTGTTCGTACTCCTCGATGAGGTCGGTAACAGTCTTTTCGTTTTTCCAGAGCTCCTTGTAGTGAGTAGGTATCTTGACGTTGAGCTTCACCTGCGGATATGCAGGCATATCGCCTGCAAGCTCGCTGAGCTTCATGCCGCTTTGCTTCATTATGCTCAGCAGCCGTGCACCTGCCAGCTGTCCGTCGCCTGTGCCTGCGTCGTCAAGGAAGATGATATGTCCGTTGGGCTCGCCGCCCAGCTTGTAGCCGCCCTCCAGCATACGCTCCAGCACGTAGCGGATGCCTGCTCCCGAGCTGACCAGCCTTATATCGTTGGCTGCGGCGTATTTCCGCAGTCCGAGGCAGCTCATGGGCGTAACTACCGCCGCATTATTGTCAAGCTTGTCATGGGCTTTCATGCTTCGGGCGAATATGGCGATAAGCCTGTCGCCGTCTATCATGAGTCCCTGCTCGTCAACGGCTATACAGCGGTCTGCGTCACCGTCAAAGGCAAGTCCGCAGTCGCAGCCCTTTTCCGCAACATACTCCATAAGGTGATGTACGTGGGTACTGCCGCAGTCCTTATTTATGTTGTGACCGTCGGGCTTGTCGGCTATGACAAGAACCTCTGCTCCAAGAGCGGTAAACAGCTTCTCGGCGGTATACGCCGCACAGCCGTTTGCACAGTCCAGAGCAACTTTTAATCCGCTGAGGTCGTCGGAGATTATCTCCTTTATATGGCTGATGTATTCGCCTATGGCGTTTTCACAGTGTATAACTCTGCCCACATCTTCATGGGAGCTGAGCTTTATCTCTTCGGGGGCGTATAGTACAAGATGTTCTATCTCGTCCTCAGCCTCCTCCATAATCTTATGTCCCTTTGAAGAAAATATCTTTATGCCGTTGAATTCGGCACTGTTATGGCTGCCCGATATCATAATGCCGCCGTCCGCCTCGTGGGTACCTATGAGGTGAGCCACAGCAGGGGTAGGCACTACGCCTAAAAGCTCGGCGTCAGCACCGACGGAGCATATCCCTGCACAGACAGCCGCTTCAAGGGCGTCTGAGGATAGTCTCGTATCCTTGCCGATGAGTATTTTAGTTTTTCCGCCGCCTTTTTTCGCAAGCACCAGTGCAGCGGCTCTTCCCGTCTGCATGGCAAGCTCGCAGGTGAGGTCGGTCACCGCAATACCTCTCGGACCGTCGGTCCCGAACAATTTTGCCATTGAATAGTCTCCTTATTTTATCTTGTATATGGCTATCGGAGGACGCTTTCCTGCTATTTCCTCCACATTTGCGCATAAATACGTGGTATCCACGTTGTTGTAGCGGTTATAGACCTTTATTCCCCCTGCGGTCTTTACGCAGAACACCGTATGGATAGACGACAGAAAGGGCTGCTTTGTCCAGAAAGTGATTATGAACGCCTCTGCGCCGTCAATGCTCTTTATACGGGGACACAGCGCCTCGAAATGCGCCAGAGCCCTGCCCAGCATATACACATTGCAGCCGAAAAAGCCCATGAGCAGGCGGAAACGCTCCATATAGAAGGCTACCTCCGTAAGCTTCTGCGGCATATTCAGGTAAACCAGAGCATTATGCACGGCTATGACCTCACAGCCGTTGAAGCTCATGGGACAAATGCCGTAGCGAAGCTTTGAGACCAGCCCCATGCCCTGTCCGTTTATCATTTTTCCGAATTCGGGCTGCTGTACCCGTTCTGTGTTGTATTTCAGATTGTATTTCCATGAAGCCAGACCAAACATAAATACTCATCTCCCCAAATGAGAGAAGCCTCAGAAGCTCATCTGCCCCTCATCGGCAGCCGCAGTCTGCTCGGGAGCTGCTATGCCAAGGTGCTCATAAGCAAGACGGGTAGCAACTCTGCCGCGGGGAGTTCTCCCTAAGAATCCCAGCTGCATGAGGAAAGGCTCGCATATATCCTCAAGGGTAACGCTTTCCTCGTTTATTGCCGAAGCGAGAGTTTCAAGTCCGACAGGTCCGCCGCCGTAGCCCTTGATTATCATTTCAAGCATACGCCTGTCAAGACCGTCAAGTCCCAATGCGTCGATATCCAGTCGGCTGAGAGCTATAGAAGCTATCTCCTGTGTTATCTGTCCGTTGCCCATTACATCTGCAAAGTCCCTGACTCTTTTGAGAAGTCGGTTCGCTATACGCGGCGTGCCTCTCGCCCTGCCTGCTATCTCTGCCGCACCGTCAGCGGTACAGGGTATCCCCAGTATCATGGAGCTCCTGCGGACGATATCCGTGAGCTGCTCCTTGGTATACAGCTCCAAGCGCTGTATAACGCCGAAACGGTCACGGAGAGGCGCCGAGAGCTGTCCTGCTCTGGTGGTAGCTCCGATAAGGGTAAAGGGTTTCAGGTCCATACGTATTGAACGTGCGGAGGGACCTTTGCCGATGATTATATCTATTACTCTGTCCTCCAGTGCAGGGTAGAGTATCTCCTCAACCGCACGGGACAGTCTGTGTATCTCGTCTATGAATAGTACGTCGTTGTCGGAAAGGCTGGTGAGAAGCGATACCAGGTCTCCCGGCTTTTCAATGGCAGGACCTGTGGTAACGCGGAGGTTCACTCCCAGCTCATGTGCGATTATTGAGGAAAGAGTGGTCTTTCCCAGTCCCGGAGGTCCGTACAGCAGCACATGGTCAAGAGGCTCGCTCCTGCGCTTTGCAGCCTCGATGTATATAGCGAGGTTTTCCTTGACCTTGTCCTGACCGATATATTCGTCAAAATGCCTCGGTCGCAGGGAAGCCTCTTCCCTGTCGTCAGCAGTAAATTCAGTTGATACAAGTCTCTCGTTTTCGTCCATCTCGTCATCCTATCCTGCTTCTCAAAGCAGCTCTTATCGTTTCGTCTATGCTCATTCCGTCTTTGTAGACCTTCTTAACTGCGGCGGCAGCCTCTCTGGGCGTATAACCGAGCACCATGAGCGCTTCGACCGCGTCGTTGTCGGGAGCGATCGCCATATTGCCGTTTTCGTCCTCGAACACGTCGCTGTCAGCCAGTTTGATCTCCTTGCACACCTTATCCTTGAGTTCGAGAACGATCCTCTGAGCGGTCTTTGAACCAACGCCTTTCACCTTGCTGAGAGCCTTGTGGTCTCCCCTTGCGACAGCCGTTCCGAACTCTCCGGGGCTGATGCCGGAAAGCACCGCAAGAGCGAGTTTCGGTCCCACTCCGCTCACCGAAATGAGCATCATAAATACGGATCTTTCCTCGTTCGTCGCAAAGCCGTAGAGGGAAATATCGTCCTCTTTGACGCTCATATATGTGTAGACTGTCACCTGTCCTTCTTTACCGCTGAGTTCGCCGAGCGTCTGGTTTGAAACGTTCAGACGGAATCCCGCTCCTCCTACGTTCAGCGCCACGAAATCGGTGCCCGTATATTCGATCGTTCCACGTAAAAATTCAAACATTTTACCTGTTGCCCTCCTTTATATCCTCTCGGCTGTCATTCTGGAATGCGCGTGGCAGATGGCTATCGCGAGAGCGTCTGCAGCGTCGTCCGGCTTCGGTATCTTTTCAAGATTGAGTATCAGTTTGACCATCTCCTGTATCTGTCTTTTCTCCGCGCGGCCGTAGCCTACGACGTTCTGTTTTACCTGGAGAGGCGTGTACTCGAACATTTTCACTCCCATGGAAGCCACTCTGTTTACGGCGACTCCTCTGCCCTGGGCGGCAGCTATCGCCGTTTTCGCGTTGTTATTGAAGAAAAGTTCCTCGATAGCGCACTCCTCCGGCTTGTACTGTTCGACCTTTTCCCCTATGATCTTGTCGATCGCCATAAGCCTGTCAGTAAAAAGCTCTGTTTTGTCCGTGCTGACCACTCCGTAATCGAGCACTTTGAATTTGTTGCCCGTATAATCGACAAGACCGTATCCTGTTATAGCAAATCCCGGGTCTATACCCATGATCACCATGCGGAATTCCTCCAATATCATTATCTTTTTGATTATACCATACTTTCACCGTTTTTTATACTTTTTAACTGCCTCGATGAATAAAAAATCTATACAACGGCCCGAAATTATAGTAAAATATTTATGCGCGCCGGACGTTTCGGCGCAGTCTTTTTTTACGAAAAGAGGTATTTGTTATGATCAGGATCGGTATTGCAGGTTACGGAAATCTCGGAAGGGGCGTCGAATGCGCGATAAAGCAGAACCCGGATATGAAGCTGTGCGCCGTATTCACGAGGCGCGATCCCGAAACAGTTAAAATACTCACTCCGGACGTTCCGGTATTTCGCACCGAGGATATCGCAAAGCACAAAGGCGAATTGGACGTTCTGATAGCCTGCGGAGGAAGCGCTACGGATATGCCCAAACAGTCGCCCGAATTCGCGAAATATTTTAACGTTGTCGACAGTTTC
>JAEEGJ010010849.1_pt1 | contig 23443 bp, 17 predicted proteins | sample 8958761 | NCBI WGS metagenome assembly JAEEGJ01 (sample SAMN16246546, study PRJNA631951) | gut metagenome | biome: gut microbiome; feature: rumen; material: RS-attached | host: Bos | place: Iran: Karaj | collected 2018-10 | reverse complement strand
CGCCATCATACCAGGGCTTATCATCCATTGGTTCTCCTTCCATTACCATGAAGTCAGTCACACCCCAAATTACATTTGTGGGACAAATATGCGAAATTTCTCCCATATTCTCGAGTACCCCTAGTTGAGAGCATCTCATGCTGATAGCATTTCCTTGTGAGAAACCCATACCTAAAAATAAAAAAATCAACGGAAAAATGGTTAAGGATTTTTTTCTCATAATGTTATTGTCGTTTTTTGCAAAATTCGTCATTTCTTTTCGTTCCCGCCGTACTTTGCAAGCCTTACGGTCCTTAGAATTTTGCATAAAAAAAATCCGTGAACTCGTGTTTATACCTGAGGTTCGCCAAAACCTTTAATGCAAACAAGATAGCTCACGGAATAACCGTAAGCATTTCCGATTTCTTGCGCATTAAGGATTGAAATTGGCGATTTCAGGTATGCAAAGAAAAGCGAAAACGCTTTATGTCAATATGTTGAGACAACGCATGCGTTGTCTGTACTTAATCCTCTTCTATTCTATAGGCAATTGGTTTTGGTGGGTAATTGGATTAGTTATAAAATGCTTTTTATTTCATATTCTCATCAAGCAAAGCTGCCACCTCTTTTTTCAGAATGGGTAGGTATTTGCATACAATCACCCAAATCGTGGCTTCATCCACAGAATCATAGCCATGGATGAGTCGATTACGAGTATTGACAATTTTTCTTGCACTGGAAATAGGAATTTCGGGATCCATCTTTAGCAGTGCGTTCATCGCTTCACCTATAATCTCAACATTTCGTTCTACTGCATTTTGTATCAACATATTAGAATTAAAAATCTCAAAAGTATTGATTTCCTTTGTGTACTCTTCAATTCGGAGGATACAGCCAATAATATCAGTCAGTAGTTTCTTAGTTTGCATGTCCATAGATGTGGTATTTTGTCTGATTCAATTCCTCAATGAAATAGGGGTTTTTAAGTGTGTATGCTGTAACAATATCTACATCCCTGTGGATTTCATCCTCCAATGCAATCTGCAAATTTAAAAGTGACTCACCTCTCTCCATTGTCGGCATAGACGGATCATAATCCACCAAAATATCCACATCACTATCCTTGTTGAAACGGTCAGTAAGCACCGATCCAAACAAGTACGCACTTTTCACATTGTGATCTTTCAATATCTGGATCACGGTGGGCATGTGTGGTAAAAATTCACTATTTATCATTTTGAATTGGATGTGAGTATTGCGGTTGCAAATATACAATAATTTAAAACGTGAAAAGCAAAAACAGAAAATTTTTACACCTTATTCGGCCATCGGCACCGTTAAGGAAACTTTCACCGCCATATTTTCTTTCCACGACGACAAGGCATAAGGACCGTAGCGGTAGAAAACGCCGATCCCCAACGCCAGCAAATCCTTCACCGACAGCAGGTTGTCGATCATCAGCCCGCTCTCAAAGTAACCCTTCTCTATCGAATTGGTAGTAACGCCGCAATGGTGCTCGGGATGCCGCAGCCAGCCAAAACCGATGTTCTGGCACACCACAATACGCGGCGAGAATTTTCCTTCCCACATCTTTCCAAAATTATGACGGAAAAATATTGCCACATACGAGTCGGTGACAAACTCGTTGGGACGCATCACCGCAAACTGCTCCTGTCCGTAAAAACCGATCTTCTCGTAACCCGCCGCCATCACATACAGCAACGAATAGGGCAACGAACGGTCTAACCAGCCGCCCACAACCGACAATTCACTATATCCCAATATTTTATATCTTTGCAGATGATGGGCGCGAAAATTGATTTTGTTATAGTCGAAACCGCTGCCAAAGACATTACGGAAGCCATGCTCGTACAGCACCTGTACAGTGGGGTATTTCGACATCTCATAGAGCGAGAAATTGCGCGTGCGGTAGGTGGTCTCCTGATAGGCGAACCTCACCCCTATCCTCATATAACAATTTCGGTATGAATAACTTGCAGTATCGTAGCGCCCCACATCGGGCAGAAAGGCATAGTCGTACAGGGTGTGGTTCCACGCGTAGCCGCCGGCCACGCTGACCGAGAGATGCTTAAAAGGACGCATCTGCAACTTGGCGAAAAGGGTCCGACTCAAATCATATTTGGTGATGATCCAGTGACGGTAGTACTCGCCGTTCAGCATCCCCATCTCATCGCGCGACACGAGCTGCGTGGTACCGCTCTCCACAATATCGTTGAAAATACGGAGTTTGAGAATCAAATCGCGTTTGCGATACAACTCCCAGTCGGTAAGCGCCCCCCATTTCCAAGTCTTATCTTTCAGTCCATAAGCGAAATAGCCACCCAACTTGCAGAAGCGTGCCATGCGCTGGTTGGTGTAAAGTCCCAGTCCGAAACGCCAGCCCTCAATGTAACTGTAGTCCACAATGCGCGTCAGGTCGATGTCGATAGGACCAACGGGCAGGCAGCCCCGCGACAGGGAAGGCAGCAGTTCCAAGCGGCGTTGCAGCTTCAGCTTGCGCCCGATGCTGTCGATCACCTCGTAGGTTCGTATCTCTTTATCATTCAACACACTATCACGATACTGCTCCAAAAACTTTTCGCTACTTTTATGCGAGGCAATGACCTCCTCCACATCCACCACGCCGAAGTCGGAATTGCGGAGCGGCGGGTCGAGGACGATGTCTTTCACGGTGATGGTGGAGCGGCCGTACGACTCGAGCGTGTCGCCGCGCAAAGCGATGCGGGGAAGTGGGAAACGGGCGGTGAGGCGGTTGGGAAACCAGCGGCCGTTTTCAGCCTTGCGGTACTCCTGCTCCACCGACACGCGCACCAGCACGTTCTTGTCCACTGGCACGGCCTGGATGTGCGGCACGGCATAATCGCCGAGATGCACCCACAGCGTGCCCCGCAACGACTTGAAAGCCATGGAACTTTTGGGAGCAAAAGTGATCTTCACCAGCGTGTCGCCCTCCTGCGCCAACGTGTCTTCGATGTGGAAGTCGTAGCGGCGGGTGGCGCCAGCGGCCAGCGGACTGACATACTCCACCTGAAATACCTCCAAGTAGTCGCCAGCATACAGGTTTTGGAACTGGATGCGCGAAAAAATGAGGTTGAAGATAGAGGTCTGAATGCCGGAAGTGCGCGAGGCCACCATCTTCTCGTAATGGCGATTCGGACTTTTATAGAACACTTGGCTGACGCTCTCGCTCAGAAAAAGCAGCTGGCTGTCCAACTTTTGCAGACTATCGCTCAAATAGGTCGGATAAATCGCCATCTTGTGATAGGTGGTATATTGGAAAGCGTCGGTGCTGTATGCGCCGTTACGGACACGGTATTGGGCCACAGAGTCCATCAGCATATCGGCGGGATTGACACCACCATGCACGGTCACCCCTTCAATATTGTGATGCTGATCGGAATCCTCTTGGGAGAAGAGCAGTGAATGATGAAAGAATAAAAGCAGGACACAAAGCGACACAATATGTCGAACCGACAGAGGGAAGCTTTGCGGGAATGACATGGAAAGGTATTAGCGGCTCACTTTGCCCATGAAGTTGCCATTGGTTTCAAAGCGGTGAGCGAGGCCATCGTTATAAATGATGACCAGTGTACCGTCGGCCACGCGATGGATATTGACCACATTCTGCGGACGGCAACCCTGCTGCTCGATGGAGGTTTTCACCTCAGCGGGGAGGAACTGGGAGATGTCGGAAGAGAAGGACTCCACCTGCATCCAGCGGCCGTTGGCATCGAAGTATAGGATGATGTCGGAGTCGAGGTCGGCACGATAAGCGAACTCGCCGGCACTGGCATCGTACTGGGAGACGGCGGAAATCTGCGACTGTGGGAAGAAAGTGGCGATGGTTTGGGTGGCCTCAGCGGGCAGTTGTTGCTGGGCAAAACCTGTCAGGATGGCGAAAACGCAGAGGATGGTGGCGATGATATTTTTCATAACGAAAGTATTTACAATAATGCGCGGCAAAGTTACACAAAATTTTGGAAGTTTGGCGGATGAAAATAAAAAAAGCGACTGAAAAATTCAGTCGCTGTAGCAGGGGAAGAGAGATTCGAACTCCCATCAATGGTTTTGGAGACCACTATTCTGCCTTTAAACTATTCCCCTGAAAAGAACGGACAAGCTTTCACTTGTCCGTTCGGCTATGATGAAATTTAGAATTAGTCTAAGATTTCAGTCACCTGACCAGCACCAACGGTACGGCCACCTTCGCGGATAGCGAAGCGGAGGTTCTTGTTGATAGCGATCTCGGAGAGAAGCTTCACGGTGATAGTCACGTTATCGCCAGGCATTACCATCTCAACGCCATCGGGCAGATGGATTTCGCCAGTAACGTCAGTGGTACGGAAGTAGAACTGCGGGCGATAGTTGTTTTTGAAAGGAGTGTGACGGCCACCTTCTTCTTTCTTCAGGATATAAACCTCAGCCTTGAACTCTTTGTGAGGATGGATGGAACCGGGTTTTGCGATCACCATACCACGGCAGATTTCGTCCTTGTCGATACCACGGAGCAAGAGACCTACGTTGTCACCAGCTTCACCCGTGTCAAGGATCTTGCGGAACATCTCAACACCAGTAACAACTGATTTGAGTTTGTCAGCGCCCATACCGATGATATCAACCGGGTCACCAGTGTTGATGATACCAGTTTCGATACGGCCGGTAGCAACGGTACCACGACCGGTGATGGAGAAGACGTCCTCGACGGGCATCAAGAAATCTTTATCTTTGTCACGCTGCGGCAGCGGAATCCACTCGTCCACAGTGTTCATCAGTTCCATGATGGAGGGAACCCACTTCGGGTCGCCGTTCAATCCACCAAGAGCGGAACCACGGATGATCGGGGTGTTGTCACCGTCGAAGCCGTAGAAGTTGAGGAGGTCACGGATGTCCATCTCAACGAGGTCGAGCAATTCGGGGTCATCCACCATGTCAACCTTGTTCATGAAAACAACCATTCTCGGAACACCCACCTGCTTAGCCAGAAGGATGTGCTCACGGGTCTGGGGCATTGCACCGTCGGTAGCAGCCACAACCAGGATAGCACCGTCCATCTGAGCAGCACCGGTAACCATGTTCTTCACATAGTCAGCGTGACCGGGGCAGTCAACGTGAGCATAGTGACGTTTCTCAGTCTGATACTCAACGTGAGCAGTGTTGATGGTGATACCACGCTCTTTTTCCTCGGGAGCGTTATCGATAGAATCGAAAGATCTTACTTCAGAAAGACCAGCCTCAGCCAAAACCTTGGTGATAGCAGCGGTCAAGGTAGTTTTACCGTGGTCGATGTGACCGATAGTACCCACGTTAACGTGGGGTTTGGTACGTTCGTAATGTTCTTTTGCCATTTTCTTATAAATTTAATGCGTTAATAATTTACGTTTTTACACAAAAAAATGAGCTATTGGCGAGAGTTGAACTCGCGACCCCTTCCTTACCAAGGAAGTGCTCTACCACTGAGCTACAACAGCTTTTTGTTCTTGAGGGCCTGCGGTTTTCCGTTCCCTTTTTGAACGTGCAAAAATACAAACTTTCTGACAATTACAAACCTTTTTTTCAAAAAAAATCGAAAAAATATTTTATTATCTGAAAATCACTATTTTACACTCAATATTACACTAAAAAAAAGAACTATTCTCCCCTATCCGACCACTCTTAGCGTGAAAACACAGGGCTACTGTCGCACAATTTTCAGCAATTCGCTCCCGCCAGCCCTTTCCTGCACCCGCACCAGATAGATGCCCGACGGCCAGTTCCCGGTGCTGATGCGCTTCAACGATTCGGCAGAAAAACCCTTCTCGACATACACCACCCGCCCCGAAAGGTCGAAGATGGTGAGGCTGACCTCACGGCACAGCGGGTTGCTGATGAGCAACTGGTCTCTGCAGGGGTTGGGATAACCGATATAATGCGCCACGGACAACTCGTGCACCGCATCCGTGCGGTGATCAAGCCACGCCTGGTAGATATTCGGGATGCCGTAGCCCATCAGCGTGTCGGGGGCGGTGTACTGGTGCGCCGCCTCGCGGATGATCTGCATCACCTCCAACGAGGTGAGCTGCGGCAGTGCCTGCCACAAACAGGTGGCCAACCCCGCCAAGTTCGGAGTGGCGCATGAGGTGCCATTGCCTGGAGCGATATATGTGTAAATCATATCGTTATCATCCTGATCCACATACGTATATGCGTTGACCATGTAGGTATCCCACCCGCACGAGGCCACATCGGGTTTCACACGCCCGTCGTAACTCGGTCCGCAGCCAGTAAAACTGGCCGGAATACTATCCACATTGATGGCTCCCACGCACAGAATATCCTCAGCGTCACCGGGACGGCTCAGCTTGTGCCATTCGTTGCTGCCCTCGTTACCAGCAGCCACACACACCACCATTCCCTTGTGCGCCGCCTTCGTCGCCGCCAAAGAAGCCACGCTGGTATGACCGTCGCAGCTGCTGTAGTCGAACACGAAGGTGCTGTCGTCGAACTGGGTGTAGCCCAACGATGCGGTGATGACATCCGCGCCCAGACTGTCGGCCAGCTCCGCGCCGGCCACCCAGAAGTCCTCCTCCAACAGCTGCTCGGTGAGCGGATCCTCGGTGCGGATGAACACCATGTTGGCCGCCGGCGCGGTGCCCACTAACGTGTCGTAGGTGGCATAGATACTACTCAAGATGATAGAAGCACAGGCAGTGCCATGTCCATGGAAGGCATACACATTGTCCATCCCGGGCACGAAATTGTACGTGCCCCAAATCTGTCCATTCTCATACAGGTTGGAGAGCAGCGGTGAGCTGTCGAAGCCCAGCCAGCCCGCATCCAGCATAGCGATCAGCATCCCTTCGCCATGAAAGCCCTCGGCATGGAGCAGATGTCCGTTGTGCAGGGCAATCTGTCCGTAACCTTTGCCGTAAATCGTGGTGTCGCTCTCTTGATTGATATCGGAAGTGATGCCATATTCGGGTGAGGTGGGCAGGTCGGAAAGGTCATAATACCCCACCGCCTTCACGCTGTCCACAAACGGCAGGTTGCGCACATAGCCCATGCAGATGGTGTCAGGACAGCAGACAACGACAGTGTTCAGCCAACGCGACACAGCCAGCACCCGCAGCTGCGGACTGGCCTGTCCGATTTCGTGCAAATAGGCAGGATGTACGGGCAGATCCTCCTCGATGACGGGGATGTTATAGCGAGCGCGCTTGTCCAAGCATCGCTGCGACAGGAACTGCTCCGGCTGGTCAATACTGTAGGGCGAATTGGCCTTGTCGTGCAGATAGACGCGGTAACAGTTGACTTCCGTTTGGGCGGTGGCCGTCACGACAAAAAAGGCGGCGATAAGTATCAGGATGAACTTTTTCATACTTTTGGGGTGAAGATAATATATATAGGTAGAAAACCCGCTGCTATTTCATCATTTCAGCGTAATACTTATAGAAGTACGGAATGGTTTCTATACCTTTGAAGAAATGTTCCAGTTTGTAGTTCTCGTTGGGAGAGTGGATAGCATCTTCGCCGAGGCCGAAGCCCATGAGGATGGCCTTGGTGCCGAGGATGCGCTCGAAGCCGGAGATCACAGGGATGCTGCCGCCGCTACGGGTCGGGATGGGGCGTTTGCCGAAGGTCTGCTGGTAAGCCTTCTCGGCTGCCTTGTAGGCGGGCATGTCGATGGGCGACACGTAGGCCTCGCCGCCGTGACACGGAGTAACCTTCACTTTCACGCTCTTGGGTGCAATCTTTTCAAAATGTTTCTGGAATAACTTTGAAATTTTGGTGGAATCCTGGTTGGGCACAAGACGCATTGAAATCTTGGCACATGCCTTGGAGGGCAGCACGGTCTTGGAACCCTCGCCGGTGTAACCGCCCCAGATGCCACAAACGTCCAGCGTCGGACGGATGCCGGTACGCTCGATGGTGGTGTAGCCCTTTTCGCCGTGTACCGCACGCACATCCAGCGCTTTCTTGTACTCTTCGAGGTTGAACGGAGCCTTGGCCATCAGCGCGCGCTCGGCCTTGGAGAGCACCAGCACATCGTCGTAAAAGTGCGGGATGGTGATTTCGTTGTTCTCGTTCTGCAAAGAAGCAATCATCTGGCAGAGAATGTTGATGGGGTTGGCGACGGCGCCGCCGAAGATGCCAGAGTGCAGGTCCTTGTTGGGACCAGTCACCTCCACCTCGAGGTAGCTGAGGCCACGCAGACCGGTGGTGATGGAGGGCGTGTCGGTGGCAATCATGCCAGTGTCGGACACGAGAATGATGTCGGCTTTGAGGAGTTTCTTGTTCTGTTTGCAGAAATCGTACAGACTGCCGCTACCGATCTCCTCCTCCCCTTCCAGCATGAACTTCACGTTGCAGGGCAGCTGGTTGGTCTTCACCAGATACTCGAAAGCCTTGGCGTGCATGAACGACTGTCCTTTATCGTCGTCGGCACCACGTGCCCAGATCTTGCCGTCCTTGATGACCGGTTCGAAGGGGTCGGTCTTCCACAGTTCGAGCGGATCGACGGGCATCACGTCGTAGTGACCATACACCATAACGGTGGGAGCAGTCTTGGAGATGATTTTCTCGCCATACACCACGGGATTGCCGGCGGTGGGCATCACCTCGCAACGGTCGGCACCGGCAGCGAGAATCAGTTCGCGCCAGCGTTCCGCACAGCGAATCATATCGGGTTTGTGCTCTTCTTGCGAGCTGATAGACGGGATGCGAATCAGGCTGAAAAGTTCTTCCAAAAAGCGTTCTTTGTTGGTTTCGATGTATTTTTTTAAGTCTTTCATTTTTAGATTATTAAATTATTAAATTTATTGTGCTAAAAATTTGATATATAAATGATTAGGAATTAAATTCTGATACGGCTCGAGGCTATAGAAGGCCACACAGCGCGTTTTGGTAAGGTTTGAATGGCGTTCCACCAGTTGGGGACTGAGCACCCGGTTGAGGTCGCCGGACCCGTTCTGGAAGAAGTAGCGGCAGCTCGACAGTCCCGACCAGCGGCCGTCGGACTTGAGGAAGATGAAGAGCTGGTTATTCTCCATCACGCCGCCGTTTTTCACGGCCATCTGGTACTTGCGCAGGTTGGCGGTAGAGTCGGCGAAAACGAGGTAGTCGCCCGCACGCATGAAAACCGACGGGGTGCAATGCCGCCAGCCGGCGTGCAGCACTGGGGCGAAGTTGCCATGACCGAAGCGGTAACTGCCGCAGTCGCCCACTGAATCAAGGGTATGACCTTCGGGAAGGAGAGAGAGCAGACGGGCAGAATCCCCATCAAATTTTACTGCAAAATAGTGATAGGAAAGCGAATCAGCGAGTGTAAAACAATGTATTTCATCACTTTTCAAAACATCAAAAGCCTTCTTGGCATCCTCCTTCGAAGACGAAGCCGAACTGAAACGGTTGAGGTCGGAAAGGCGGAAGCAGGCATAGTCGATGGCCTCGGCGGGCACAACGCTGGCCGCCACGGGAGACGCATCGGGCTTCTGTCCCTCCAACTGTTTCAGCAGCGAGCCATCCTTCATGACGCTATACCCTGTGAGGGAAATCTCGCCGGCGGTCACCGTCATCTGGTAGGCCGACCAGTCGGCGAGTTGGGGAATGGCGGAAAGGGCGTCGGCAAATTCCGGCGCCACATTAGCCTTCTGGCTGGCTGCCAGTGCCGCGTGGTTCACCACCAGCCAGTTCTGCTTGGGGTTCTTGGCCATCATCTCCTGCAACGCCTTGAAACCCTTTTCATCGACTATGCTCTTGCGCTGGGCAAAGCAGTCGAGCGAGGCCTGCAGCAACTGCTCGTTCTCTGCCACCGTGAAGGCGCCATCGTGATAGCAGAAAAAGAAAGAGCAGTGGTGGGTATCCATCTGATAAACATGGAAATCTTTATACGTATGGAAATTATTATTATTGATTTCCAATACTTTAAGAAGATTGTCAAAATCCTTTTGGGACGTCCGGAGCGAGAGAAGCAGTCGGAGACGGCCCTCTATCTCGTGGGCGGAGCAGGCCAGCGTGGAACTGCTCGCCGGCTGTCCGGTAAACTGCTGCAGAAAGTACTGCATACCCTCGAAAGCGCCGAGCGGCACTGCGTCGGTGATGTAGCCGCGCAGAAAGCCCATCGCCTTCGCGAAGGACTCATAGTCGTTGACCTGCACCGTGAGGGCAGCATCAGCGGGCACCATCTCCATCGGCTCAGCGGTGCTTTTGCGCAAATGATTGGCATAGAAAAAGACTCCGGCACCCACGGCAGCAGTCAGGAGAATCAGGATGACCACCACCCATGCTTTCTTGTGGGATTTGCGGGGGGCTTGCTTTACAGTTTCTTCAGTTTCCATCTCTAAAAAAAATCCATTTACAAATAGGCTGCAAATTTACACGATTTTCGCGAAATTTTCGTTATTCTTTCCAAAAAATACGTAAATTTGCAGCCCAATATTAGCCACAATGAAAAGAATCCTTCTCCTTTTTATCCTAATCATCTTTTCATCAACGTTTTACGCGCAAACACCCGCCAAATACTGGGTGCAGTTCAAAGACAAAGAGGGCACCAACTACTCGGTGAAGCATCCCGAAGAGTTTCTGTCGCCCCGTGCCATTGAGAAGCGGCAGCGTTTCAACATCTCCATCACCGAGCAGGACCTGCCCGTCAGCGAGCGGTACGTCCAGCAGCTGCTGGCCATCGACCCGCAGATGGTTTTGCTCACGAAGTCGAAATGGCTGAACGGCGTGACGGTTTACACTACCACAGAGAACATCGCCGATAAGATTCGGAAGCTGGAGTTTGTAACGCTTTGCGAATGCACGGCGCAGATGAGCGCGGAGGAGAGTTTCGACTATCCCATCAATCCCTACACACCGCCCACACAACCCAAAGAGGTAATCGAGATGCCGAAAGAGGGCACTGACTTTGAGTATGGCTACGCTGGATGGCAGATCGGTGCCAACCGCGCACAGTGGCTGCATCGTCTCGGCGCACACGGCGAGGGGATGCTGATGGTGGTGATGGATGTGGGATTCCAAAACACCCATAAGATGCCTGCTTTCAATGCGTTGCGCGATGAAGGCCGTTTGTTAGGCACCCGAAACTTTGTGCAACCCGGCCGTTCGGTATTCATCAGCGGCTCGCACGGCACTGAGGTACTCTCGTGTATTGCCGCTTACCTGCCCGACGAGATTGTGGGAACCGCCCCCAAGGCCTCCTTCTACCTCGCCAAGACTGAGGACAGCCGTTCGGAGAACAAGATTGAGGAGGACAACTGGGTAGCCGGCCTCGAATGGGCCGACAGCTTAGGCTGCGACGTGCTCTCCTCATCACTCGGCTACCACAAGTTCGACAACAAGAACCAATCCTATACCTACGAAGACATGAACGGCCGTGTGAGCCGAGCCACGCAAGCCGCTTCGATGGCTGCCAGCAAAGGCATTATCGTGTGTATCAGCGCCGGCAACGAGGGCGATGAGGAGTGGAAATACATCACCAGTCCCGCCGACGCCGACAGCATCCTTACCATAGGGGCCATCACACGCGACTACCAGATGGCCGACTTCTCCTCTTACGGGCCGACCTACGACGGGCGTGTGAAACCCGACGGGCTGGCCATCGGCGCGCAAGCCATCGTGGTGACTCCCTCCGACAAGGTGGATGCCTCCTACGGCACCTCCTTCTCAGCTCCTATCTTCGCCGGCATGGTGACCTGCCTCTGGCAGCTCTTCCCCGACAAAACGCCCATGGAGGTGATTGACGCTGTGCAACGCGCCGGCGGTCTATACAGCGCTCCCAACGACCAAGCAGGGTATGGCATCACCAACTTTGTCAACGCCTACAACCATCTGGCACGGTCGTACGATGCCTCCGTCCTCACCGGCTTTGACGCGACCTGCAACTCCTCCCAATGCAACGGCATCTACTTCGCCCGCCTCGGAGCCAGCAGTTTCAAGGTCAGAGTCACCATTGACGGGACGAACTACCAAAGCGAACAAGTCATCCCCGTAAAAGGCAAAACGCAGGGTGATTTTGTGGTGAACAAATTCAAGATCAAACTCCCGAAGTGCAAAAAAGGAGAGTACTACGCCATCGCAAGAGTTCAGATTATCTGTCCCGAAGGCATCACCTACGAGCAGGTCATCGGCCTGCTTCCCAAATAGCAACCCCAACTCTATCCTCATCAACCCAAAAAATCTTCCACTATGAAAAAGATAACCCTTCTCATCGGAATCATCTGCCTGCTGCTGACGGCTGGCTACGGACAGAAGAAAAAAAGCGATCAGCCAGCGCCGGCAACTCCCAAAAGTCTGCTGGCCATCCTGAACTTCAATGCTTACTGCACCGACGAACAGCAGTCCTACATCGAGTTCCAATTCATCATCGATGGCAGCACCGCGCAGTACATTCCTGCCTCTGCCGACACCTACGCCGCGGAGATCGACATTGATGTGGAGATTCGCAAAACCCAAGGCGATGAGCAGGTGGGCAAACTCCACTACATCCTCGTAAGCCCCGAAACGCGGGACTCGGTATCGCCCGAAAAGACCTATTTCAGCGACGTTCGCAACGTGGCGGTGCCCAACGGCGAATATTACCTCTATTTCAAACTGAAAGATGTGCATGGCAGCAGCGACACCCTCCATTATGTGGACTACATACAGGTGAATTATCCCGAGAATGAAGTGTCGGTGTCGGGCGTCTCGCTCTACAGCCGCGTGTCGCGTAGTGGAGAAGGCGGGGTTTTCTACAAATATGAGATGGCTACCACCCCTCTGTTTCAACAATATGCCCCCGAAAATTTGTACGCTCTCCCACACTCCGCCGAGATCTACAACACCGACAAGGTGTTAGGCGACGGCACTTTCATTGTGAAGGCCGAAATTGCGGAACTCGGTCGCAGAGCCGCACCCGAATACACCATGACCAGAACCATGAAGACTGCTCCGGCAGCCATTTTCATGCATATCTTCAATATTTATATGCTACCCTCCGGCAACTATAACCTCAACCTGTACGTGATGGATGCCGACTCCAACGTGCTGGCCACCTCCAGCGCCTTCTTCCAACGCAACAACCCACGGGTACAGATCGACCTCGACAACTACGACAACGTGGTGGTGGAGAATACTTTTGTGGAAAAGATGACCGATCTGAAGCAACTGCAAAACGACGTGGCGACACTCTTCCCCATCGGCAACCGCGTGGAGCAGGACTTTTTCACCCAGAACATGAAAAAAGTGCCGCTGGAACAACTGCAACGCTACTTCTACAGTTTCTGGCTGGCCCGCAACCCCAGCGACCCCGAAGGGGAATGGCTGGCCTATAAGAAAAAAGTGGAGTTTGTAAACGAAAAATACGGCAGCAAAGTTATCGCCGGGTTCCGCACCGACCGCGGTCGCGTATTTCTGCGCTACGGACCGCCGACCACCATCACCGAGGAGCCTTACGACCCGCAAGCCTACCCTTACGAGATATGGCACTACTACGAACTCGGACAACAAACCAACGTGAAGTTCATCTTCTACAACCGCGACCTCGCCACCAACAACTACGAACTGCTGCACTCAGACTACATCGGAGAGATCAAAGACCCGGCTTGGCAGATGAAGTTGGTGAAAAGACTCAACCCGAACTCAAACCCCGACATCACCACACCTGATGACTACTGGGGCGGACATGCCGGCGAATACTACAAATACAACCGTCAGTAATGAAACGGGCTTTCGACATTGTGAGCTGCACCCTTGCCTCGCTGGTGCTGTTTCCCTTCGGACTCATCATCGCGCTGTGTATCGCGTGCGGGTCGAGGGGCGGCGTGTTTTACCGACAGACGCGCGTTGGGAAAGACAACAAAGATTTCAAACTTCTGAAATTCAGAACCATGCGTCCCAACGCTGACCAGCAGGGACTGCTCATCACGGTAGGGGCCGACAGTCGCATTACCCGCATCGGCGGTTTCTTGCGTAAATACAAGATTGACGAGTTGCCGCAGCTGCTCAACATCATCAAGGGCGATATGAGCGTGGTGGGACCGCGTCCCGAGGTGCGTCGGTACGTGGAGATGTACGATGAGCGCCAGCGGCGTGTGCTCACCGTGCGGCCGGGTCTCACCGACTACGCCTCGCTGAAGTACATTTCCGAAAGCGAGTTGCTGGCCGAAAGTGAAGATCCTGAAAAGACCTACATTGAGGAAATTATGCCCGCCAAATTGGAACTGAACCTCCAATACATCGAGAAACAATCACTAAAAGAAGACCTCAAGCTCATCTTCCAAACCCTGTTTTCCATTTTCAGGAAATAAGGAGGCGTTCATTGTCATTTGCAGGGAACATGGCAAACGACAATTCTAACGGCATATCTGGAGGTGGGTATTAATATGGGAATTCCTCGTAAACTTTGCCATCAAAGAGAATTCGTTCTGCAGCATCTTTGCCTTTGCGTTGCTTCCGTGTGGATTTTCCCTGATATTTTTCATGAGCGAGGTCGAAGGGTACTTGTCACTCATCGGGTCCACGCTGAGCCAGATGGAGAGGGTGGAGGTTCCGGCAAAGCCGGAATGGCAGTGCCGCGCCGGGGGAGGTGAAAATTGAGAATTGAAAGGTGAAAGGTTGTGGGGCATGGTGGGGGGGATTTGTTGATTGGTTTGGTGAGGTTTGATGGAGCGAAATTACAAAAATAAATCTACTCTATCTTAGTGCTTTGAGTTTCCTTTCTACGCTTAAAGAAATCATGCCACATAACGATGTCTTTATCTTGGGAAAAACCTAACCAATCTTCTCGAGTTTTAATGTCAAAAGCATATAACAGATGCGCATTAATACCGTATAAATCATATAATATGAGATTCGTGGCCCAATCATAGTTTTTATCATCCAACAATGAAAAAATCATCGACGTGTCCATTTGTGCATAATAGTCAAGTATTATCTGTTTGGGTTGATTTTCTATAAAAATATGATATTTCATAGGAGAATAAACGCTGTCCAATACGCTATATGAGGTAAATGTCATATTGAACCGTATGGTGCTATTCTGTATTATTGGACTCTGAGCAACAGCACGCATACTATTGTGCAAGAACAGGAAGACAAGAAAGATGGCGACTATGTGTCTATAAACCGCCCTGGCTTTGTTTCTCTCTCTGTATTTGAAATTCTCTAATTTTTTTCCCTTGTTCATAGTAGTGTTCTTTTGCGTTTCTACCATATTCATCTATAAAAAAGTCTGATTCTTTGATTTGATTAAATAATTGTCTTCTATTAATAACACCTTCTTTGTACTGACTTTTCAAGTCATTCATCAACTCATTATTGGGGAAAGAGTAATCTATTTCTGATGCTACAATGATTTGATTAGCAATCCCTTTAGCCTCTATTTGGATAGCGTTTTCTGAATATTCTTCGTATGAAATAACACCAAATCTAACATTCTTGTCATTTTTCTGTAATCTTTTAGAATTGATTATGTTTGTCATTTCGTGTGTTAGAGCAATTACATTCTCGCAATCAGAGTTACAATCATTAAGCGTTATTGTTTTTGCTTGAGAAGAAGTAGATGATTGGAGTCCAAAACTAATTATATCTGACAAGTTCTTTATTGTAAGCCCTGCTTTGTGAAACAATGTCCGAAAAGTTTTCGACTTGAACCCCATATTTACTATTCTATTTAATCTGGGGTCATCTACCTCCCTCCCATCCTCATCCACCAGCCGCACCGGATTGTTCGCACAATACGTGTACGGAGACGTGCTCGGGGTACTTGTCCGCCAGCGGGTCCACGCTGAGCCAGATGGAGAGTGTGGAATGGTAGTGCCGCGTACACAGCCCAGTTGCGACCGACATGGACAATGGATTCCAACAATTGTTCATAAATCAAATTTGAGCCGCCAAAGTTACAAAACTTTTGGTTATGTTTGCACCCAGCTTTAATTTTTCTTCCATCTAACTAAATCATTGATAAGTATGCCATCTACAATGGTTTATATTGAATTTACAAAAGAAAAACGGGACAGAACCGGGACAGGTATGCACGCACACTTTGCTGCGAAATCAACCGGAAACTGTATGAGGGATGGAACCCATTTCTGGAAAATGACGCTTACTTCAGCGGCACCTCGATGCAGAAGGGCATCAAGGAATTTCTGGAAACCAAAGGCAAAAATGTCCGTCCCGACACGTTCAGAAGTTACCACTCATATCTCAAATGGTTCAACGGTTTCCTGCAGAGGAGCGGAAAAAAACAGATGCCAGTCAAAACCTTTACAGAACGCGATGCAGAAAAGGCGATGAAGGAGCTTGACGCGCGCCCTAATATAGGGGCGGCCACCTATAACAGCTATCTGGAGTTTTTCCGCAACCTGTTCAACTACTTCATCAACCGCAACTGGTTGAAAGAAAACCCTTTCAATCGCATATCGAAACGGAAGGAAGAGCAGAAGCGCCGTGACCTCATCCCTCCTCATGTCCGACAGCAAATTGCGGACTATTTTGTGAAAACACAACAGATCCCCTACCTTTATATTATGCAGTTGTGCTACCGCTGCCTCATCCGCCCCAAGGAGATTCTGATGCTGAAAATCAAGGATATAGATTTTGTGGAGAACATCATCAACCTGCCCGCCGAGGTGGCCAAAAACCACAACGCCCGCACCATAGGCATTCCGGCCGAAATCATGGCCTACCTTAACAATCTGCGCAACCATGAACCCAACGAGTACATCTTCTCCAAAGGCTATCTTCCCGGCTCCGAGCTGAAGACCTCGAAGGACACGGCAAGGACATGGGCACAGATGCGCGAACAACTCAGTCTGCCGATGAAATACCAATTCTACTCATTGAAAGATACCGGAATCACCGAACTGCTTGAACGGGGCGTGCCGGCCAAATACGTGAAAGAGCTTGCCGATCATAGTTCATTGGAGGTGACGGAGCGTTATATGCACAAGACGGAAGCTAAGATAATATTGAAACACAACACGTTGGAGTTCTGCACAAGCATATAAAACTATTGGACTGCTTCTGTGTTCGCTTTTTCCAGCGGACCGTTAGGCACGCAATAGCCACCGTATTTTCTGCCACCAACGCGCTCAATCATCCCTTGTTTCCTGAGTTCAATGAGGCAGCGCTCAACGGTACTCTGTGAATAATGCGTCTCGGCGATGATGTCCGCCGAATGGCAGTTCGGGTGGCTTCCTATGAAGGCAAGCACCTCCAAAATTTTATCATCCGGTGGGGTTATCGGCTTCCGTTTGCCTGTCCGGCGGACCGTTTTCTCCTTGACGGCCTTATCGTCTGTCTCCGTCGGAGAATTTTGAATGCCTTTGTCATTTTGACCCTCCTTTTCCTCCACGGCCGAAAAGGTTTGAATACCCTCCCTTACCCTCTTAGCGACCTCATTACTGGTCCTGGGGTCCAGTGTGAATTTGGTGGGGGATTCTTCCCACGACATCTGTTTCATCGTCACTTTGTCGTCTTGGCATGACTCAATGTAGCGAAAAGGCACCAGTAGATTTTTGGTCAGACGGACGAACTCCTCCTCTCCCAACAACTGATCAAGATGCTTCATGGAGCCGATCCGCGTGTAGTGTTTGTTCTGCGCCGTATAGACTATGGTGAAATTCTGTTGTTGGCGACAATAGAAGATGTCGTCAACGGGGACCAGTTGAACATTGCTGTCCTTGTCGGTGACATCCAGTTTGCGAAACTCCCGATAAACAACCTGCACCTCCTTTTCCAACAAATGGCGCAGCTGCTGCCGCTCCCTAAACAGATAAGGGAAAAAATTCAGGGCGAGATTGCGCCCGGCCGTAAAAAATAGGGTTGTTGAAAAGAAATTATAGAAACCGACATATTGGATGAGCTGAGCATTGCATGACATGATATTGGGGTAAGCAATGGCAAGGTCAATGACAGCAACCGCTAAAGCGATGAAAACCACTGCCAAACAGTATATAACGGACGAATACTTTTTGTAAATCTTCGGATAAAGCAGGAAATAATTGGCATACAATGACCCCAGCAAAAGAATCGCAGAGAGAGATTCCTTGAACAAACTTCCTGTAAATGGGCGTAGGATGGAATTGCGAACAAAAAGCCAAATCGTAATAGCGCAGAACAGGACATTCAGCAGAATAATGACGATTGTTTTCAGGTGTTTCATAGTGGTAAAATTTAAATAGATTTGCAAAAATAGTCAATTCTTCGATACCCATCTATCAAAATTGTCTTTTCCGTCTCACAAAGACCCACTCCGACGGAATAAACCGCAATAAAGCGAGATAATTTATAATATACTGATTATCAATATAATACCCCCCCTATTAAAACCAGCAAAAACAAACACTCGTCACATTTTTGGTGAGAGTGGACACATTTTTGGTGAGAGGGAATAAAAATCGCTCAAACTGGTTGTAATTTTGCAGTCGCAAAACCAACATTTAACCACTAATAAAAACTAAAAACTATGAAAAAAGCATTAACATTGACATTGCTCGTGGCCATATTGCTTGCAGCATGTGTGAAAGAGACCCACAAGGATATTGAATCATGAAGCAGATCATGCACTACAAAGCATACTAAATCCACAACAACAACGTTTAGATAAAAAGACACAGGATGACCAATATGACAATGCAGAAGAAAGAAGAGTGATTACAGGATCAGAACAAGCAACTGCATTAAAACATGGAGAAATAAAAGAAGGACAAGTCACACGAAAGAATCATCGCTCATACCCTTATTATGTAGACTCACCGACTTCTACTGGCACTGCCGTTATAATTGTACCTCAAGATTAACCACAATTCAGAACTATTATGAAAATTAAGCTTTTTATTTTCCTTTTAATACCATACATTTCAACATTTTCACAAGTTGACTGGCCAAATCATTGTATAGATAGTATAAGAATTGATTATATTTCTATGTCTGATTTTTATTTCGCACAAGTTACACCTTATGATTTTGACAATATGCTCGCACATCGTGATTCAAACACACATCGTGATCCAAAGAAGATAATAATTGAAAATGACACAATCTGCTTAAAAGTGGAAGCTGCTTTGAGTGAATTACAAAAGAAAACTTCTGCAAACGGTTTAGATGTTCGCAGAAGACTAACTCTTTTTTGTAACGGCGAATCCCCTATAAAAGTGTATATCAGTCAATTCTTCGTATGTGTTAATAATGTATTATATATTTATTCAGATGAATTGAAAAGTATTATCGAACCACTTATAGAGGATGAGTAGAATAGATTACAAATTTACCCTATTTCCGCAAACACTCTCTCATAGCCCATGCCGGGTGTACACCTACAACCGCCTCGACTCCGTCATCTGTCCCGAGACCCCTATCAACAACGTTTATTACACCTACGGCAGTCCCACTGCGACCCGGGGTCTGCGTGGTAGAATCATTCTGTTGGAGGATGCTTCAGGCTATCAGACATTTTTTTACGGAAAAATGGGCGAGGTTACGGAAAATATTCATACTTTTGCGCTCCCGAACGAAACGCAACCCTACACTTTCAAAATGAAATACTGTTATGACAGCTGGAACCGTGTACAAAACATCACCTACCCTGATGGTGAGGTGGTGAAGTACTGGTACGACCGGGGCGGCATGCTGCGCCGCATGGATGGACGGAAAGGCACGCAGTCTTTTAGATACATTGATGAGATTCATTACAACCGCTATGGGATGAAGGATGCGGTGTGGTACGGCAACGGCACACATGTGAAGTACAGCTACGACACGCTGCTGCGCCTGTCGCTGTTGGAGAGCTGGGATGTGCTGGGGATGATGCAGGAGGTGTCGTACAGCTACGACAAGGCGGGCAATATCACCGGCATACAGAACAGCGCGGGCATGGCTGCCAGCGGCTTGGGAGGCGCCTACACCATGAGCTACGCCTACGACAGCCTGTACCGGCTGCAGGGCAGCACCGGTGGGCTGAACGGGATGAAGAACTACAGCTACTGTCTGGACATGGCCTACGAGGCCAACGGGCGCATCCTCCGCAAGAGCCAGCTGGCGCGCACGTTTACCAGCACCTCGTCTGACACGCTGATGAACTATGCCCACCTGTACAACTATGGCACGGCACCCGTGAACAACCGTGTGCAAAGCGTGGCCGACACCGTGGGAGGTGGTCCCGCACAGACATTCAGCTGGGATGCCAACGGCAATATGCTCACACATATCACAAGCATGGGAACAAGAACCCACTGCTGGGACGAGCTGAACCGCCTGCAGGGCAGTTCCGACAAGAGACACAGTGCCTGCCACCTGTATGACGCCGGCGGCGATCGGTTCTACAAGTTCTCGGGGACACCGGATATCATGTACGTGAACGGACAGTGGTACACCTACCTCAACTTCTCCGACCCCACACTGTACGCCTCACCCTACCTGGTGGCCACTAACAAGGGCTACACCAAGCACTACTATGCCGAGAGCGAGCGCATCGCCAGCAAGATAGGCGGCGGCGGCCTGCAGAACCTGCACGCCGTTTGTGATGAGCTCTACACCGACAACACCAGCGCTGGCTCAGCACATGTACTCCCCCGTCCGTATGCCGAGCTCCCTGCATTGGACTTTGAGGCCAAGCGCGACTCCAGCAAGATGCATCTGAAGCGCCTCGCCGGTTGTATCGAGGGTGAGATGGGCGAGATAAAGGAGAATATCCTTGTGGTGCTGAACCAGTATCAGACCTCTCCTCATTCCGAAGACGAATGCTACTGGTACCACCCCGACCACCTCGGCAGCGCCAGCTGGGTGAGCGATAAGGCTGGCAAGGGCATCCAGCACCTGTACTACCTGCCGTGGGGCGAAGAGCTGGACAACCAGCGGGCCACCGACTACGCAAGCCGCTACACCTTCTCGGGCAAGGAGCGTGACGAAGAGACCGGCTACGGCTACTTCGGCGCAAGATATTACAACTCGGATTTGAGCATCTGGCTCTCCGTGGACCCGATGTCGGACAAGTACCCGGGAACGTCTCCGTACACCTACTGCGCAGATAATCCGGTGAAACTGGTGGACCCGGACGGAAGGGAAGTTTCTACTCACACAGATAAGGATGGAAATGTCATAGCTGTATATGATGATGGCTACTTGGGGATATTCAAGCATACAGATAAGGAAGTAACGGCATTTCACAACGGAACAACATTTGAAAATGATTTTGACGAGTTGGTCGGGTATACTTTATGCACCAAATCTTTTAAAGCCGGTGATAAAATTGATTATGGTTCTTACGAGGCACGCGACTGGATAAATACTTTTGAAAATTCCTTCGCAAATTCCTTAGTTAATTATCTACCAAACTTTACTTTTTATATTTTGAATGCAGGTAATGGAGGGACTTACGATCCCAAATCATATCTTAGCAATGGCTCTCAAATTTCTGACGGCATCTATTTGAGTCCGAGGGATTTGGGAAATTTTGCAGCAGGTCGATTTGGACGGATCATGAACTTAAGCAAGGTTCGAACACTCGCATCGTTTGGCGCATTTGAATTGGCTCATAACAATAAAACAAAGTTCCTTTTTCAATACGATTCCTATTATAAAAAAGCACAGAATACAAAAGGTGATAATTTATTTTTTCCCCAACAAGTGACCTATGGAGAGAAATCCATTTCAAACTATTTTCAAAGACTAGGTTATGAAAACATAAAGACCATAGGGGATTTCAATTCAAATTTTGACAAAATATGGGAAGACTAAAGTTTTTGTTAGTACCTGTTCTTATTGCTGTTTCGTTCAATAGCTGTCAGCATCACTCTGACAACATGTCCTATAGTGTGCCCTATCAAATCTTTCCGATAGATTCTTCATCCCAATTATATTTGTACTTGTGTGATGAATGGGGAGAAAAATGTATTCTCGTTTTATATGATAATAACTGGTTTAACTCCACGACTATCGCAACAGATGCGATTCCATACATACAAGAAATAAAAGGGGATACCATCATTCTGGCGTTGGATTTGTTCACATCTCAAGCACCAGATACGTCTACGCATCAAATTGTTTCTCCATCTCATATATCTAATCTCGGGGGATATTCCGTTTTATATGAATACCATTATAGCCTTCATGGTGAGGAATTAGATATAGATTTAGGAAGCGGGACGCAAGACTATGCACAGAATGTTGACAGGGCAATCGTAAGGAATGATAGTGTTTTATTTCTACATCATGGGGATACCGTATTATATAAGTCTCAACAAGAAGTTTTTTTTCATGCGCATGGCAATAGATCTGGACAATTTTGCTGTTGTACTATTGACAGTACAAGTATGATAAAAAAATGGCATTTTTTTAATCCAACAAAAGATGTCGTTGGGAATTATATGCGTGCACAGAAAATAATTGAAAAAAGTTGAAGATTGTATTAAGTAAACTCATAGTCAAAATTCCCCTACTCTTGCCCCATCAAAAAAACCATCCCGACCAATCAATTGTTCCGCAAATCAAAATCCCCGCCCATGCCCGCCCACCTGTCCACTTCCAGCTCCACTTTCCCGCCCCCTCCCGCGGCGCGGCACTACAACTCCGCCCTCTCCATCTGGCTGAGCGTTGATCCGATGTCGGACAAGTACCCCGGTCTGTCTCCGTACACCTACTGCACAGATAATCCGGTGCGGTTGGTGGACCCGGATGGAAGGGAGGTGCATCTACGTGGAGATGCTCAACAAGAGGGAATTGACTACTTACAGGCACTATGCCCCCACCTCAATTTTAAAATAAAAGGGAAAAATAATCGATTGACCTATACCTTTAAGGATGGGGTGGGAATGGCGGATCTCACATATGAAGAACAAAAGTTATGTGAAGTGATTGATTGTGATAATGTAAGTATCATGTTAGAAATTACTAATTCTGAAATGTTTGCTGAATCGACTAGAGGTGTTTATCGTTCTGATTTGGGATGTGCTTTTGGAGGAAGCAAATACAAAAATAATAGTACAGCCAAGCGGCCTCGAAGAAAATACAAAAAAAATGGCAGAGCCAATGCAGAACAACATATTTCCTTAAGCATGGTGAAAATTTATTATGAAAAAAAAGATATAGGCAAATTAATAGCACACGAATTGACGGAAGCATTTTGGGGAGGAAAATACGCCATTAAACACAGATCTGACACTTGTATTCCGTGGGACGAAGAAACAGAATGTCCAGCTTACAATTATGCACACGGGCATGCTCTTCCACAACCTGAAACACGTTTTGAAAAAGTGGGAATCCAAAGAGATACATTTGATTTTATTTATAATTATTTTAATCAAATTAAACAAAAAATGGAGTCTGAACCGTGATACCTCAGTTCATGCAGATGTCATTTGTTAAAATTATTGAAATAATTTAACAATTAACGAAATGAAATTATTCAAAATATCAACTGTTATATTACTGGTTTCATTTTCTTTTTTGAACTTGACCAAAGGGCAAATTCCCAGCCGTGAGTCTTACT